>Ga0209092_10001743_pt1 | contig 20738 bp, 17 predicted proteins | sample FraStrMetagenome_FD_187446 | JGI IMG/M metagenome (GOLD analysis project Ga0209092, IMG submission 187446) | Marine eukaryotic phytoplankton communities from Arctic Ocean - Fram Strait ARC3M Metagenome (SPAdes) (version 2) | ecosystem: Environmental > Aquatic > Marine > Oceanic | place: Fram... | reverse complement strand
CTACAGAATGACAGCAGACTAATGAGAGACATAATTAAAACCACGGCTTTTTGGGAGCTGGTCACATGGACCTGCTTAGTATTAATCGGATGGACCATTGCTGGGTCTATCGCAAACTACATGACATGAACAATAAAAAATGGACCTCCGCAGAGGAAGAAAAAGTTGTCTCCATATACGAAAAGTACAAAATCAAAGATGGTTTTGTTGACATATCAAACATTAAGCGTTCAGAGCTACCCCCGAATCGGAGCATCATGGCCGTCAAGTCCATGTTGTACAAGAACAACATAAGGTGCAAAGGCTCTTTAGAGGCTATCGAGCGCCTCAATCAGCCCGAACTCAAGAAGAAACCTAAGGGTAGACTGAGAAAGTCAAGTAAGACAGTTAAAATCACAGAACGCTCATTCCTGTGGGGCGCATACACCTTTGTAACAAGGGAATCATGATGAACGAGAAAATGTACAAGGACAGAATGAGCAAGAACATCCCCGTTATGGAAACCACCATCGAAGGGGCGCAGAAGCGCATCGCCAAAGCCATCGAAGATTACGCTGACCGATGCGAATTTATCGGCGACCCGTGTGAGACAAGCCCTGACCTCGAATACATCGCCGTCTTCCTCGACACCGTGGGTGACGAGATGGCGGCTATATCAAGCGCATACAACTCCCTGCATGAGAGGTACGTCCAAAGCATCGCCGCGTCAACGTCATCAATACACGCCGCTAATGATAACCGATGAACACATGGACGAACTTCGTCGCCGCATAGGTGAGTACAGCCAGAGGGTGTCACAACGCCCCGACGACAGGCTGTCCACTATCATCCTCGACGCAACACTCCGCAACTATGAAGCAAAACTCAGACTCAAAATTCAAGATGACGACACTTCAACTGCATCGACTGATGTCTATTACTGAAGACGCCATACTCAAACTCAAAGAAGAAAACTATTCCAAGTCTGTTCTATTACGCAAAAGATTTGACAGACTACAAGACGAACTATACGGACAACCAATCAAATGAACGAAGAAACTACCGAATACATCTGGGCATACTTCCGCGAAGGCGAGGTATGTCACACTCCAAGCGTTGACCTTGCATGGAAGCGAGGCGATAAAGGAGAACCCATTCTCATCTACATGAAAGAAACAGAATCATGAACAACGAAAGAGCAATCAGCATAGTGTCGTCAATCACAGGCGACAACACCAAAGAGGATGTCATCGCCAAGGTCTTTGCCTGTGAGGACATCATCGAGCAAGACGTTGTAGAGTGGGTGGATATGCCACTTCCCCTTCACCTTAACCAGTTTGTAGAGCATTGCAACTCTATCGCCTCCAAGTTTATCGACGAGCGATGCGAAGTCTTCGGATATGATGACGGGGTTAAGATCGAAATGCATAACCTCAGAGACAAAACAGAGAGCATCATCATTGCGATGATTAAGTACGCCGCTTGCTACGGAGCAATCGCCAAAGAATCCGAGTCAGAACGCTGACCAGGGGGCGGACGTATGGTGTGCGGGGAGAACCCGTAACAAGGCCAGTGAGTGGCCCCTGAGAAACAAAGTCCGCCTTTCCCTTGCGGAATTACAAAACACACACTAAATTCACAGAATGAAATTCAATCCACACAATAGAAAACTACTAATGCTTTCGTCCATTGAAAGCTACTACAGCGCCATCGCAATGATTCCCGATGGTTCACGAAAGGCAGACCAAGTCATGGCACGTAACGCCATCGCAGTAGCTCTAAGCCCTTGGTCTGACAATCAACAAGAGGTAGCCGAGGTTCTTGGTCGAGACAGGTCTACAATCGCACATATGCTACTAGGACACGAAGACAACCTGATATATTGGGACGGCTACGCTGACCTGCACAAGATGGCCGTGATGATTGTAGACAACAGGCTGTCCGCATCTAGTAAGGCAGACAAGCTTGCCTCCATAACAAACAAAATTCACATCTTAGAACAAGAAGCTACACTTTTACGCAACGAACTCAATTCAATTCCAATCACACAATGAACATACCAACATCAGTATTCCTGAACACCCCAGTCAGCGACTACTATCAATCCAAATCTTATGGGTCAGAAACCATGTTTCAGCACATGGCAAACATACTTCTCGATATCGTGAACGATGGCGATGAGTTCACCCTTGAGCAGGTAGCTCAAAACAATGTCAGGTACGAGTCACCCGAACACACAAGACGAGCGATGCGAATCGCATTTGAGTTTGAGGCCGCAGACCCGTTCTTTCACTATTGCCAGAGTCAAGGCTTTAAATTCGGGGTTATCGAAGAAGACGACATAGAGTGGGACATAGTCATGGTTCGCCTCAATGAAGTGATGTCAAACCTAAATCAAGAAGACATTGACATCGCAATTGAAGAGTTGGCATACTTTCAAAAGAAAGAGCGTGAATTCAAAGAATACTACATGAATATGCCCTTTGACCTTCGCAAAAAGGAGATTTCAGAAGAAGTCAATAGAATGAAAGAAAAACTAAACCTTTTAGAATCCTTTATAAAATGAGTAATTACAAATTCAAGACCACGAACATCCGTGGCAAGCAGTACGTTGAAGTCAACGAACGTATCAAATTTTTTCGTCAAGAAGAGCAGTACAAAAACTGGGGGTTGCATACTGAGTTTCCCATGCTCACCTCTGACGAGTGCTTGTGCCGAGCCACCATCACCGATCGAGACGGCAACACTATTGCAGTGGGACACGCCCATGAGGTGAAGACAGCCTCGAACATCAACAAGACGTCATACGTAGAGAACTGCGAGACGTCAGCCGTAGGGCGTGCTTTGGCTATGCTTGGTATCGGTATTGATGCTTCTATCGCTTCAGCGAATGAAGTCAAAGAGGCGATTGCTAAACAAGACTCCGCCTCCTCAGTAGAGATGAAGGAGGACAAGTTCAAGCACCCTGCCGCCGCAGAAGAGACCCCAGTGACCATCATGGACAAGGCGGTAAACTACATCAAGGGACAGCAGGACAAGGCTAAGGCTTACGACAGCATCCTCTCCAAGTATGGGGACGACTTGAGCGACAAGCAGAAAGCTGGACTTAAAAAGTTTGTACGATGATTGACATCCCAACAGCACTGGAGGAGAGGTACGGCAAGGCACACTTGTCGTACTCCTCCCTCAAAGTCGCCTTGACTGACATGGCTCAGTTCGACCTTTACATGAGGCGAAAGATTAAATTCGAATCTCCCGCTTTAGAATTTGGCACTCTATACGACATGATGTTGTTTGAGCCAGAAAGGGCAAGAGTTGAGTACGAAGTTTTTGACGAAGAGAAGACTATCGACTGCATGAGCGCAAAATCTAAGAGCTCCGCTAATCCAAAATTGACGAAGGAGTATAAAACAATACTCGCAGAGGCAAAACAGAAGGCGGAAGAAGATGGCAAGAAGCTTGTTTTGATGTCAGACTGGGACCAGTCTAAAAACATGATTCACCGATTAAATGTTTGTGGTCTTACTGACCAATACCTTTCAAGTGGCAAATATCAAGTTGAATTTAACGAGATGATTGGACCTGTAAAAGTGAAAGGGTTTCTTGACTGCCTAGGAGATGGTTTTATTGTTGATTCAAAATCCACTCAGTCTGTAGCTAAATTTCGATACAGTGTTCGTGACTTCAGCTATGACATACAGGCTTACATCTACACAAAAGTTTTTGGAGTAGACAAGTTCTATTGGCTGGTACAGGAGAAAAAGAACCCATACTTGCCCGCAATCGTAGAATGCTCTGAAGAGACATTGTTTGCGGGAGAGATGAAGTTCAATGATGCCATCGATAAAATATCTGCATTCCTTTCAGGAGGCTCAACCCCGAAGAAAGAGTTTGCCAGCTTTAAAGTATGAACGATATAAGATCCATCTTGGAGGAAGAGGCAAAGCCTTTTAAGATTTCGTTTAACTCGAAATATGAGTGGGTCCCATACATAATTTGTGGGGCATCTCTCTTTGCCGCCTACCTGCTGGGCGTTACCTTTGTAGCAGTAATATTAAACATAACCCTTTACCCATAATTCAATAAACAAATGAGCGATACTAAGTATGACTCCGTTCTCGTCGGCTGGGCCGATGACCCCAAGTACAATGACAATAACGAGCTTATGAGCTGGAACGTCCGATTGAAGGACCACGAGCTCAAGGACATGCTCGATCAATACGTAACCCGCAAAGACGAAGAAGGTCGAGGGGGGAACGTATACGTGACACTCTTCATGAGTAAGAACGGCAAGGCTTGCGCCCGCGTCTTCAATCCTAACAGCGAGGCTGCTAAGGAGAAGCGTGAAGCAAAGGCGTCCTCAGCTCAGGTAGCTAAGGATGACCTTCCTTTCTAAGGGGTTCGGGCTATATGCCGTAATGGATTGGGGGTTGAGGGACATTAGGTTTCTCAGCCCCCAAACTTTCTCTGGTAAAAAAGACGGGAGGTCTATGGCCTTCTTCGTACACTCAGAGGAATACGACGAAGACTTTAAGATTTCAATACCTCACTTTGACACTGAGTTCCTGATAGTCTTCATACCAAATAAAGAAGGAGACAACTGTGTCGTCCTCACCCATGCTGACGCTTCAGAAAAGATTGGATGCAGGGTAGAGATGACATGGATTGCTCAAAACCTAAAACGAAAGTGGCATGCAAACCTCAAGACCCCCGATATACTCCCTGACCCTTGATATAGCCTTCAAGAAAGGCAAGAGGGTTTACACAAAGGAAGCCTGGGCGGTATCTCGCCACAATACGCCGTCTGACCTCATGTCTAGTAGCCCCCATACAATGGATAGGCTAAAGAGAGAATGCTACGGCAAGACATACAAGGGTGACCGCAGGGTCATTATAAAGAAAGTTCGATCTCAAAAGATCGTTGGATACGTAAACAGCAGCGCAACATGAAACCTAAACACTATGACATGAAGGTCCAGCCAGTGGAGTTCATTGTAATTAATGACATCCCATTCTTGGAAGGCAACGTAATCAAGTATGTGTGTAGACACAAGATGAAGGGTGGGAAGCAGGACATCCTAAAAGCAATTGAGTACCTGCAATTCATAATTAAAGATCAATACACCGATGAAAGTAACATTCTTCAAGAACCTCTACGACAAGGACGCTCCACACCACGTAACTCTTCAGACAGCTTTGGAGAGAATCAAGGATGGCCAGTCGAAAACCACGATTGAGTCTGTTCGTAATGGGGACAAAGAAGCAAAGAAAAAGCTACCCGTTGTATGCTTTAGCGGAGAATTCTCGGACCGTAGCGACGAGGGGCTGTTTGAGCATAGCGGAATCATTGTACTGGACTTCGATCACATTGACGTTGAGAAATCGAAGAGCATCTTGGCTACTGACTCTCACGTCTATTCCTGTTGGGTTTCTCCGTCTGGTGACGGGCTCAAGGCGCTAGTCAGGGTAAGCAACCCTGAGAGGCATCGTGACCACTTCAGGGCGCTTAAGAATTACTTTCACAAGCAGTATGACCTAGAGGTAGACGAGTCTGGAGTCAATGAGTCTCGCGCATGCTTTGAGTCGTTTGACCCTGAGCTTATCGTGAACCCTGGAGCTACCAAGTTTGGAGCCTTTGCGTCCGAGCGCAGCGAACAGGTACAGGAAGCTAAGCGGGGGGAGTTCACAGACTATATGAAGCTCAACCTAGCCTGCCGTATGATTCGTCAGTGTGACGATGGAGAGAAACATAAGGTTCTCCTGAGTGCCTCACGATTGGTAGGCGGGTTTGTAGGTGCTGGCAGGATCGAAGAGGAGGAGGCCGTAAGGGTCTTGTTCAGGGAGATTGAGAAGCGAGACATAGACAGCGAGGCTCACGCCATAAAAACCATCCGAGAAGGGCTGGAGAGAGGTAAGCAAGACCCCATTGTAGATGTCATCGGAGCAGAGCAGGACGCACAGAGAGAGCTTCTAATCAATGATGGGGACATGTCCTTCATCTCTTCTGACGACGAAGACTTTAGGTGGATTGACGACTATGCAAACGGACGCATTGAAGTTGGCCTCGATACTGGCGACCCTAACCTAGACAAGTTCTTTAGGTACAAGAAGGAATTCACTATCATCAACGGACACAGCAACGTAGGCAAAACCACTATGATGCTCTATCTCATGGTCAACTCAGCCCGCCGACACAACTGGAAGTGGGTTGTATACTCCTCAGAGAACCGCACGGCATCCCTTAAGATGACACTCATGCAGTTTGCAACGAACAGGAAGATCGGAGACATGACGTTTGAACAACGGAAGCTGTCCTACCAATGGGTGAATGACCACTTTACAGTGATTTCAAACAAAGAGGTGTACAGCTATACAGACATCATCGTCTTTCTCCAGAAGATTTATAAGCAACAGAAGTACGATGCGGTACTGGTTGACCCATACAACAGCCTTAAGCTGGAGCTATCGGGACAAGGCAATAGCCATGACTACCATTACCAAGCGGCCTCAGAGTTCCTTACATTCTCAAATGCCAATGACGTAGCTGTGTGGCTTAACATGCATGCCGTGACCGAGGCGCAAAGACGTAAGGGTGACGATGGGCTTCCTGTTGCTCCGTATGCAGAGGACACTGAAGGCGGAGGTAAGTTCGTCAACAGAGCAGACTGCTTCGTTACCATACACAGGAAGGTTCAGGCCCCTGACAACAACATCAAAAAGACCACTGAGTTCCACGTTCGGAAGGTCCGTGATGTAGAAACAGGAGGACAGCCTACATCTTTAGATGACCCCATCACCTTTACTATGGATGCATCAATGACTGCATTTAGGGCAACTACGACAGGGGAAAAGCTCTTCCAACCTATTGGCAGCGAGTTTAACAACTACAAATCTTTTAAGTTGTCCCCAAATAAGGGCTTCGCATCGAAATAGACTGTACCTTGACCATGTGAAACGAAAGAGAGGACAGACTACTAGGCGGAAGACCGCTAAGAAAAAAGATTTGGGAAGATACAAGAGCGGGTTAGAAAAAACCTGCGCAGATCTTTTGTCTGAATACGGGCTAAGTTTCTGCTACGAGGAGCACGAATATCTCTTGATGGACAAATTCCGATACGAAGGTGTATACTGGAAGATGACCTCAAAGAAGAAGGAGATGACCGATCGTAGCGGAAGCATTGCCCTCCCAATTCGTTACAAGCCCGACTTTGTTGCTAAAGACGAGAGCTGGATAATCGAGACGAAGGGATTCCTTCACTCGCACCACGACTTCCCTATGCGTTGGAAGCTGTTTATGAAATACTTAACCGATCTTGGAAAACCGCTGCCTATGCTGTTTATTTGTAAGAATCGGCAGCAGATTGAACATGCAATAAGTATTATCAAAAACGATGAATCCAATATTAAAAGAAGAAGTAGCGAGAAGCTACGGCGTGGCATGCGAGAGGATGCACAGGCTGACGGCGAGGTTCTATGAGGACCTATTCACTAGGGACGGGAACCCCCACAGGAATCCAGCACATGTGATTGAACTGACTCAGAAACTGCGTCAGCAAATCAATTACGAGCTCGACCTCGTTCGCGAAGCCTCTAACCAATATTTCGAGTCTAATGATCAGCAAAAGCCGCAAGGCCTATTCGGGATCGACGGGGAGGGTAGCTGAGGTCAGGTTTGTGAGAGCGGCAGAGGAGAAGGGACTTCAGGTGACCAAGTCATCTAGATCAGACGATATGCACAAGCACGTAGACTACTGGCTTGCCATCAATGAAGAAGGCAAGTGGGGCGTAGACGTCAAGGGCAACAACCTACCCGATGAAATTTGGGTGGAGCTTCAAAACGTTGGGGGAAATCCTGGCTGGCTTAAAGGTGAAGCAGCAATTATTGCTTTCGATATGCCAGAAGAAGGGGGTTTCTCAGTGGTTAGTCGCGTAGACCTTTTGGAATACGTGAACCAAAATGTAAGTACCGAGGTCGTAAAAGACAAGCGTAATGCGTACAAGAATTTGTACCAACGCAGGGATCGACAAGACCTCATCACAATTCTTCACTTAAGGGATATAAGGAAGCTAGATTCCTACAGGGTATGGAAATACTTTGAGGATTACTGACTAACTTGTAGGCCTTTCCTCTAAAAAAAACATACACTAATGAAGACCTCGATCTTTGAGAAAAGGCTGAGCTATAAGCCCTTTGACTATTCTGAAATAACTGACCCGCTGATCAATGCGATGTGGGCAAGCCACTGGACTCACAACGAGTTCAACTTTAAATCTGACGTTCAAGACTACCACACAAGTCTGTCTGAAGAAGAGAGGGGTGTAATCAAAAGGGCTATACTGCTAATCTCTCAGGTTGAGGTGTCAGTCAAGTCTTACTGGTCTAATATCGGTAAGCACTTGCCTAAGCCAGAGATTGCAGACATGGGGGCTGTATTCGGAGGGGTCGAGGTCATTCATTCTAGGGCATACTCAGAGGTGCTGACCAAGCTTGGGCTGGAGGACGAGTTCACTACTCTGCTCGACAACGAGCCTGTGATGAACAGGGTTAACTACCTAAACAAATATGTCGATCGAGTGTACGAAGACGACCGAAAGCAATTCCTGTATAGCTTGATTCTCTTTACTCTCTTTACAGAGAACGTGTCCCTGTTCAGCCAGTTCTACACGGTGCTGGGATTCAATAGATTTAAGGCTGTCCTCAAGGATACCGCAAACGTTGTCCAGTACACGAGTAAGGAAGAGAACCTTCACGCAGAAGGGGGCATGGCTTTGGTCAATCAAATTAGAGCCGAACATCCAGAGCTGTTTGACGAAGAGCTTATGTCTCGCATCAAAGAGGAAGCTGGAGTAGCTCTAGAAGCAGAGACACGCCTTATCAAGTGGATCCTTCAAGGGTTTGAGAACGAGTTCCTTAGCGAGGACATCCTAAACAACTACTTGAAGGTAAGGGTCAATGAAAGTCTTAACCGTATAGGCTTCGACTTTACGTTCCCTGTAGACGAATCCCTTGTCAGTGTCACTCAATGGATGGATGAGGAAGTGTACGCCTCAGCGTTGTCTGACTTCTTTCACAAGAAGCCTATCGACTACGCAAAGAGTACTAAGAGTTTCACCGCAGAAGATTTATTTTAATGAAAGATTTTTATTGGGTCACAGAAGAGACCCGTCAGTTCATGGAGAAGGGATACCTAGATCCAGGACAGACAGTAGAGGAGAGGGCCAGAGAGATTGCCGATCACGCCCAATCTATTTTAGACGGATACAATGGATACAACATGCACCCCAACTTCGCAGACGAGTTCTACGAGTGTATGTCCAAGGGTTGGTTCAGCCTCAGCACCCCAGTATGGGTGAACTTCGGCAAGACCAAAGGCCTCCCGATTTCTTGCTTCGGCACTCAGCTTCAGGATGACACATTCGATATCTTGAGAGGAGCCGCAGAGATTGGAGCCATGAGCAAAGTTGGAGGAGGTACGGCCACTTACTTCGGAAACCTGCGTCCTCGTGGGGCTAAGATTTCTACAGGTGGAGAGACTAACGGCTCTGTATCTATGATGGAGTTGTTTAACACAACCACAAATGTCGTGTCTCAGGGCAAGGTTAGGCGTGGAAGTTGGGCGGCATACTTAGACGTAGAGCATGGCGACATAGAAGAGTTCTTGCAAATCCGTAGTGAGGGTCACCCCATTCAAGATGTTTCTTTCGCTGTGTGCATTAGCGACAAGTGGATGCATGAGATGATCAAAGGAGACGCGAAAAAGCGCTCCATCATGGCCAAGATTCACAAGAAGCGTAGCGAGACGGGATACCCCTACATCTTCTTTACAGACAACGTAAACCATCAGAAGCCTATCTGGTACAAGGACAAGGGCATGGAAATTAAGCACTCCCAGCTGTGTGCAGAGATCATGGAGTATACCGACGACAAGAACAGCTTCGTGTGTTGTCTGTCTTCAATGAATGCGTTGCATTACGACGAATGGAAGGACTCTAATGCTGTCTCTCTTTTGACTGCCCTGCTGGACACAGTGTACACCGAGTTCATCGACAAGGCCAAAGACCTCCCGTTTATGGAGAAGGCTGTTCACTTTGCTCGTAATCACAGGAGCATTGGGATTGGGGTGCTGGGGTATCACTCTTACCTCCAGAGCAAGGGTATTCCTTTTGAGAGCATCCTGGCCAGGTCTTTGAATAGAAATATATTTAAGGCGATAGAGGAACAGAGTGATGTAGCCAGCCGTAATCTTGCAACCATGTACGGATCGCCTAGCGTTTTAGAGGGGTACAACCGAAGGTTTAGCACACGCATGGCTGTAGCCCCAACCACATCATCATCTTTCATTCTTGGGCAGGTATCACCTTCTGTGGAGCCGCTACAGTCAAACTACTTCACCAAGGACTTGGCTAAGGGTAAGTTCACGTACAAGAACCCCTACTTAGCAGACCTACTCAAAGGGAAAGAGAAGGATAACGCAGCGACTTGGAAGAGTATCATGATGAAGGGAGGATCTGTCCAGCACCTAGACTTCCTTAGTCAGGACGAGAAAGATGTATTCAAGACCTTTGCTGAAATATCTCAAATGGAGGTGGTGCAACAGGCGGCTGACCGACAGAAGCACATCGATCAAGGGCAGTCACTTAACGTCATGATCAGTAACGAAGTCCCGCTCAAGGACGTTAATCAGCTGGTTATCAAGGCCTGGGAGTTGGGTATCAAAACCTTGTACTACCAGAGGGGCGTCAACCAAGCGCAAGCTGTAGGTAGAGACATTCTTAATTGCGCAGTTTGTGAAGGTTAAGTATATTTGTATTGTTACGCCGACCTAGTGCAGTGTAATTTCGCTACCGAGGGGGGGAGTCTTACAGGCTTCCCCCCTTTTACTTCTTGACTTTTTCTATGGTCCTTCCCGCGAAGTAAGCTCCGAAGACCGTAAGCATTAGGATCTCAAGTAGATTGATGTAGTTTTCTGGAGGCATGAACTGTGGGTCAAGTCCGTCCCAAACCATTATCACCATGTAGAAGAGAGTCAAGGAGATAAGGATCGCAGGGCGAATGTACTTAGCTAGTTTCACATCTGACTTAGCATCAGCCTCCCATCTCCTTGTCACTTGCTCTTGCGCTTGAGCCTCCATCTCATTTACGAGACGTTCAAACTCCAGCTTGTCCTGAGCCGAAAGCTCTGGAGACCCATCAACGACACGCTTTAACACACCGAGGAGGCCCTGATCGGGCAGGACATTGCCCACGCTACCAGCGACTTCGGGAAGCTTCTCTCTTAGAAACCTCCCGACCTTAGTGTCTTTGAACGGCTTATCGCTCACTTTCGTATACTTCTTGCATGATTTCAAGCAAGAGCTTTGTGTGCTCTCTGAACTGACTACCGTTGATTTCTATAGCACTGCTGTAGTTTTGATCGATCTTATTTAAAGCCTCCACTCTCTCTTCATCGTCCATCGATGCGTACTTTCTTGTAGCCATAAACGCCTCTACCTCTGAATACCTTTCTTTTCCAGATGCTGCCATCATCCTGTTCATTTGATCCACAGATAGGTATACTCTCTCGGCCATAAACTCCTCGTCTCTTACCCACGAGTAGTTTTTGTTCATGGCTTTAATCATTTTAATGTGCTTCTTATTGATGTTAGGCACGTTGAGCTTTCTCTTTGCCGCATATCCAGGAGTTCCTACAACCTTAGTCAGGTCTTCGGTCTGTTCATACAGCCTCCAGATTTCGTTAGAGACAGAGTCAGCCTCACCTTGTCTAGACTTGGTGATGTCAAACAACTGGTAGGCTATACCATTGTTTCCTCTTGGAGTCTGAGTAATTGGCTGACCTTTCCAGTTTACCCTTACAGGGACGTCACCCAAGCCAAATGTCCTGTCCTTAATCGTATAGGCCATTCTCTTAATAAGCCTTTCGCTTAGGCTTAGGTCCTTGGTAATCCTTGTATCGGGAAGGTACTCTCTAGACCCCCTGTACACAGCCGAAAGTGTATTTGGTAATACGGTGGCAGAGACAGCTTGAAACGTAGTTCTAAACCAGTTCTCAAAGTTCTTCTCAAAGTCCGTAGCATCACCAGAAGAGATTACATCTACCAATGTATTCATTCCCTGCATAAAGCTTTGATCCATCATATAAGCGATAGAAGAAAAAGCCCCGACACCAAAGGAGTCTTGAAGGGCGTGAATAGGGAAGTTCATTGCATTGTAATCCCTGTTCTTCACCTCTTCTTTGTCCGCTCCTTTAATGATAGCCCCCATGATGGCCCCCATAACTCCAAGCTTAGTGTAGGAAACAAACCTGTCATCTGCCTGTTTTGCTGTGCTCTCTCCGCTTAAGAATCTCTTGAGCCCTGAAACATTTATACTGTTCGGAGGAAATTGATCGTAGGCAATGTTCTTCTCTTCATCTTCATCCCACTCCAAAGCCCCAGATATCAACCCTTCTTTCAGCAAGAGGACAGCTGTCTGAGACACCATGCTTCCAACCATGACTTTACCAAAGTTCTGAGCTGCAGACCTAGCGTCTCCATTTTGCAGGTCCTTCATGATTCGAGGTCCAGCCACATAAGGGGATACATAAGTAAGGGTGTCAAGAAGAATGTTAGCGGGAGTCCTGATGTAAGGCATGTTAGACCTTACCAAGAACTTAGCTAGAGCCTTTCCGTCTATTCCTGGGATCCAATCAAATCCTTTAGATAGAGCCCGCTCAAAGAACGCGGCGGTATCCTCAGCCATTTTAGAAGCTCCAGTCTCCTCTTGATACGTCAGCTTTTTCCCTTCCCTTTCAGCCAGTTCTCTTTGCTTTTTGGTAGGGTGCTTAATAAACTGAGTCAACGCCTCTCCCTCTAGCCCTTGAGCTTTTCCAGCCTGATAGAGCTCGATTCCCTCTACGTAGCGTCTAAATGGAACGTCACCCAAAGAAAGGAATCTAAACATCACCTCAGCTGGTATTCCAAAAGTACCTTGAGCTAGAAGCTTTAGCCTTTGGCTAAGAGGGGCTTTTCCGTCAGGACCCATAGGTAGGTCTCCCTTACCCATAGCTGACATGAGAGATCTAAATGGAGCAAACCCACGGTGAACACGCCACTCAGACACTTCCTTCTCCTGACCAGTCACAATCCCATCCAGAGCCTCAACGAATCCAGCTCCAAACTTTCTTACCCCGTACATATACGCGTTTATGGAGTAGTTTCTCTTCATTGGAGACTCTATACCAAACATGTTTATAAGGCGCTCTATAGGTAGAGCAATGGCGTCTACGGCTACCTTTCCTAAGGCGTTAACCATGTTGGCCCCCACGTTTGTTATTTGGGACATAGGGGTAAGCAAGTTTCCTTGAATAAGCATAGTCCCGATCTGACCCCATCCTCTTTCAACAACCGCGTTGGTAAACGTGTCTAGCTCCCGCTCTACAGCCTTGACTTCTTTTGCTTTAGCGGCAAGCTCAGCGTCTAAGTCTTCTCCTGAAATAGCTCTCTTTACTAGTGCCTCATGCTCTGCTTGCACTCGGAAAAGATTACCCGCTATAGACTCAAGCCTTTTTGTCTGCTCTTCGCTAAGAGAATTTCCTCTTCTCTCAACCTCCTTAATAATAACCTGTTCTATTCCTTTGGGGGTAGATCCTCTAAGCTCCCTCAAGTGCCTAAGTATTCTTCCTGCTGTTGTTCCCATCGCCGAAGCCTCCTCGATTAAATCTGGAATTGCGTCAAAATCGTTTCTTGCAACTGCTCTGTTAATCAACTCTGAAACAGCGAGAACTCCAAGGTCATCATTTCTATCTTGAAGACGACCAAGGCCTTCATTGCTCATGATCTCTATCAATTCAGAATCGGACTTACCGTTTAGGTTTCCTTTTAGCTCTTTGATTTTCTGAGGAGTGATGTAGTTTCTTGGGTTGTCCAGAATCTGCTTTCTTGTATCCCCAGTAAACCTCCTAGCGGATCGTCCTGCCGTTCTTCTAATGTGTACGTCTCTACTAGCCCTAGCAGACCCCTCCTCAATGTTTCTTGCGACCTCTGACTTATCAAGCGCAACCTTACTCTCTATGGTCATATTGTCATACGCTTCTTCAGCTTCTGCTCTGGTCGCGAACTCAAACCCCTGAGACTTTGAGAATCCCATAAACCTGTTGACCGCCTTGTCATACTTAGGCCCTCTCTTTACTCTTTTGGCTTTTTCAGCGTCAGACTCTGTTCTGCCCTTCTCTAGTATAGGATCGTTAAAGTCGAAGTACTCTATCTCACCTCTAAGAATTACTGTGCTCCCGATGATAGTGGCTTCTTCTGCGGACTTGATAGGCCTCCCAGATGCATCAACGAATACATTCTGCTTGAGTGGATTAAAGAATGCCTTTACACCGTTAAAGTCCATCTGATCAATCTGGTCGGACATAAACTCTCCGTTTACGCTGGCCATAGGGAATTTGTTTTCCTGGAACGTGGCGATCTTCTTTCGAGCTCCTTGATTGACGTACAGTACTGGATTCCTTACAGTAACAGCAGGAGAGTACCTAAGAGCTTCTCCAGAAGCTGACTTATCGTGCATGGTCTGTACTGGAACTCCAGTATTCTTCATGACGTTAAGGTTTAGCCTTATGCCTACCTGCTGACCATCTTCTATAACAGACTCTTTTGCTATGATCTTTCTTGACGTTGCGTCAGTAGATAAAGCTTCGTCAGTTATTATATTGGATATGACTCGTCCATCTCTCATGACTCCGACCTCCTCTACATTTCTTCTTCTGTATAAGGGGCTGTCTTCAGCGTTTTTGCCATCTAGGTCAAACATCCTTAATTGCATTGAAGACCGAGAATCTACAGATTCGTCTACAGAAAGAGAAGCCCCTACAACATGGCTTTGGCTTCTTTGTCTTGCCTCAAAAGAGTCTGCAAGTAAGTCGTGCTCAAGCATCGACCTAAGGACTAAGCTCTTAACTCTATCCGATTCCTTTGACTTATACAGTCTCTCCTCTCTTACTGCTATCAAAGGACTTGCAAATTCCTCGTACTTATTTGCCTCTGGGTTTAGACCCACGCCTAAAACTTGATGGTCAGCAAAGAAAAGTTGACATACATCCCTGCCTTCTACGTTAAACTTCTCTGCAAGAAGGGAGATTGTTTTGTTTGCTATTTTTCTTTCTTTTTGATTGAAAGAGCTTTCTGGAGGGTTACTGCAGCTGTTAAACAGCCTGACCAAAGAAATACATTCTTTTGTATTGTATTCTTTGTTCTTAATCTTTTCATGGATCTTCTCCTTCAAAGCCCTAAGCTCAGACGCTGGATCAGAATTAACTCCAGTAATCTCCTGTACTCTTGCTCGCCTTCTAGAGTACGCCTCCATGAAGTCAACGTGCCTCCCCATACCTACTCTAAATGAGCTAATATTGTGGGAGTCAAAAGTTTGAACGGCGTCTGATCCAGTAAGGTTTAAGATGAACGCCCCCACCTTGGGACCAAAAGTGCTTTGTGAAAACTGACCGTTTTGACTTGACAGGTAATCTAGAACAGCTTTAAAGTCTGGCTTTCCAGATTCGTCGGTAAACGCCTTTGTAAGCTCGTTATACTTCCTTAGGTTCTTTACAACATTGTCAGAAACCATGCCGTTTACAAATCCATAAGCGTAACCTCCTTTTCTTTGGAGGGAGCTTATAACAAACTCATCTACAGTAGATTCCCCATTGCCTCTTTCAGATTCGTAAGCAATAATAGAGGCCGCCATAATGTTGGCGTCTGCCCCGTTTTTTTGAGATGTTATTGCTTGAAGAATCGACATGTGGATGAATGCGTCATTCCTATTCATGTCAAGATCTCCATCTTCGATCATCTGGTCCACAAGCTTATACGTCTCTACCTCTGCATTCTTGTAGAAGTCGAATGGATCTGCTGTGCCGTAAGTTGCCTGACGCATCTCTGGGTCCTCGTTGTACTTCTTATAGATTGACCCGTAGGCATTGGCAAGCTTTTCAGCTGTCACCTCAGGACTGTCTCTGTCGTAGTCAACATCAAAATGGTTTCTCATCAAGCTCCCCAAGAACTGATGGTCTAAAGCCATGTTATCTACCTCCTTCCCAAAGAAATCCTTGGTTGCTTCCTTAAACTCGCTGTACCTTCTTCTATACTCTTTCTCGCCCAGATCGTTTTCAAAAAACATAGCTACTTCGGCTGAGTATCTTGCCTCATTAGACTGCAACGTAAATCTCAATTTCTTTCCGAGTCTTTCTTCTTGACGCTCCACGACCTCATCGACCCCCTCTATAGATCTTTTAAGCCTAGACTTCTGAATCTCAGCTCCAGAACTCCCTTTTTCATCTAAATACTCAAACCTTCTCTTAAAGTTTGTCAGCTGGTTACCCATCCTTTTGGCGGTAATCCTGTCTATTATACCCTGAGACTCAGCCGCTTTCACCTTCCGTAGTGCAATTTCAGCGTCTACACTAACGCCGAGGCCCATGCTACTTCTGGCTCTGTAAGAGTTAATGTCTTCTACATCTATAACGCTCCCATCTGTGGTGGTAAAACCAGTGTAATGGCTACTCTTTCCTTTATTAGTCGCACTCCTCCACCAGTTAACGAAGTGCCAAGAGTCATTAAAAGTCTTTTCCACTTCATGATATCCTATCGTCTTTCCTCTCCTGTAGGTGGGAACGCTCATCTTTACGACAACCTTACCTTGTGCGTTAGGCTCTATTCTTGTTGGAGACACATGTGGAAGCGCAGCAACTCTTTCCGCCTCTCTCTTTAAAGACTCTTCGAAGCTTAATATCTTAGAACTTCTAGATTCAGAATTTGACTCCGATCCATCAAAAGAAGCATACCTCCCTTTTTTAGCTGCCTTCATCACCGTTATCATTCTAATGAACGATTCGTCAGAAGTGACCATAAAATCAGCTGATTCAGGTCCAAATACCGAAGCTATAAACTCTGCGTAAACGAGCCTAGCTCTGTTTACCAGACCCAACTTGACCCCTCTCTCTCCAGCGGCTGCCGAAAGACCGTCCTCTATAGCTTCTTCAAGAAGCATCCTGTAATCATTCTCCTTAATAGACCCGTTCTCTTTTGCTTCACGAATGCTATCTAGGGCTTCCTGAGCTGTTGCTCTGCTCCTATTACCAGTGTACCTATACTTACCTCCTTCTAATCCTTCTGCATACGTTATTATCTTTCTAGATATTCTCGTAGACATTTCTGTGTCAGAACTCAAAAGATTGATTACTGACTGCGCCCCCTTAAGAAGTCCTGGTGTGTCTGTCTTACTTATTGCTTGAAGCTTAATCAGGTGTCCAACTTCCTCAAGAACAGTCTCTTGGAATGTCTTGTCGCGTACTACCTTTCCTCCTGCCTTTCTTGCTGCTGCATTTGCCTGCAACGCATTAGCGAGAGACATATTGATGGCTTCTGCGTTAATGTGAATCTCATTTCCTCTTTGTACCCCACCCTGTGAAGACACAAGGCCAGACTGTGCCGCAGACTCTAAATTAGGATGGACGAAAAACTTAACGCCTGGGATCGAGGAAGACATAAAGTTAAACAGGTTGTTGATGACCTTCACTTGACTGGCAGTTAAGCCCGCATCACCAGCCCTTAATGAGGCCTTCCCATCTTTTGATTGAGAAACAGGAACAGCATCAGGGTGCAAAGGCCTCCCCCCATTCTCTTTTTCAGGATCCCATTGGTCAGCTAATTCGTCTATGGTCTCAAGCTCTGTTTCCATCTCTGCATCAGCTCTAGCCTCTATGTCCGCCTCAGAAACCTTATTGGCTTTCGTTCTCTCTGCATAATCTTCTTCAGAAATAGTATTGCCCTCCGAATCCTGGAAGGTCCCTGACGGCATAAAAGAAAACGAAATTACGTTCCCGTCTTTATCCTTTATGACAGACATGAAGTCAGAGTCCTCATCAACTTCGTTGCCAAACATAGCTTCCCCCTCTTCAAACAGGTTGATGCTTCCGTCAGCTTGCACTAACCCATCTTTATGAGCGACACTCTCCTGACCCATCAGCTTAGCAAATTCAGCAGACTGCTCCCTTGTCATACCTTCTACCAAGAAGCTGTTCTCTCCTGCTTCGTACCTGCCTACAATTTTGTGATACTTAAGTCCATTGAGCTTAAGCCACTTCTCTGCTCTTTCGTTAAACCTAGCGTTGGCAGCTTCTCCTACAGCGATCCCAGACGGGTTTTCCCCCGTGAGCATGGCCCAATTATCTCCAGACAGAACCCCCTTCAAAGACTCGTCTGTAAGAGAAGAGTTTTTTAAAGACGCAACTCTATCTACAAGCCACTGGCCTGAGTATCTAATAGTTATTTGATCCTGAATGTCAAGAAACGAACTCACGTTTCCGCTTAGCCCTCCAAAAGCTCTGGGGTCTAGACCAGTTTCTTTTGCCAGAACCTCTGCCGCCTTTTGATAGGCATCCGCAGTCATTGCACTTAACTCCTGATCAAACCCTTCCACAGGGGCTGAGGCTTCCAGGAAGTCGTTTTCAGCATCCTTAAGGGCATCTACTAAATCTTCTGTATTCTGTCTCTTTTGCCTTGCGTCATCTAGGTTCTTCTCCGCTATGGCTCTTGCGTCAGGATCGTAGCTCTCAGTACCCTCTCTGTCTATATGCTCTTCAAGAGCCATTTCTAGCAGAGATACTTCTCCATCAAGCTTTCCAAAGACAGAGTTTTTTGTGTTGTCAAAAAGTGTCTGTCTCTCCGTGTCGGTCAGGTTTAAACTTTCAGCACTAAAAGTTCTTTCTAGGTCTACCCTAGTTTTTACAGTGCTCTGTAACGTCTTTTTAAGGGCTGATATTTCGCTTTCAGAAGCACCTTCTTGCTTCATCTGACGAGCTATAGTTTCAATCTGTATATCGAGCTCCATAAGCTTATTAGCCGATTCAGGGTGTCTAGCTTGAAGCATGTCATAAAAACCAAGCCTAGCCTTTCTTGACCTTTCTGCATCCTTGGTGAGTCCGTCAGCAATCATTAGAAGTCTTCGCTTCTTGCCTTCGTCCTTTGTTTTAGACGCCTCTTCTCTCAATTCCGCAGCCCTCATTTCAGCTTCTACAGCTGCTGTCGAGGTAGCATTTGCTCTGGCGTAAATCATGGCGTTTGAGTTGCCTGAAATAGATCCAGCCGCACTCATTCCAGATCCTACAACTCCTCCCACCAAAGCGGCATCAAGAGTGGTCTCCAAAAGCTCATTTAAGTCCACTTCCTGACCCTTTCCAATGGCCGCTGCGTATGTAGTCAATACATTTGCTGCTGCTTCTTCAAACGCCTCTGCACCAAAGGCGACACCGTGTCTTCTGGCGTAAGCGGCCAAAGCCTGTTTGGTAAATCCTTGTCCTGCAATAATTGAGCTTCTCGTGGCGGCGTTTGCGGAAACTTGTGCAGCTTTACTAGCGCTCTTAAACAGTACGTTACCAACCAATGCCATTGAGAAGTCTGCTACTCCACTCGCAAGAGCATATCCAATTCTCCCCCCGTTAGTGTCTCCGTACTCAGGGTCATTCAACGCTTCCGTATATCCTCCTCCAGCACCAGAAATTCCAATAGCAACTGCGCCATAACCTCCAGTAAGTGCTGTGACGCCAAGAATCGGAGCAGTATTTGCAATAGCACCCCCCATCTGAACAAAAGCGTTAGCATAATCCCCACTGCCCATAGAGGAGCTTATGCCTTTGCTAAACTCCATCATCCCCTCGTTTCTCTGTTCTTGCTGAACTTTTCTCTTTGCGGCCAATTCCTTATCCCCCCCTGTAGCTAGGTAGTCAATGGCGTCAACGAATCCCGTTACTAAGTCTTCAGTTCCAGCCAACAGATTTTTTGCGAGATAAGAAAGTTTACCTTGTTCTTTTATCCTTCCATCACCATCTAGATCAAGGTCAACCCTTTTTTCTATGTAAATCTTATCCGTGAGGTTTCTTAAAAACTCTTCGTCTTCTCTGTACTGCTCTGGTATCATATCCATAACCACGCCCTTTACAGTTTCGTCGATGGTTTTGTAATACTGATTATCTAGAGCTTCTCTTCTGTATTCCTCAAAAGCCTTGTTTCTTACTTCTGCAGTAACGGTTTTTCCAAATCCACCGCTATCCTTTGGCATATATCTGTTGCCAACAGTAAACTCTTTGTTTAGCTCTTCTGCTCCTCTTAAGTATTCTTCATCTTCGTCTACAGCTTTAACCATAGAAGGGGACAAAGTCTTTATTGTCTCAAGAGCCTTATTTGCAATTTCTTCAGCTGAAGACTCACTAAACCCGCCTTCAAATGAGGTGTCTTTAAAGTACTTCCTATAAGCCTCCGTTCCGCCGTATTTTTCTCTATCTAAGCCTTCCGATATAGACTCTCGCAAGTTACTATATAAAGAGAAAGGGCTGCGAATACTTGCTACTCCCTGAATTAATTTTTGACCTGGGGTCAAATCACTAAAGTACTCCCCTAAGCTGCTGGGAACTTCGTAAGGTTCTTTAACCTCCTCCTTTTTAACCTCTTGAGTAGAAGAATCCGAACTTTCTTCCAAGGAGTCTGAATCCAATGATCCAACCTCTGGGAAGGCGGTCAAAGAAGAAACTACGTCGTTGTCTTTTTTTTTTACCTCAGGCTGGTCTTCTGCCTTTTCAACAGGCTGAAACGACTTTACTGAATCAAACAGGTCGTTATATTCCCCGTCATAACCTCCAGTCCTCCATATGTACTTAGCCACGTAAGCAGGACTTTTTCCTTCGCTAAAAAGCTTTGCAGCTACTTTTTTATAATTTTCGTTCATACTT
>Ga0209092_10001742_pt1 | contig 20739 bp, 13 predicted proteins | sample FraStrMetagenome_FD_187446 | JGI IMG/M metagenome (GOLD analysis project Ga0209092, IMG submission 187446) | Marine eukaryotic phytoplankton communities from Arctic Ocean - Fram Strait ARC3M Metagenome (SPAdes) (version 2) | ecosystem: Environmental > Aquatic > Marine > Oceanic | place: Fram... | reverse complement strand
CTGTATCAGATAAATATCGGCAGGATGGAGTATGTGTGGAAGTTGTAATATCTCATCTAGAAGGACATTGTGATAGCAATAATGATCCTTACAAGGAATTTGTGAGCATGAATCTATCAGGGTGTGGAAATGTAGGACTGCTTCATATGGTGAAAAACTATTGGATGGAAAACAAATCAGACATACATAGAGATGCAGTACTTTTTTTTTCAGGAACAGGATTGGAATGTACAGATGAAAATACATGCTTGATAGGATGTGCTTATAGGGGAGCTCTATGTCGCGATGATTATGGTTTCGCTGTAAATCATGTGACATTTACAGAGGACTTCAACTTGCAGGCCACGCTGGTTGCCCACGAACTAGGCCATACTTGTGGAGCAATTCACGAGGAACAGAGTAATTTTATTATGACTCCTGAGATCAATTTGGCTACAAATGGATTTAGTGCCGAGAGCATAGAGAGGATGAATGGAGTATTTTCGTCAACAGATTGTTTAGAAGATTCTCCAATTTCAACTTCATCTTTCCCTTCTTTTGAGTCATCTATGGTTCCTTCATTTTCTCCTACACCCACGTCTGTAAATAATCTTCAAACAAGTTCTCCATCTATTCCGATGCCCAGTCCCCAAGTCCCAACTTTCATTCAAAACTTCGTTTTTGAACCAAACCCAACACCATCGACAAATATTAACCCAGCACCATTACCTGTACCTTCTCCTACATTATCACCGACTGCTTTATCCAGTATTTCCTCGTCACAAGAAGGGACTACTTCAGAACACTCAAGCATCTTTGAGCGATTCAGTTTCTGTAAGCTTCAGCGTCTCCTTTCTCCACCTCCGACCCCAACTTATTCGATATCACCTTCTCCGACACCTTCCTCGACATCATTCAACGCACCATCTCCTAACCCTATACCAAGTCCTTTAATCCCCTCCTTTATTTTGAATTTTGTTTTTCCTACTCCATCCCCTCCGCTTTCAGAGCCATCTATATCACCATCTTCGTCTCCAACAGTACCTTCTGTAACTCGATCATCTCTTTTCGAACAATTTTCCGAATGTTTCCAAAAGTACTTGAAGAAAAGGATATGATTTATATGCATTTTTCATATTCATGCCAAAAGACTTCGGCAAATGACTCCTATACATTATCAGAAACTCTGTGTATCAAGGTTGTATATTTTTATGCTATCGTCTGTTCATAAAGTTACTTTAAAATCAAATATTCTTTCATATTATTCGGATTGTTTGGAATTTGTTTCATAATGATACTGCATGAAATGATGAGCAGTAGGATAAAGTTCTTTCATCATGGTACTCAGTTTATTATGACTGTTTTTGGACGAAAATGTTTTCGAAAATATGAGAGCATTGGTTTTTCTTCAGCTAAATTAATAAAAGCGTACACTATATTACATGTACAGTACTAAGTATGTAATTCTAAATTTCCCCCATGCACAAATTTATACGGCAAGAACCTGTTTGTTTTATTTAGAGGTGAATGACTTCGTTAGAGTTTGTATGATGATGCCCAAAGCTTATCAGAAGTAGAGGCGTTGTGATCTTACGGTATGGCAATACGTTTTCTTATTGACGACTGCTGACAGAACAAAGGAGAACGATCAATGTCAACTATCAATGTACCAAAGACACTCGATAATTTGATCAAGATATGCTCTGAAATCACATGCATTTCTTTAGCTTGTAAAAATTTAGATATCCACAAGAATCGAATCTTCCACGACTACTCACGGAATAGTTGCTCTGATGAAATAGCTTGTAAAGATGATATCCCTTTCAATAATACGACGAAATTATTGAATAATCAACGTACTCATGGCTATCAGGAATCAATTCAAAATGAACAACAAGTAGCGAAATGGCTCGAATCTCAAATAAACGATTATCGAGCTGCTATTCTCCGACAAGAAATGCTTCTGTCTTCTGCTAAAAAATCTGAGGCTTCAAATAATTCTCAAACCATTAGAGAAGGCGAAAAAAAGAGGCATAAATTAATATTATTAAAAGACGAAAAGGAAGTCCGGCAAATGAAACAAATCTTATTTGATGAAACTGTGCATAAAGAACAAGAAAGGCTGCTTAAGCATCGAATACAAATGTCCGTAGCATCCAAGCAAATAGCTTTTCCAACTAGGAAACGCAGATTAGATGATGATAAAGGTTCAGAGAGTTTATGCAAGAATAGAATACTTTTGACACGAGAATCACTACGACTCAGAGATGAACAGGTCTTGATAGCCATATCAAGTAAGAATAAAGTAGATGCGCTTAAAAGAGTTGCACAGTGTAGATTAGAGGATATTGAAAAAATAAAGGAAAAAAACCTCGAAATTTGGAATAAATACAAAACAATATCGTATGCACAAGCTCGAGGTCCGAATAGTACCAATCAAAATTTGAAGTCGAGTGCGGTTTTGTCTTCAAAAGAATTATCTCGCCTCAAGGAAGAAAATGAAATACTGAAAACTTCTTTTTTGAGCATGATTGCATATTCTGGAGTAGACTGGTATTCAGATGATCGATTGTGCAAAGTTGTGTCAGAACTAGAAAAACCGTCGTAATTTCAGAAACAAACAAATAGCTGCATAAGAATTCAATTTTTCTATATAATTCATGAACATTGAGATCTTGCTTATCAGTAAGGCTCGAAAAGGGTTTACAATTTCATATTTGAGTGCAGCAACTAATCCGATATGCTCTCATTATCTTCCGAATGAAGGATGATTCCAGCACTACTTGGTCGACTTGGAGGAAACCCTTTCCCAATTTCTATTGAAGCTTTCTTCTCTTCGCGATTTGAGAGAGATCTACTTCGAGGTTTATCTGATTTGGTTGGTTTAGGTACACAGATGTCCATTCCACCTGAGCGCCCCATCCAACCTTGTTCTTTTAATATTTTTTCTTTTTCAAGTGCGTTCTGAATTTGCCTCGTCTTCTTTTTTCGTTCTCGTTCCTCATTGCTCAGATGCTACAAGTAATAATGAATTTCCCTTCAGATTTAAATATATGTTTTATTTCCTTTAATGTCAAGAAACATATTTACCTCATTTGTTTTTTTGCGCACCCTCTCAACTGTTTTTTTTATTGATTTCTCGTTCATGAAGTCACTTACAGTCTTGTTGTGTAACGTGTTTATGGTCGTTTTACTCTTTAAGCTTTCTTTCATGTGTTTTGTTATAACTGCTGAATCATCAATTACATTATTATCTCGTATATCTACCACGCAAATAGTTTTGACGACATCATTTTTTAACTTTTCTGTGGATTCTTTTTTATTACATGTTTTCTTTTCATTGTTAAAGATTCCAAGGGCTTCGATCTTTCCTCCAGCATGTACATATACATGACGTACTCTCTCAGATCTTTCAAGGGATTCTGCTATTGATTTTATCCCAGAGCTGCCTATTTTATTACCTCTTAGGTCTACCATTCTTAAGGACGAGCCATCTGCTAGAAGAGAAGCTATGACATGTGCCCCATCATCAGTTATACGATTATTTCTTAAATTAAGTTCAGCGACTGTTTGGCACCCACGAAGACTCGCTACAATTGCATGAGTTTCTTCGTCAGTCATATTTGCCTTTATCCATGAATTAAAAATAGTGTTACATTAACGTTTAATTTTATGTGCATGTCAACAATTGAATAGACCTTACCTCGGGAAGAGTTATTTTCCCCGCCCCTATTTTACCAACTTCTTCTCTGATTGTTTTGCTTTCTGTTTCACCTAAACTGACTGAGACCTTCACAGCATTGACATACCTTATTAGTGTTTGCCGTTTAGAATCTTCTTCATCATCAATTCTTTTTTGTAGGTTGAAATTGTTTTGCTTGAATATTTCAATCTCTTCTTCTTTTTTGTGTAACTTATTCTTTACTTCTTCTTTCTTCTCTTCTTCTGTCATCATAGATCCATATATTTCCGCAATTTTTTGAATTAATATTTCCTTTGCACTGTGGCTCTTCATAGCTCGTTTTAAAAATGAGTTGCAACCTTTTCCGTCAAGCCAATCTCTATCTTTTGCACATTTCCCTTTAATAAAGACCATACCAAGTGTAGGCTTGTTATCAACAAAAAAACGCAATCGTCCACCCGCTAATCTTCTACTTTTTTCATCTTTATCTTTTCCTTTATTTTTCATTTCAGCTAGTTTCTCCTTCCTTTTAGACTCTTCATCTAATTCATCACTTAATTTCTGTAGGGCGTTTAAATTTATGTTTGCAGCGGTAAGGTCTTCTTTACTCTGACGCAACCTTTCAGATGTTATTTTATTTTTCTCTTCCAATTCATGAATTTGTTTCTGAAACTCTTCACATTTCTTTAAAAGCTTTGATAGCTGTCCCTCCATCTTTTTAGTTTCTTCTCGCTGAACAATTTTAGCTTCTTCGTCTGATTGTATCTTATTCAATAAAAATGATATTCTACCATTTAAAGTTTTCAGTTTTTCCATAGATTCTTTTTTCCCTCCTTCTTCCTTCATTTTTAGTTTGCATTCTTCCTTACATTTTAGAGCCAATTGACTGCTATGCTTTTTTATCACTCGAATTTGTTCTTCCAAATCTTTATTATCAAAATCCGACTTCACTCGCGCCTTACCTTCTTTAGTATTTTCTTTGATAAGATGAGTATTTTTCTTCTGCAATGATAGAACCTCCTGTTCTTTCTTGCGAAGGGCATCCATTGACCTATTTTTTCCGAGTTCGGCCAACTTCAAACGCTCTAGAAGCTGGAATACTTTTTCAGCCATTTCTCGAAGCTTTTCACCGCTGTCTCTAGCTTCTGCTTCCATTAGAAGACGTTCCTGTTCTGTCTCTTGACATCTGGCTGTCAACTCTTTGTTTTCCGTGGAAAGCGTTTCTGTATCCACAGACAACTTTTTGTTTGCATCAAGTTGACTTAGTTTGGAATTTATTTCGAGTTGAAGTTGGGTTTCAGCATCTGATCTCTCAGTAGCTAGCTCCCTTATTTTTTCTTCCATTCCTGCAATTTGATCCTCTGCCTGTCGCCTTGCTTCTTCTTGTATTTGAAATTTTTCAAGCAACTGGTATTGTTTTTCCTTACGTACTCGAAGGTGCTCTTGCAGAGCTTCAACTTCAACTGCATATTTCATTTGTTTCTCACTAGAGGAATTCTTTATGCTTTCTAGTTCCGCTTTTAATAATCTCGCTTCTTCAGCTTTCAAGTGTCCTTCAAAAGTGGCCTTATTTGATTTATCTTTGTGCTCTTTTGACGCTCTTTCAAGCAATTCAATTTTTTCCCTGTATTCTCGTGTTTGAGCCTTCTGTTCTTCACACTCTGACGCTAATCTAGCATTATTTGATTCTTCAGTCTCCAGAAGTCTTAATAATTCCCCATTTTGCTCAGTCATAATAGAAAGTTGCCTATCTCGATCTGTTGACTCCTCTTTTATTCTTTGTAAAGTCCCTTCGGCTGCGCGAGCTTTAGAAAGTGCATCTAAATTACTATCTCTCAGAGCGCGGTTTTCTTCGTCTAATGAGATTTTCGACACTTGAATGAAGTTCGACTCTTCTTCCATTTGGTTTAGGGATCCAATCAATTTTTTATTTTGCTCTGTTAGAACGTTGATTTGTTCGTCTTTCATTTTTATGGTTTCATTAATTCTAACATCGCGAGCCAGCTTCAAGTCTATAAGACTTCGTGCCTCAACTAATGCTTGTTGTGAAGATTCCATACTCATTAATATGTTGTCTTTGAAATTGAAGGTCTTTGAATTTATTCTGAATGGGGGATTTTGACCTCTCACTATATAGTATTGACAGTTTGAAATGAACTATTTATTTTCTTTCGATATTGGATATGTCTTCGAGATCGTTTATAAAACATGCATTGATTTCCTTGATTTCGCTATTTTTCTCGATCTCGAACCAATCAATCATTCTATAATGTAATCAGAAAATATGAGGAATGAAATTAAAATGTAAAATTTATGTCAATCCGCGCAGTCCAATATTATTCATGTGAACAGAAATTATTTTGAGTCGTGCTTTGATTCTAAGCTCTTGAGAAAAAAAAACTTTAAATTTGAATATTTACTTAGATAAATATGGCCTAGTTGATTATTTTGATATTCCTAAGTATAACTATATGAATCAATTACTGCTCTAAGTAACTTGAAATTTCTTATACGCAACTGCGGTAACGTGACTGAGAAGATACGAATTGTTGGTAAATCCAAAAAATACTGTTTTTTTAATTGTTGATGATTTACTTAAAAGCTCATCTTTGCTATATGTACGAATTATATGTACTACTCCTTTATGTCTTTTATATAACGGTAAACAAATTCTATATTCTTAATATTATTACTGTCGCTTGGATAATCATTGATTGGGTGATTATTAAAAGTAATAGCTTTACTACATTGGATCTAAAGAAATGGCAAGGACCAAAGCGAAGAGGGAGAACAAATGTACATGGTTCCGAGCAATTGCATTTCTTGTTGTATGTATCATTGCAGGACTTCTTACATGGCTACTGACACCATGGGATGGAATCATTGGGAGTATCTTACCGACTTTTGAAAATACAAAAACTGGAGATGACGGTGGCCTTACAGGTGACGGTCCAATTTTTCCAGCAACTATGAATCCAACTTCATCCCCAACAAAAGTCTCTTCTCAATTCAATCGTTGCGATCCAAATTCACAAACACCATGTTGCAATGGATTAGAATCGAACTGCCAACTGAAGGTTAACGAAATCATGTATGCTTCATCTCACAATGCAATGAGTTCCGAAGAAGACGGCTTTAGCGGATACAACCATTTTCTTTCTATGGAGAAAAGCCTTGAAAAAGGTTACCGTGCTCTGCTGCTAGATTTATGTGATTGTGGAATGGATGGTTTACAATTATGTCATTCCATTTGTGCTGCTGGAAAACGAGATCCAGTCACAGCCTTACAAAATATTTATGATTTTTTGATTCGTAATCCAGAGGAGTTAATCATTCTCGTCTTTCAATTTGGAAAAAATGTTTTTGGACAAACGCCTATTCGTGTGAAAGTTCTTGAAGATACTATGCGAAATGTCCCAGGCATGCTTGAAATGCTATATAAACATAATTCCGATGCAAATGATTGGCCAACTTTGCAGGAAGCAATTCAATCCGGACAGGTACGTTCATATCGTACACATGCATATTACATGATTTTATAATATTGCATAAAGAACTCACAAAATTGTAAATGATACCATAAAAAGCGAATAATACTTTTTCATCATGAAACTACTCCATGTTCACAAGATGAATGCCCAGATGGTTTTCTTCCTTATTTTGAGTATTCTGTAGAGACTCTGTTTTTCTTTCAAAACATTGGTGACCTAAGAGATCATCCGACATCATGCTTGCTTTCCAGAGGTCACGATGGCAACAGGGATTTTTACAATGTAAATAATTTTGTGACAAAATTATTGCCAGACGAGGAGATTGCTCGAATTGTAAACGAGAAAGATTTCGTTGTTGAACATATACAAGAGTGCAATACGATCATTGGAAAGGGGCCCAATTTGGTTTCAGTTGACTTTTGGAATGAAGGAGATCTTCCAGCAGTTGTGCAAGAAATGAATGCAATGAAAGGCTAATTGATAAATAAATAATACAAATAAAGATTCTCCTCTTATTTTTGATAATGAAATAATATGAAAGTCACATCACATATCGTAAGACCTAAATTATTTTACAACTGATCTGGCCCAGTTGTAAACTCTATATCTGAAGTCAATAAACGAGAGCTTGCGTAATCCTCGAGATCCGCCAGCTTCGTTTGGATATAATCTTTATGATCAGCAATCATACTCAATGCATCGTTGATCTCCTTCTGTACTGCTTCCTTTTGCTCTAGATTTTCGTGCCGTAATTGCTCTCTTCTGCCCGCCAGCTGGGCTGATTTGGTTTGAAAACGTTCAATTGAAGCTTCTAGTGCCAGGGGATCTCTCAAAGAATTAGTTTTTGTAACAATAGAATTTATTTGTTGTTGCATTGACTCTATCTCGGATGTTTTTTCCTTTTCCTCCTCTTTCAACGTAAGTTCGTTTTTGGTTTTTTCTACCTCCCGGACCTGTACTCATTTGAAGAATTTCTTTATATTAGCATTGATGAAAGATGTGAAAACGCTCAAAATCTCCTCAAAAACACACATTTTTGTGCATGCTTACCTTAACACTCTCTGTCAATTCTGCGATTGATTTTTCACTTGTTTCCAGAATGCGCAAAACCTCTTCATATTTCCCACTGGCCTGAAGTTTTTTGTTTTCATAATCACTTTTCAGCTCATGGAGCATCGGTATAACACTATTTTTTACATCTACTCCAAGAAATGTGGACTGATTTCCCTCATTTAGAGCATCCTCATTGATGGAGACATAAAAATAGTCTTCTTTAAGAGAAGATTTTGCCATTTTATTGTATTGATGGGCAACTAAATACAATTCTTTCAATTCTTTCTTAAGCTCGAATTCATTCTCCCATATATGTTTCTGGTGACTTTGCTTATTTTGCCCTGCTCGCTCTAACTTTTCCTTCATTCGTGCACGCTCAGTTTCCATCTTTCTAACATCATTAACTGAGAAATCTTGAGTTTGAATTTTTTCTTTTAAACTCGCTACATTTCCCTTAGTGATTTGAACTTCATGTTGCGTTTGTTTGTATTCCATATCACGATCATGAACTTTTTGTTCTAGAGCGGCTTTATGTTCCTGATATTTATTGACTAAAGTATGAAACTTCTCTAAATCTGTGCATAAATCCTCACGTTTTGTTTCTAATTCAGGAAGCGTCAAACTATTCCGTGCCATTTCATCGATTTCTTCCAAAATTTCAGCATTTCCATCAGTTGCACGTTCTATTTCTTTTTCGATTTTCATATTGTCACGTTCAAAATCATCCAGAAATTGCTCTTCGAGCACATCATATTGATCATCGTTGGATGATAAAAAGGCTTCATAAGACTTTGCAAGATACCGAAAAAAACGCTTTTCGGTTTTTATATGAATAGTATCCAAAGTGCCGATGGGATAATTGTTTTCCTTGTCCTCATTTTTTTCATCGTTTGTCACATCCTCATCATCGCTGTCTTCTCCAGGGATCGCTTCCTTACAAGACAATAATTCAATAAGCCAAGTCAATGCTGCTAAAAGAGCAGGCCAAGTATGGATCGAACCTGCTGCGACTAGAGCAGTCTTTGAAATGGGAAATGGGTATCCAAGTCCCTTAAAAGCAATAGCAACTTCTTCTTCGAACTTCATTGAGGAATTATCATTTGTAAAGGTGGGATCGACACGACGAAGTAAGAATGTTACTATTTGATGAAAATCTTTCCCGGATGGTCGGGAAAGGATTTTTGGTGAAATTGCGTGACTATATCCACTTGAAACAAGGTATTGATGAATAGTTCTAATGCAGCTATTTTGATATTGTTTTTCATTGATCGGGCGAGGATCTGTGCGTGTGTTAGTAGATGAATGATGGCTGTATTGAGATTGATGATGCAAGGCATGGCCCATGCTTTTCCTTCTTGATGGAGTCTTGGGTTCTAATCCTCCTGAGCTTTTTTTAATGGGCAATGTTCCTGTTTCGTGCTTTTCATCATTTATGTTGACGGTTTTATTTGTTGTAAAGGAGCTTTTATAATGGCCGCTTGCTACTCGTGGGGCCATCGACATCCTTGACCGAGTTGATTTCTTTTTCATTTTCGTTTGATTATTACCATGATCGATGGAAGAAAATGCTCCTGGCATAGACTCACGTTTGCGATTGTAGCTAACGGGCCCAAGGGTGGTTCTACGAGTAGATCTAGTAGAAGCAGGCATTTTGTATGCTTGATTTCGTTTTGATGGAATGAAACAAGAATGTTTATATATTCAAATTGATTTGGTTCAGATCAGAGTTTTCAATGGAAGCCTTCAATAAAGGTGATACTATAGATACATGCAGGTTCAGTTTCTATGAAAGAAATCCATTAAGCAATGATGGTGTATAGTTTCGCTCCTTTTTGACGTGGAAAATAGTGAGTGAATTAGAGAATTCAGTCTTTCAACGAGCAATTGAATGTAGGCTTGCATATAAGCCTACTTGGGTTTGACAAACAGTTTTGAAAATTCAAAACTTTTAACTGCTGTTGACAAATGAAACAAACTGCCACTTCTTAGAGCCTTCAATTAAATGTTTTAAATAAATAAGGTACATACGCACATTTTGTCAACTGAGTCCCGTATGATGATTTTCAAGTAAGGCTCCTCATCAATTTTTGTTGTCTCTGTTGTAATCACTGTTCCTGCCTTTTTTCTCAGCAGATATACGAACCTTAGGTATAGTACTAATCGAAAAAGCTTCACACATCATTTGTAAGTAGATTACAATCTCATATTCATTGCTTTGGTTGATTCAAGAATGAAGATTGACAACATCATAGGGCAAACTATAATCATTTTACTTCTTCAATTTCTTCAAATATCAGGATGGTGTATCACCAGCTCATTTTTTTATCAGCGTGATATTTCTCTCAATATTAGTCATAAATCAAGCCCCCATAAATGTTTCAAATTGCGTGGATATAATGAGTGCAATAATGGTGTCCATTCTTTGATCTCTCGTGTAATTGAGGATGTTCTGCCCGAGGCTACAATGCAAAGGGTGAGTGTAATAGACCCTAAAATGTATCGACGCAATTTATTGCTTGGTACTGGATTTTATTTTTCGTCCCTCAGATCCGCATCAGCCACAAGTGATGATCTTCTCAAACTGGAGACAAATCAAAAGACAAAATTATCAGTCGTTAAAGATCCAGAAACGTACGATGCTCTAGTCTACACACCGATTCTACCATCATCAAGCGTGAAAAAGTATCCTCTCCTCTTTGTTTTGCATGGTGCTGCAAAAAATGAACGTGATGTACGGAATTTAGCTGATATTCAAGGAGAACATTCTGGATTACCTCCGAGTCTTATAGCATCAGGTCAAGCTCCAACAGAATTGACGGAGAACTTTATTGTTGTCGCTCCGTACGCAGGTCAAAATAAACAAAGTTTTTATGAAGAGCCAAGAACAAAGATACTAAAATTTTTAGATTGGTTTATTCATCAATACAATAATGATGAGAAAAATCAAAACGTACAAATTGAAAAATCTAGAATATTTTTACTAGGTTTTTCAGATGGTGCTACTTGTGGAGTTGAATTAATGACGACACGAAAATTTGCTGCAGGAATTATTGCAGCTTATGGTTTTACTGGTATTTTACCGACTAGAGCATTGGAGCGTTTGGAAAGTATTCCCATGTGGGTATTTCATTCTGCGGATGATGTTATTTTCCCCGTGAGTTGTAGTGATCGATTAGTAGCCTCCTTAAAAAGTGTTAATGAAAAGAATGATGCGGGAGGTGACATCATAAAATATTCTAGGTTTGATAAAGACCAAGAGGGATTTACAGGTCGTGTACGAGGACATAGCACTGGTATCACTGCTTCCAAAATGCCGGAGATTTATAAATGGCTACTTACAGTTTCATAATAATTTACTTTATAAAAGTATCAAATTGTAAAACTAATGAAGTTGGCTATTTTGTGAAATTGCTCATAATATACACGTGAGATAGCAAATCATTATACTCTTATTATTTGATACTGGAAAGTAAGATATATCAACGCTTTTATATTCACAATAAGTTAGTTCCTTTGAATTGTCACAAAAAAAGGAAGAAAAGAAAGACAAAGCCTCTTCTGTTGACAACGATTATTATGAATGAGAACAGGATTTATCACGAGGAGAATAAACTCTCAAATCGAACAATTTCGTCTCGCGTATGTAGAATTATGCTATCAACCGTATTCAGAGTTTAGTTTCTTTTTTGTTCGGATCGAATCTGTTGACATTAAAGGTACTGTGTGCTATATTGCATTTCAACTTTCATCACAACAGATTATATTTCTTTCAGTAAGAATACCCCAAAATGATCACCGCTGACATACTCGACATAGGATCCCGCCGCGCTGATCAAAAATCAAAACAGGACCGTGTCATTCATGGAGGCAGCGCTATTGTACCTGCATCCTTTCAATTTGGATCACCTGGGCAATTTGATGTCCCCAATGTACCCGATCCAGCCTACTTTTGTCGTTCCAACTTTGCTTCAGCATGTGGAAATGCAGATATGGCTCAAGAAGTAAAATTCGCGAAAGGTACAACAACACTTGCCTTCAAATTCAATGAGGGTATTATTGTGAGTGTAGATAGTCGTTCGACCATGGGAAATTACATCGCTTCTGGAACAGTGAAGAAAGTAATTGAGATCAATCCCTTCTTATTGGGTACCATGGCTGGAGGAGCTGCCGATTGCTCTTTCTGGGAGCGGGAATTGGGAATGAAATGTCGTTTGTATGAATTACGAAACAAGAAGAGGATTACCGTTGCGGCAGCTTCAAAGCTGTTGGCGAATACAATGAACTCTTACAGGGGTTATGGATTGAGTATGGGAACGATGGTTACAGGATGGGATGAGACAGGACCTCAGTTGTATTATGTTGACAATGATGGAACTCGTCTAAAGGGTAATTTGTTCTCAGTTGGATCTGGATCTACCTATGCTTATGGAGTTTTAGACAATCACTACAGGAAGGATTTGACGGTAGAAGAGGCAATTGATTTAGGAAAGCGTGCGATATACCATGCTACTCATCGTGATGCTGCATCTGGTGGGATTAACAATTTGTATCATATGACGAAGGATGGCTGGAAATTTATCCATGCTATTGATGTAAATGATATGCACTATGAATTTGAAGAAGAAAAGAAAAATGCAATGTCAACTTAACCATTTTATACCCTGGTGTGACATGTTCACACAGAGCTTTTAATTTTAAGAGTAAATATTCATACGGAGAAAGAATTTGCATGATAGTGGTACTAACTTGATTTTTTTTTTTTTCAAAACCATCCGGCATATTTCTTTTTGATCAATTAATTGTAATTGTCTGGTTTAGCACGAAATGCTGAAGACAAAAATCTTCTTAAATAAATATTGCAAATGAGAATGTTTAAATGTACTCTTAAATTATCACACATTTTTGTATATTTCAGAAACTGAAGACAAAATGTTAATTTCCACAATTCAATCATTTTCTCGTGTTTTACTCTCATCCATATCCATGTCCAACAGAGTTGTCGTGCTTTGGGATGGATTTTCTACATCCCCCATCTCCTCATATATTTCTGCACCACATCCGCAATTCATTTCAATCTCTTCTTCTTCAGTAGATATGCGTGTCATTGCAGCTCTAGCCATCAATTCTCTTCTTGTTAAATGCTTCGTTGTATCATCACTGCCACCAAGCCTTCCTGTACCACCAATGTATAATTGATCTATACCTACATCATCATATTCATCACTGTATTGGGAATGACTGCCGCGTCCGCCTAAAGACTGACCAGTGCCCTTTGTCCAATTCATTTCATTACAGTCCTTCTCTATCTGTCGCATGAGTTGAAAAAAATCTCCATTATGTTCTGAATGGACATTATGTGCCATCTCATGAAATAATACTTTTCGAATCGACAGTATTTTCCGAAAACCGCGTAGATCATCTGTTCTTAAACGTATGAATATCTTTTGTCCCTTGTTTTGATTCAAGCCCATGACACAAACTTCGCTCTCACCGACCTTCCCTTCTGGATACATTTCAGCCAAACATCCAACAGTGAATTGATGTTTGGCCATGCAAGCAAGTATTCCAGGATCATTTGCTAGCTCTGTCAATATTTGCTTCGCTTTTGCTTGTTCTGGGAGCATGGGAAGAGTTTCAATACGATGAAACTTATAGTGCGAAGAAGATGAATCTATATTAGTGTTTTTGACTAGTTTTTCAGCCATGAATTTACGACCTATTTTGCGTCTTTGTGCTATGTCCCTCCTACCAGCAGGAGTCAAGTCGTTTCGGATACGAGGCGCACTTCTTAGCTTTTCTTGAATTTGATCGTCATTAGATTGTTTTTCCGAAGATGATATTCCCATGGCAATAAGTTTGATATCTTTTTTGGATTTTGATATTTGAGGCATGGAAGAAACATCCATTACATCGCTAGCAAGAACTTTTCCTTTCAAGAGCAACTTTATTTCATGAGGTTGCATTTGTATCGAATCGTCATCTCGATTGATGGATTCAGCGAGTGAAGACTTGATATTGTGCACAGTAGTGCCGGGTTTTAATGGAATGGTTGCCTTTGACCCACGAAACGATACAATTAGGTTAAGTTCTTTCTTAGCTGCTATCGCTGTTTCCATTCTTAATTGTTGTTCCGATACCAAATTAGTTTTATATGATGCCCAAAAGGGATTATGTTCACCATTTGCATTCTTCTCTATGGTTCTATTTCATTGTTGTTAATTAAAATATAATTCCGTATTGATTTTGAGTAAGGTTTCTTATCGTACGCTTGATACTGAATTCTTTGGAACAGCAGTGAAGAAAAATTAAGTCATATTGGAAATCAACTTACGAAATAAACAAAATAAGCCAGGTCACAATTCGAACAAGTTCCGTCAAGTTCGGTGCTACCGTACAAAAAAAAATGGTGTCACATTTTGTTCTCAAACTAGAAATGTAATGAGTTGCATGATTTTCTTTTTTAGATTGATTACAAAACAATTTATGATTTAATTCATTTGCTCGAACTCCTCGATCAAGTTATTGTTTCATCTATACTTAATAATTGCAATATCCGCATATTTTGCAACCTTCTCTTGTTCCTCTTCTTTCTTTTTTATGTTACGTTTGTGTCACCATAAGAGCAACACCATATCACTAAACATAAATAGGCTAATGTAAGGTGACCCCGATCACTGCTGAAAATCCCTTAAATTTGTATGTGCAAACATTGGCACACTACTGAGTCGGAGAAGTCGAAGGAGCAAAGGTTGGAGAAAAAGTAGGAGAAAAAGTTGGAGAAAATGTAGGAGAAAAAGTTGGAGAAAATGTAGGAGAAAAAGTTGGATAATAGGACCACCAAGTTGGAATCGCAGACGGATGTTGGGATGGTTTCAAAGATGGTCGAAGACTAGGTTGGTGAGATGGTTTCAAAGATGGTCGAAGACTAGGTTGGTGAGATGGTTTCAAAGATGGTCGAAGACTAGGGTGGTGAGATGGTTTTAAAGATGGAACCATAGAGATCGAAGGGGATAGAGATGGAGATGCACTTAGTTGCAAATTCGAATTGCCGCCTTTAAGTCCAATAAAACCTTGTTAGAAAAAATGAAAAAGTATTTTATTTTTTTACAAGTCTTACCTGCAATCGTAGCTTCGTACTCGTAAAGCTCGGATGGTAGAGAACCTGTGAGTTCATTGTTACCTGTGTTCAAAATGATTGGAAAAATCATATTTAGATTATAATTTTAATTTTCGTCATTGTATCAGTAGCAACGTCGGATTGATAAACTTGATTTCTGGACAAAAAAAGGGCCTTTTGTAGTTTTCTTACCTAGGTCGAGTTCTTCAAAATCAACATTTCCTAGTTGAGAGGGGATTGATCCTGATATAGCGTTCTCCCCTGGATTTCAGTAGTTTGAGAAAGGTTTTGATAAGTTTTTCTTGAGTGCTAATTATTTGAAAGGTTAAAAATGGGGATTTCTTACCGAGGCGTAACACTTTCAAGGAAGCCATACTTCCAAAATTACTCGAAATTGATCCGTATATCTGATTGCTGTTCAGGCGTACTCTCTCTAATTGCAAACCAAACAACTCATTGGGGATAGATGAGTTCAAGTTATTCCTACTAAAATCTAAGTCTTTCAAATTTGATAAACGTCCAACCTCTGTTGGAAAGGTCCCATTCACGCCATTTCCACCAATATTGATTTTCATTAAATCATTAATGCCCCCGAACTCTGTTGGGATTCCACCCGTTAAATTATTGTCGTCTAGCAAAATCGGATATTAAAAAATGCTTATAAAATTGACACATTTTTAACAGAGGCAAAAAATTGTAAATAACTTACTCAGTTCCATGACCTTCAACGATGGGAGAGATCCTAATTCTACAGGAAGTCCTCCCGTCATATTATTTCCGCCTGGGTAATCATTGCATGAGTATGAGACACATAAACCAAAAAGGAATAGTTTGAAAGAAGTATTCTTTCAATTTTTCAGTAGCCTAAAACACCACATACCTAAAAACATGAATTCTAATGTGGTTACTGTTCCAAGGTCAGTTGGAACTTCACCAGATACTTCATTATTGCCTAGAATAGAGATATTAAATGGTCAGTATAGGAACAAAGTAAGTTGCATAACAACAAATAACTTACCTATATTCATAAAGGTCATATTGGATGGATTAGTCAGTTCCCTGGGAATTGACCCGACCATAGAATTCTTTCCTGGTATTTTGATTATTTTACAATCGGAATTGAGGTTTCCAAGAAAAATAACATATGTACATGAAGCATAAAAGGTTCGAAATCTTACCAATATCTAGTGTTTGCAATGCGCTAAGATTTCCAAGTGATGGTGGAATTGATCCATGAATAGAGTTGTTTCCTTCATTTGAAGTAGGAGTAAATAACAATAAAGCATAAAAAAATTTTAGGTACATGTGACAAAACCTGTATCCCCCTTCAAAAAAAATGTATGGACTAAAACATACCGAGTGAGAAAAGACACATGGATTTCATCTTTCCAAATTCGGATGATAAAGTTCCTGATAGACTTTGATTCTCTTGTGTCATAATTTTTTGTTAGGGGGAGAAATTACGTTAGTAAGTGAATCCAAAAGGAACATTTGAAATATAAAATACAAACTTACTAAGCCACAGTGATTCAGATGATTCCAGATTGCCCATTTCAGAGGGTAGACTACCAGTAAGTTCATTATTTTCTGTCTCGAATAAAAGAATATCCATTAGAGGCGATAAATTATTTTGTTTTACGAAGCCTTTTCTGACATGACTCACCAAAGACCACATGCTTCCAAAGCTTAAGAAGTCCTAGTTCAGTAGGAATCGCAACACCGCCGTTTTTTGTCGCAGTCTGCGGTGGGGATTTGTAATCACCTGTATTCAAAATAATAATCAAGAAAATTATATTTTTAAAAAATAAATGAAAAGAAACAAGAGGAACAAAAAGAATCATTATGTACTCACGTAAATCGAGACTTATTACCTTTACCAAATAACCAAGCTCCGTTGGAATCACTCCGCTCATTTTGTTCCTACCTGTATTTATTTCGAATAGCCATATCAATAAGTGCAATCAGTTGGATTTTTGAAAAAAGAGATGCTCTTACCAAAAGTTACATGCTCGAGTCGGTACAGTCTTCCAATATCACGCGGGATAGATCCCGATAAAGAGTTATTATCTGAAATATCATTTAAATAAATAAAAATCATTGAGGACTTCACCAGCTCCGAAAGGGTTTGAAATCTTGTCGAAGAATTTTTTTCTTACCTAGGATAAGTTGCTTAAGATTGACTAATCTTCCAATTTCAGAAGGGATGGTTCCACTCAAGGAATTACTTTCTAATGTAAGGTTTTGATTTATTTGAGCAACAAAGTTAGAGATGCAATTTTCGAATTACACTTTGAAAGAAACAGATTTTCCTTGCAACCTTGTCTTTGTGTTGGGTTGTGTGCGACTCACTAAAATTTAGAACTCTTAGCTTGCTGAGCTTTCCAATTTCTCCAGGCATTGTTCCAGTTAAGGAGTTGTTTCGAAAATCAAGTTCTCTCAAATTCGTCAACAACCCAATTTCTGTTGGTAAAGACCCGGTAAGTTGATTCCCGACTTCACCAGGGATTGAGTGAAATTAGGTAAATAAGAATTCAAAAAAAATTGTTTCAGGTTGAAAAAGTTAACTCACAAAAGTTCAAACCAGTTAGACCTTCCAATAAGCATAGATCTTTCGAGAGAGATCCACTGAGCATGTTACTATCTGCAAGAGCGATATAAATCAGCAAGTGTATGTTAATCAAAAATTCAGGCAAATTTGCTCGTGGTAACACATTCAGTTCTTCTTACCAAGTGATATATATGTTAACTTTTTCAAACCCACTGTCTCCGACTCATTTCTTGCGGAAATTACGAATGGCAAATACATTTTAGATCTCTGAAGAAGCTTATTCAACAAACTCGTAAGAATGTTTTCACAACTTTCTACAGGCTTTTCTTGGGTAAATGGTGGAACAGAACCAGTGAGGAAATTTTCGCCTAAAGTTGAATAAAAAATATTGAGTAATTAATTGGTGTTGAAAGTTTGTTGACATTTATCACATAGAAAATATAAAAATTGGTCTACATGCTGATCAAACTTACCCAAATCAAGTCTTTCAAGATTTTTAAGTCTTCCATATTCATATGGAATGGTACCCATCAAACTGTTGTTCCCTGTAAAAGAATATCATTAGCATGTTTGTTTGGATTAGCAAATTGCATGGAATCGATCTCTGACGGGTCTTTCGTTTTAAAACTTCTTACTCAGATTTATCTCACGAATGCCCCTTAAATTGCTGATTTTAGATGGGAGGGTTCCAGTCAAAAAATTGTTTTCTTATGAAAGGTTTAAATGAAATTTCCATTAGGTCACTTTTGAAACTGAATTCATTGTAAAATCACTATTCTGGTACTCACCTAACCAAAGTAGCTCAAGATTTCTCAACTTTCCAAACGAAGCTGGTATGGTACCACTCAATGCGTTATTTCCTAGGAAATAAGTTCATTTGATGTGCGAATAAGTCAAAATTATTTCATAAAGTATATGAATAGGACTGTATTCATAATAAACCACTTACCGAGAAAGATTCCTTTCAAAGAGGGTAAGGAACCAAATGCCCCTGGAATAGTTCTACCTGGAGAGCTTTTCTCAATATCTGACAGAAAAATATATGTGACTAATCCATTCGCATCACAGTTAATTCCTATATATAAACATTCATGTTTATTCTCGTCAAAGGGTATCTCAAAATACTCGAAAATACTTCTCATCGAATTTCGTTGAGAAAAGCATTGAGAATCGGTACAAGCTGTATTGATTTCGATAGGCTCATCAGCAGATAAGTCAACTGCACCAACCTTTTCTAGGCTATCACCTGATTTCGGTACAAATTCCACGTTGTATTCTAGAGATAATTCTCCCTCAAGATCATTTAGAACGTCCACATCAAGGCTAAAATCAAATTCCGAAGCTGCAAGGATCATCTCTCTGAACAAATCAAAAATTGTGGTTGTTGCGAAAGTTTCACAAAAATCAGCTTTCATTTGGCTTTGTCGTAATAGGGCACCTGTAGCATTTAACAGAGCAAGAAGCTCTTCATTGGCATCTTTTCTTTTATTCATAGACTTGGTGCATGCTTTTTTGTCTCCTGCACATTTTCCGTTTCCTGATATTGCCTTTCGTTTCCCTTCACTATCTATAGTGGCATCACCGAAAACTACGCTTAAAAATGCGGCTTTTTTTGCATTTGCGTCACCATTACATCGAATATCATTATTGATGAAGTCTTTTACACTTTGCTCAAATCCTGCTTTCAAATAGGGTGATTCTAAAAGAGATTCTTGGTCCCCAAGAGACAAACTCCATGTTACTAAAAAATCTCCATCCTCGTTTGAATTCAGTCCTTGAAGATTTCGTATTAGTCGATAGATATGAGGTTTTCCCAAATCAATGGAAAAGAAAGCTAACGCCGTAGTCGCCATTATGAATAGCATCATCGAAAAACGATTATGAAAGAGGAGGTTCTTCATTGTTTCCTTATTTTGTAAAAGTAATTGTGTTACAAAAATATAATGTGAGACCGCAATGACGATGCGGAATAATTCTCAAGAAGTTTTATGTATAAAATTTGAGCTAAATTGGTAAAATCATATCGGAGTTTGCAAGAATTAATAGAGAGACCTCTAGCAAAATCAGACAAAAGAAGACATAACATAACATATCAAAGGAATTTTGATATTGTTACTTAGTTTTACTATGGGAGTCGACTGTAGCGATTCTAGTGGCTACTAGTGGCTACTAGTGACACGCACTAAAAAATCATTTAAAAAGTTCTATACGGTCAGTTCGCTCTTAGATATACACGGTGTGCAAAAGAATATTCTTGTATACGTAACACGAAAATATATCTAGAATAAAATTCAAACTTTCTACGTAAGTTAGTTAGTTAGTTCTAGGATATTTTTTAGCCAGGGTTTCCTATTTTTAAGGCCTACGCAAGGGTAGAATAGCCGGACTTCCCTCCTACAAATTAGCATATATCATTACATATGTAGGACATCGGCCTTCACTGAAATTACTCAGACTCCGAGGAGCTTTTCATTTAGACTACAGGCAATATACGCTAATTGTATAATGGATATGTTAAAAGGTTGCAGAGAAGGACCGTCTAGTATCTACCGCCACGAACGTCCGAAAAAGGTACCGTACCTCGACCGAGTCTCGCATTCTTCCTCTTCTTTTAACCCAATTATAGATTGGGTAATTGTGAGTTTAAGTAATAATTAGATGGAAGGATATGTACGTACTGTACGTACGTACAATACCCCCCTTTCGTCCATGATTATTGGTTAACGAATAATTGGTGAAAAATTCAAAATCAATGTTTTGTACGCTGGCGTGAATGAAATTGAGTTTCGGATGATTGGAGTTGAAGGATATCTGTGAAGGTAAGCTCATTGTTTCTTGTTTCGATGAAGTGAATCACGTTTCTAGATAA
>Ga0209092_10001739_pt1 | contig 20755 bp, 17 predicted proteins | sample FraStrMetagenome_FD_187446 | JGI IMG/M metagenome (GOLD analysis project Ga0209092, IMG submission 187446) | Marine eukaryotic phytoplankton communities from Arctic Ocean - Fram Strait ARC3M Metagenome (SPAdes) (version 2) | ecosystem: Environmental > Aquatic > Marine > Oceanic | place: Fram... | reverse complement strand
TAATGGTAAAACTGTTACAGAATATCCAGAACCCACATTAACACCATTGGCCCCCCATAAATGATTTCCTTCTGCATCTAGTTTAAAAACAAAAGCAGGCTCTCCACTTCCTGTGCCTGTAATACCTATATAAAGATTATCCTCATTATCTTTAACAATACTCCAAATAACAGTATAGGTGCTCATCGGGATTGCATCACTAACCAACATACCATCATTTCCTAATAGTTGGGAGCCATCTACATTCAAAATTTGCAATCTCAATTCATAATTCACAGGTGGAGCAACAGATTTCCAAAATACAACATAGGTTTTTCCTTCGGAAGTACCAATAGCTTGCATATCTCCTCCTTCAGAATCCGCTACTAAAGTATTTAAAACGGTATCAGTGGTCCATTGGGCATAACAATTCATGGATACAATAAATATTACTAGAAATGAAAATATAATTTTATTAGCTTTCATAATTTTTAGCTTTATGTATTATTCTTTTTTCTTGGTTTTTTGAATAGGCTATAAATATAAGTCAATATGGTTAGTAGTCTATTGATATAAACTTTTTTTAAACAAAAAATAAAAATTTATTTCAATTTTAAATTATGTAGATAGTAATGTTTTCTAAAGACCCCTTAATTGCACTAGTTTTACAATTCTATATAGGCTTTGACAGCAACCAATTAGGGGTATTGAAGCTAAAGCTAAAATGATTTCTAATATTTTTGATGTCCCAATTGCTTAAGTTTTGATTAAAAGTAATAGCGTCATAAAACATAAAAGAAATGTTATTTACATTACTTAAATCCCAATTACCAATAGGTTGATTAAAAGATGTAGCCCCATAAAACATAGCCTTCATAGAAGTAACGCTGCTCACATTCCAAGTACTGATGTCTTGATTAAAAGAAGTTGCACTACAAAACATTTCCTCCATTGTTGTCACCTTACGTACATCCCAATTACCAATAGGTTGATTAAAAGCAGAACCAATATCCATTCCGTCATTTCTAAACATATAGCTCATATCAGTCACATTACTCACATCCCAATCACCAATAGGCTGATTAAATAAAGGAACTTTAAAAAAAAGTTTCTTCATAGTTGTTACTTTAGAAGTATTCCAATTAGAAATATGTCCGTATTTGGCCTCTGCTTTTTCAGGGTTTTGCATCCAATCATTGACAGCAATTTTTATATTTCTATTATTGATATTAACAATGGAATTATTAATGGATAATCTATTTATCAAATTCTTTAAAAAAACTATCATTCTTGTTTTAAATTCTATTTAGAGTACTAAATTTTTTATTTTATTTGTTTGTAAAATAAAAATATCATCAAGTATATTTTATGACGATAATCAGTTTCTTATAATTAAATACAAATACTTAGTTGAGTTTTCTTCAACAAGGGGTATCTAGTTTTCATTTTAACTTAAAATCAATTAATTCCTTAAGTACTTGTTTTCTTTTTTCACCCTTTGGTAATTTATCAATAAGCTGCTGCATCTTTTGTATTGTTAATTTTTTCATATTAAAAGTCTAAGGCAATATCTAAGTCCTGTTTTTTTAAAATTATATCTGTGGCGAATTCTGAATAATATTTATATACTGAAGGGTACTCAGAGACTAAAGCTAATTCTTCAAAAACCTCCATATAATATTGTGATTGCTCGCAATTAATATGGGATAATTCTAAAGGTATTTTTAGGCTAATTATGGATCCTTGACTTTTACTTGAAACAATGGAACCTTCTAATAAAGGAGTTAAAAAACCTTGTGCAGTTGTAGGCTGAGCAATAGATAATAAAAAAGGAAGAAAGAAATGTTTTTTAATTGTACTCAAAATCATAGGGTTTGATCCGCAAATCCTTACTGTTTTTTTTAAAAATTAGCTTATTTGATAAATAAGCTAACCCTTTTAATAGTAAGCAATAAATTTATATCCCTGTGATTTTTTTTTAACTATCTAAAATCTTGTAAATTATAATTATATCTAATTATTAAAGACCTTGCAATATTAATAAAAAAATTAAAACAAATGTTTAATAATTGATAATAAATGTTAAATATTTGATATCTAGAAAGAGGATGTCACAAGTCTCTATAATTTATTAGATAATTTTAATTAAGATTGTAAGCTTTCGCATTATTAAGCATCAAAGAAATAATGTTCATAAACTAAAAGTCAAGCAATACATTTATTTTTTCTTTAACTTTTTTAGTAGAAGGAATCATTGTTTGCTCTAAAGTCGAATTTAATGGAATTGCAGGAAGGTTCTCACTACCAATAATCATTACTGGTGCGTCTAAATAGTTGAAGCATTCTTCTTGAATTCTACCTTGCAAGGCTCTTGAAAAACTATTTCCCGATGGTTCTTCAGTAACGACTAAACATTTTCCGCATTTTTTTACCGAATTAAAAACGGTCTTATAGTCTAATGGATGTAAGGTTCTTAAATCAACCACTTCAATTCTATCTTGTATTCCCAATTCTTCTGATGCATTCATCGCCCAATGAACACCCATGCCATAAGTTATAATCGATACCGTTTCTTCTTCTTCCTGTTTCCAAATTTCCTGAAGCAGCCATGCTTTTCCAAAAGGCAAAATATAATCCTCTGCTGGCTCTACAGAAGTAGCTCCTTTTGTTCCTGGAACTTTACTCCAATACAAGCCTTTATGCTCTAAAATAACAACTGGGTTTGGGTCATAATAAGCAGCTTTCATTAATCCTTTTAAATCGGCTCCATTGCTAGGATATGCTATTTTAATACCTCTAATATTTGTTACCACACTTTCTACTGAAGATGAATGATAAGGTCCACCACTACCATAAGCTCCAATTGGAACCCTTAAAATCATAGATACTGGCCATTTACCATTAGAGAGGTAACAACTTCTACTTACCTCCGTAAACAATTGATTTAATCCTGGCCAAATATAATCTGCAAATTGAACTTCAACGATAGGTTTTAATCCAACTGCACTCATACCTACGGTGCTTCCCACAATAAAAGCTTCTTGAATAGCCGTATTAAAAACACGATGATCACCAAATTTTTGAGCCAAGGTAGCGGCTTCTCTAAACACACCACCCAATCTACCTCCAACGTCTTGTCCATACACCAAGCATTCTTTATGCTTTTTCATTAACTCTTCAATAGCAAATAAAGCACAATCAACCATAACTACTTTATTCGCATTTTTAGGAGTTCTCTCACCTAGCTCTTCTGTAATTAATGTAGGTGCAAAATCATGAGTAAATAAATCCTCTGGCTTAGGATTCTCGGCTTTTAGTGCCTTTATTAAAGCTTTTTTTACCGTTTCAATTGCGGAGACTTCTATGTCATTTATTTCTTGTTCTGAAAAATCATTTTCCATTAATAATTGCTTCATTTTTGGATATGGATCTCTACTTCTTGCCTCCTCCAAATCATCGCGATACCATTCCATTCTTACACCAGAAGTATGATGATTTAACAAAGGAACTTTAGCATGAACTAAAAAGGGTCTTCTTTCTTTTCTGATAGTTTCAATTACTGATTGAATTACATTAAAACATTCTTCAAAATCAGTTCCATCAATAGATATGGCTTCTAATCCCTTAAAGCCTCTCGAATACTCAAAAGCATCTTGAGCTCTGGTTTCTTCAGAAGTTGCAGAAATATCCCATCCATTGTCTTGTACTAAATATAATATTGGAAGTTGCTTTAATGCTGCCATCTGAAAGGCTTCCGATATTTCACCCTCAGTTACGGACGCATCTCCAAGAGAACACACTGTAATTGGACGATTTATATCGAGCGCATTAAAGAATTTAGAATCTGATTTTGAATCTACCAGTTCTTTATACTGCATTCCCATCGCTACTCCAGTAGCTGGAATAGCCTGCATTCCAGTAGCCGAACTTTGATGTGGAATTTTAGGTTTATCGTCATCTTTTAAACTAGGATGAGCATAATAGGTTCTACCTCCAGAAAATGGATCCTCTTTTTTTGCTAATAATTGTAACATTAACTCATAAGGAGTCATACCAAAAGCTAATAACATAGCATCGTCTCGATAATAAGGAAAAGCATAATCTTGCGGCAACAATTGCATTCCAACAGCAGTTTGAATTGCTTCATGCCCTCTAGAGGTTGCATGAACATATTTTGAAACCTCTTTAAAGTTTACTTCATATTCCTCAGTCATCGCTTTTGCAGTGCAGAGGTTAGAAAACCCTTTTTCTAATAGATTCTTATGAATTGAATTATCTTTCAAATAATTTTATTTTAAATAAACTCTTTTATTAAAACTATTAAGCCACTGGGATCATCCAACCAAATGAATCTTGAATCTCACCAATTTTAATACCATTTAATGTATTATTTATATCTTCACCTACCGGACTTTTATTGGAAACATGAATGATTTCTTCATCAGTTCCAATTTCTTGAATGTATGCAATTCCTATAGCAGTTCCTGTTCCAAAAGCTTCTTCTAGTGTTCCGTTTTCTGATGCTTCTTTAACTTCATCAATCGAAATAGGTCGCTCTATTACTTCAAACCCTTTAAGTTTCAATAAATCAATCACACTCAATCTTGTAATTCCATCTAAAATATTACCATCTCTATAAGGGGTAATAATCTTTCCGTTAATCTTAAAGAAAATGTTCATGGTTCCTACTTCTTGAATGTATTTATGCTCAACAGCATCCAACCAAAGAACTTGGTTATATCCTTTGGCTTTTGCATTTTCTGTAGGTTTAATTGCAGCTGCATAATTTCCAGCTGCTTTCGCTTCTCCGGTTCCTCCGGTTGCCGCACGAATGTATTTTTTTTCCGCAAATAATTTAATTCGCTCACTAAAATATGGACCCGCAGGGGAACAAATAATAATAAACTTATAACTTGTTGCAGCACGCATACCTATAAAGTGTTCATCTGCGTACATAAAAGGCCGCAAGTACATAGCGCTTCCTTTTTTCTTAGGAATCCACTCCTTATCAAGGTTCACCAATTGCTTTAAACCTTCTAAAAAAAGGTCTTCAGGAAAACTTGGCATTCCCATACGATTCGCACTAAAATTAAGTCTTGCTGCATTTTTATTAGGACGAAATAATAATGGAGTACCATTACTGTCTAATGTAGCTTTCATACCCTCAAAGATTGCTTGTCCATAATGTAAAGCCATCGTTGCTGGATGAGATGCAATAGTTTGCATTGGTATGATGCGAGGATCGTTCCAAGTACCATTTTCATAATCACAAATAAACATGTGATCGGTAAAAATCTTTCCTAAAGGAATATTATCAAAATCTAATTCACTTAATTTTGAATGTTCCGTTTTTGTAACTTTAATATTTTCCATTGCTTTTATTTTGTCTTTTTTATAAGACTTATGTAATTATATTTTTCTTTTTGTATCGAATTTCTCTAAGTTATCTGCAATTCTTTTTAAAAAGGACCCCGCTAAAAAACCGTCTACAATCCTATGATCAAAAGAAAGTGACAAATACATCATATGCCTAATTTCTATAGTATCACCTTCTGCTCTTTCCATCACCTCAGCTCTTTTCTTTATAATTCCAGTAGCCAAAATTGCTGCTTCGGGTTGATTGATAATTGGAGTTCCCATTACGGAACCAAAAGTTCCAACATTAGATATCGTGAATGTACTACCACTAGTATCATCTGCTTTCAATTTATTTTCTCTTGCTTTTAATGACAACGAATTGATTGCAGATGCTAATTCTTTAAGGTTTTTTTTATCTGCATTTCTTACTACGGGTACAATTAAATTACCAGAAGGTAACGCGGTTGCCATCCCAATATTAATGGTGTCCTTTACAATAATATTTTTCCCATCTAAACTAGAGTTGATCATTGGGAAATCTACTATTGCTTTAGCCACTGCTTCAATAAATAGAGGGGTAAAAGTTAATTTTTCATTATACTTTTCTTGAAAAGGATTTTTTGCTTGATTTCTCCAATGCACCATTTCGGTTAAATCTGCTTCCACATATGCTGTAACATGCGGAGAAGTGTGTTTACTAAAAACCATACGATCAGCAATCATCTGACGCATGCGATCCATCTCTACAATTTTACCGGTTCCTTTATCAAACTTTAAATCCGGTACTTTAAAACCATTATCTGTGCCAACAGGCTGAGCATATTTAAAGGGCCTACCTTTATCAATATAGCTCATCAAATCACTTTTTCGCAAACGTCCTTCGTCTCCTGTTAAAGGAATTCGAGCTAATTCTTCAAAACTAATGTGCTGTTCTTTTGCAATACTGATTATTAATGGAGAGAAAAATAAATTTGAATTGGATACATTAAATACTCCTTGTTTAATTTTTTGAGAAGATTTATTTCTTGCTTTATTGGCCTCTTTTACAGTATTTTGTTTATGAGCTTCTTCTTTTTCAGTTGTTAAAGCAACTCCATCGGTTTTAATAATAGCTATAGTTTCTCCAATAGAAATTACATCATTTTGCTTAAACAATAATTCTGTAACTATTCCGGAAACCAATGAAGGAACCTCAGAATCAACTTTATCTGTTGCAACTTCTAATAATACCTCATCTTGATCTATGGTATCACCCACATTTTTAAACCATTTAATGATGGCAGCTTCAGTGATACTTTCGCCAAGTCTAGGCATTTTGAATTTGTATTCTGACATTATTTATTTCTTTTCAATTCAGCTAAGGTTTTATAAAAATCCTCTTGTTTAGGATTGTTCTTTGGGACCTCACGAAGAGGGGCTACTTCTTTTAAACTATCATGGCAATCTGATGGTAATTGTTGGTATAGCTTTGTGCCAGCCGTTTTCCATTCCATCATTTCATCGGTAACTTCTTTTATCACTCTTGCTGGATTACCAACAATTAAACTTCTATTAGAAAAAATAGATTCCGCTTTCACAAAAGCCATTGCACCTATAATACATTCATCTCCTATTTCTGCATCATCCATTATTACACTATTCATTCCTATAAGACAATTACGACCTAAGTTAGCTCCATGAATAATTGCTCCATGTCCTATATGCGCTCCTTCTTTTAAAACAATTGTTTTACCAGGAAACATATGGACCGTACAATTTTCTTGAACATTAACACCATCTTCCAAAATAATCGCTCCCCAATCTCCTCGAATTGCTGCTCCAGGACCTATATAGCAGTTTTTTCCAATGAGTACGTTTCCAGTAACAGCTGCTAAAGGATGTACAAAACTACTTTCGTGTACTACAGGTATATGTCCTTTAAAACTATAAAACATCTAATTAAATTTCTTTAAAGTTTCTTTTGTAAAATCAGACAAAACCAAGCGACCCGAAATCGCAGCTCGTTCCGCTAATAAATCGTCCCAATCTTCAGTTCCGCTCCAAAAAACTTTTTTCATTTCTTTCATTGCGTCTGGGTTATAGCTGCATAACTTTTCTGCAAAAGATTGTATTGCTTTATCCATTTCTTCCGTGCTTTCGTATACTTGCATAAACAATCCTTTTTGTTTTGACCAATCAGCACTATAAAACGAATTAGCATCGATAGCTATTTGAGACATTCCACTGAGTCCTAATTTTCTTTCAACTGCTGGTCCGACTACAAAAGGTCCTATCCCAAGATTCAACTCGCTTAATTTAATGGACGCAAATTTTGTTGCCATACAATAATCGGTTGCTGATGCAATACCAACTCCACCTCCAACAGTTTTACCTTGTATTCTACCAATTATAAATTTTGGACACTTTCGCATTGAATTTATAACATTGGCAAATCCTGAAAAGAACACCTTTCCGGTTTCTGCATCATTGATATTTATTAACTCTTCAAAACTAGCACCAGCACAAAAAGTACGCGTTCCACCACTTTTTAAAATAATAACCTTAACCTTATTATTTGATCCAGCATCGTGGATGTTTTTAACTAATTCTGCTAGAATTGTTCCCGGCAAACTATTATGTGCAGGATGAAAGAACTCAATGGTTGAAATACCGTTTTGTATATTTTGATTTACGTAAGCTTCCATAGTTATAATAATCCAAATTGTTTAAAATGATGATTTAAGTGTTTGCGTTCTAATAATTGCCAGTCATATTTTTCTAAAAACCCAAATACGGCATTCTTAACTAGTGCATCGGGATTTTCTTTATAAAAATTGATGTATTGTTTTCTTGCTTCCAATAATTTTAATTTAGAGATTTGTAAATTCTCATGTTTTAGTTCTTCTAATTTTCCTTTTTTATACAATGGAAAATCGAATCCTGAAGGCATCGGTTTAAAGTTATAAAGAGATTCTTGTACTTTTTCTAAATATTTTTCTGGTGTTACTACTTCAAAATCTTGGATTTCACCAGATGCAATTCGATAAGTCAACTCTAAATGCTCGGTCATATGTTGCGAAGTCATCATTCCCCAACTGGGTTTTGATTTTTCAGTCAATTTTTTTAAACATTCTTCAATCTTTTTGGAGGTCATCTCTAGAAAAACAGTTTGTTTTTTCTGAACTATTGTTAATATTGTTGCAATTGCAACCAATTCATTTTCAATGTCAAAAACTTCAACATACCATTTAACTATTCCACAGGGATGTTCTTTTCCTCTTTCATCTCGATCGATCTTTTGCTTGCAGGTCAATCGAACATAAACGGTATCATTGTGATAAATAGGTCTTAAAAAACGACAATCTTCTAATCCATAGTTTGCAGCAACTGGACCTTTATTGGGGTATACAAAAAGACCTGCTGCCGCAGCTAATATAAAATAACCGTGAGCTGTCCTCTTTTCGAAAATACTTCCATCAAGAGAAGTAATATCGGTATGTGCATAAAAATGATCCCAAGTTAAATTTGCGAAATTGACAATATCACCATCGGTTATAGTTCGTTTATGAGTTTTAAGAGACATTCCTGGTTCGATATCTTCCCAATGATATGAGAAGGGATGTTTATCCGTTTTTTTATAAGCTCCTTTTGGCTGATAAATTCCTGTAATTTCCGTTAGGGTAGTAGGAGTTCCTTGAATAGCACATCGTTGTAAATAATGCTTAACACCACGCATTCCACCCATTTCTTCTCCACCACCTGCTCTTCCGGGACCACCGTGAACTAAAGTAGGTAATGGAGAACCGTGACCCGTGCTTTCTTTTTCATTTTCACGATTTAAAACTAAAATTCTACCATGATGGGTAGCGGCTTCAACTACGTATTCTTTTGCAATTGAATCACTATTAGTGACGATAGAAGAAACCAAGGATCCTTTTCCTAAGTGTGCTAAATGAATTGCTTCATCCAATGTTTTATAAGGCATTAATGTGCTAACTGGTCCAAATGCTTCAATTTCATGAATTTCTGTATTTACAAATGGATCATCTTCTCTTAAAAGGATAGGAGCTAAAAAGGCTCCATCTTTGGAATTTGCACCAATTACCGATACCTCATCCAAGTTACCATAAACCATTTTAGCAGTTTTTGTTAATTCTCCAACTCGTTGCTTTACTTCTTGTACTTGATCTTTATTTACCAAAGCTCCCATTCTAACTTCTTTCAATCTTGGATCACCAATTATGACCTTGTCTAATTGTTTCCCTATGGCAATTTGGACATCTTCAATTAGTTTTTCAGGAACAATAATTCTTCTAATTGCTGTACATTTTTGACCGCATTTCACAGTCATTTCTTTACGTACTTCTTTTATAAATATATCAAATTCTGGTGTCCCTGGCATTGCATCTTCTCCTAATACACATGAATTTAAAGAATCTGCTTCCATATTAAATGGCACTGCTTCACTGATAATTCTAGGATGTGATTTTAACATCCTACCTGTTATTGCAGAACCCGTAAATGTAACCACATCTTGTGATTCAACTGCATCTAATATACTTCTTGCTGAACCAGAAATTAGCTGCAATGACCCTTCTGGTAAGATATTCGATGCAATAATTTCTCTAACTACAGCTTCCGTTAAAAAGGAAGTATTTGTCGCTGGCTTAACTATAGCTGGAACACCTGCCATCCAGTTAACTGCACATTTCTCTAACATTCCCCAAACAGGAAAGTTATAGGCATTAATATGTATTGCAACACCTCTTTTGGGAACTAAGATATGATGAGCCATAAATCGGCCTCCTTTCGATAAATCAATAGGTTCTCCTTCTACATGATAAGACTGATTAGGAAATAATTTGCGTAAAGAAGCGTTGGCAAATAAATTACCAAAACCTCCTTCTATATCAATCCAACTATCAACTTTTGTAGCTCCAGTACGATAGCTAAGGTCATAAAAATAGTGCTTCTTTTTAATAAGATAAAAAGCCAATTTTTTAAGCATATTACCACGCTCTTGAAAAGTCATTTTTCGTAAAACCTCTCCTTTTAGCCTTCCATAATGCAGTACTTCAGAAAGGTCAAAACCTGTGGTATTAGATAAGGCCACAATTTCACCAGTAACAGCATCGACCATTGGAACACCCTCACCTGAACCATAAACCCATTGTCCATTAATATAGCTTTCTAGTTTTTTCATGACTTTAATTTTAATTTACATTTTCAATAATTGCAGCATATCCTTGCCCTACGCCGATACACATGGTGATCAATGCGTACTTTTTATTTTGCTCTTTTAATTCTAAGGCTGCAGAATAGGTTATTCTTGCTCCAGTTACTCCTAAGGGGTGTCCGATAGCAATAGAACCACCGTTTGGATTTAACCGAGGATCGTCATCTGCTAAACCCCAAGCTCTGGTACACGCCAAAGCTTGAGCTGCAAAAGCTTCATTTAATTCTATTACATCCATATCGTTTATGGTTAATCCTGCTTTTTTCAATGCTTTATTAGAAGCCTCTACGGGACCAATTCCCATTATGCGAGGTTCTACACCAATGACTGCAGAACTAACAATTCGTGCAATGGGTTTTAAATTGTATTTTTTTACGGCTTTCTCAGAAGCTATAATAGTTGCAGCAGCCCCGTCATTTAACCCTGAAGAATTACCTGCGGTAACACTTCCACCTTCTTTTTTAAAAGCAGGTCTAAGGTTCCCTAAAACCGCTAAAGATGTCATAGGCTTAACAAATTCATCTTTGGAAAATTGAATTGGATCTTTTTTACGTTGGGGAATTTTAATAGTAATTATTTCTTTTGCCAAACGTCCATTTTCTTGAGCTTTTGTTGCTTTCATTTGACTCCAATAAGAGAACTTATCTTGATCCTCGCGAGATATATTATACTTTTCTACTAAATTTTCAGCAGTATTTCCCATACCGTCAACACCATAAAGCTCTTTCATTTTTGGGTTTATAAAACGCCACCCAAAAGTAGAATCATACATTTTAGAATCTCCTCCAAAACCTGTTGATGGCTTTGCGATTACATAGGGCCCACGAGTCATATTCTCAACTCCTCCTGAAATAAATAAATCCCCATCACCGGCTTTTATAGCTCTATTTGCATGAATAATTGCTGACAATCCTGAACTACATAGTCTGTTGACCGTTTCTCCTGGAACGGTAAAAGGCAAGCCTGCTAATAAAGATGACATACGTGCAACATTTCGATTGTCTTCACCTGCTTGATTTGCACAGCCCATGATGACATCGTCATAGGCTTCTTTTGGAATATTAGAGTTACGCTTTACAATCTCTGAAATAACCAAAGCTCCCAAATCATCGGTACGAATAGTTGATAATTTTCCTTTATAATTTCCAATAGGTGTTCTTATTCCGTCTATGATATATGCTTCCATTTTTATTCTTAATTGCGGATTAACCGATTTTTAATTTTTGAAGTGCTACTCTCTTTTAAAAAACTATTCTTATGAGTTCTATTTTATGTGTTAAATTTATTTTTGAGACTGAGGATTTAATGTTGTTAAAATAAACTTTAAACTTCTTAATCCTCAAATCACAAATCGTTAATCATTTTATTTTTTCCAATCTTTCTCTGTTCTATAAACCACTCCTTTAAAAAGAGCTACTAATTCATTTCCACGTTTTATTTCAACTATATTAAATCCAACTTTATTTTTCTGAAGATCCAATGTAACTTCAGCTGTAATGTAGTCCCCTATTTCTAAAGCTTCTATATGATTAATAGATGTTTCGATAGAAACCGCATACTTCCCATGAGTATTTGCTGCAAAGCCAAAAGCGGTGTCCGCTAAAGCATAGGTTATAGCACCATGAGCTTTATCCATACTATTCAACATTTCTTTAAGAATTGTCATTCCTAGTTTACAACTTCCAATCTCACATTCTAATATTTTGACACCTAACGATTGACTGTAAGCATCTTGACTTAACATCTTGTAGGGTATTAACTCTCCTTTCATTAAAAAAAAGTTTTATTTTCTCGATTCATTTTTCGAAGCAATGGAGAACAACGATAGCGGTCTTCATGGTATTCATTGTATAAATTATCCATGTTATCTACACACCAATTTATTCCTTTTTCATCTGCCCAAGCCAATAAGCCTTTTGGGTAGTTTACTCCCTTTGTCATTGCAGTATCTATATCTTCGGCTGAAGCTATGTTTAAAAATAATGCATCTGCTGCTTCATTGATTAGCATAACTAAAACCCTATCAAATATTTGCTGAGACAAGCTTCTATTTTGAGGTGATTTAATTTCTTTTGAAATGATACGTTTGCTGTTTTCATCATATTCATAGTAACCAACTCCAGATTTACGTCCTAAATAGCCTGCTTCTAAAAAACGTTTTTGCGTAAATGAGGGCTTGTATCTTGAATCGAAATAGAAAGCCTTAAACACCGTTTCTGTAACTGTATAATTAATATCATTGCCTATAAAATCCATTAATTCAAATGGGCCCATTCGAAAACCACCTAATGTCTTTAAACTATAATCTATGGTTTCAAAATCTGCTATACCTTCTTCGTAAATACGCAAAGCTTCACCGTAAAATGGTCTAGCAACTCTGTTGACTATAAAACCAGGTGTGTCTTTAGTAACTGCTACTGTTTTTTTCCAACTAGTTATCGTATCTATTGTTTTTTCAAGCACTTCATATGATGTTTGAATAGCAGGAATAACCTCAACTAATTTCATTAATGGTGCTGGATTAAAAAAGTGAATTCCAACACAACGTTTAGGGTTTTTTAATGAAGCAGCTATAGATGCTATTGATAAACTTGAGGTATTTGATGCAATAATACATTCTTCACTAACATAATTTTCTAACTCTAAAAACACTTTTTGCTTAATGTCAAGATTTTCAATAATGGCCTCAATGGTCAAATTAGAATCACTTAATTCTTTTAAAGAACCAACATAATTTATATTGTTCTGAATTCGGGTCTTCTCATTAGTATCTATGCGACCTTTTTCAATTAAACGATTTAATATTTTTTCAAGGGAAGCTTTGGCTTTATCCAAAGCTATTTGATTGGTGTCGTATAAATTTACCATACAACCTGCAGTAGCAGCTACCTGCGCTATTCCACTTCCCATTGTACCACCTCCTATAATTCCAACTGTCATACTATATATTTAAAACGGTAAATTATTTAAATCTACATTACCACCGGAAATGATAATACCGATATTTTTATTTTTAAAATTATTTTTTTCTTTTAGTAATGCTGCAAAAGCAACGGCACTTGAAGGCTCCACTACTATTTTCATTCGTTCCCATATCAATTTCATCGCATTGATAATTTCATCTTCACTAACTCGTATAATAGTTTTGACATGTGCTAATATGATCGGAAAATTTCGATCCCCCAAAAATGTTCTTAGACCATCTGCGATGGTATTGGAATTATCATTAAATACTATTTTCCCACTTTTTAAAGATCGATAAGCATCGTCCACATTTTCTGGCTCTGCACCTATTACCTCACACTTATCTGAAAAATAGTTAGCAGATAAAGCAGTTCCTGCCAATAAACCTCCTCCTCCAACTGGAGTAAAAATAACCTCTAAATCGGGATAATCTTCTAATAATTCTTTGGCCGAAGTTCCTTGACCTAAAATTACTTGATCATCGTTTGAAGGGTGTATAAAGGTAGCATTCTTTTCTATTCTAATTTTTTCAGCTGCTGCTTCGCGAGCTTTTAAATTAGACTCACATTCTATTATTTCACCTTTATAATTTTTAACAGCATCTTTTTTTACTTGTGGTGCATTTTTAGGCATTACTATATATGCTTTAACATTCATTTTAGTTGCTGCTAATGATAAAGCTTGAGCAAAATTTCCAGACGAATGTGTTACCACTCCACAATTACGCTGTTCCTCTGATAGACTTAAAATTGCATTTACTGCACCTCGCATTTTAAAAGCTCCCATTTTTTGAAAATTCTCGCATTTAAAAAACACCTTACAACCTGTAATTTCATTTATCAACTCAGAACTAAGTACAGGTGTGCGATGAATGTATGGTTTCACTTTATCATGGACTTGTATCAAGGTTTCTTTATTCATTATTTTCCTTTGAAAATTGGCTTTCTCTTTTCCATAAAAGCATTAACTCCTTCTGTATAATCTTCAGATAGAGCAGCTTCAATTTGTAATTTTCCTTCTAATTCTAATTGTTGCTCTAAGGTATTTGTATTTGATTTATTTAATAATTCTTTAATAAGCCCTAAAGCTTTGGTCGGCATATTTGCTAATTTAACAGCTAGTTTTTCAACTTCTTCATTAAAACTTTCGGATGAAATCACTTTAAAAATCATTCCCAATTCTTCCGCTTCTTCAGCCGTCACTTTATCTCCTAACATCATTAAAGCAGTGGCTTTCTGAAAACCAATTAATCTTGGTAAAAAAAAAGTCCCTCCACTATCTGGTATCAATCCTATTTTACTAAATGCTTGGATAAAACTAGCTTTATTTGACGCTACAACCAAATCACAAGACAAAGCAATATTTGCTCCTGCTCCTGCTGCTACACCATTTACAGCTGCTATAATAGGTTTATGAATAGATCTAATTCTAGTGATAATGGGATTGTAATGTTCTTCTAATATTTTTTTAAAACCAGGATTTAATTCTGAACTAGTAACTTCCTTTAAATCTTGACCAGCACAAAACGCCTTTCCGTTTCCGGTAATAACAATAGATCTAACCTCATTATTATATTCACAGTCATCCAATATACTTTGAAGTAACAATGCCATTTCTCGGTTGAAACTATTAAATACATCAGGTCTGTTAAGTGTTATATAAGCAACTTGATTTTCTATTTTTATAAGAATACTATTGTTCATTTATCAATATTAAGTTAAAGACATTTAAAATAGTCGAATGGCTCTTGACAATCTTCACACTTAAATAAAGCTTTGCAAGCAGTTGATCCAAATTGACTTACTAATTTTGTGTTTTGTGAACGGCAATTGGTACACTTGATCAATCGTTTTCCGTTTAATAACACCTCTTTATCAGCGTCAGCTTCTAAGGGTGCAGCTATACCATAATCTTCTAATGCTTTTCTTCCTATTGGTGTAATCCAATCGGTCGTCCAAGCTGGGTGAAGGATTAAATCTATTCTGGAATCATAGCTTGCATTTTTTAATGCTTTTTCAATATCATCTCCTATAACATCCATTGCAGGACAACCACTATAAGTTGGTGTGATTTCAACTTCTACAATACCATTTATGATTAATGCAGAACGCACAACTCCCATATCCATAATAGACAATACAGGGATTTCTGGATCAGAAACCTGTTCTAGTATTGGAATTAAAATTGGGTCGATATGTTGTTGCGTTTTATTCATCTTACCATTCCATATTCGGATAGGTGCGTTGCATGTATTGTAAATCAGTTAATAAATATCCTAAATGCTCCGTATGAATTCCTTCTTTACCTCCTTTTTGAAACCATTTAGAATCGGGAATTTGGAGTGTTGCTTCTTCTAAAAGATCCTTAACTCTTTTGTAGTAGTTGTCTTTAAGTTTTGTAACATCTACTCCTACACTTTCTAAAACCATCGCTTTGTCAGCTTTTGTTTGATGAAATAATTCATCAGTATAGGTCCATAAATCATTGATGGCTTCTTGTATCTTTTCTTTACTTTCTGCTGTACCATCACCTAATCGCTTCACCCAATCAGATGAAAATCGCTCGTGATAACTCACTTCTTTGATGCATTTATTAGCAATAGCCGATAGTGTTAAATCTGTACTTTTTTGCAATTCAGCTAAAAAGGCTAAATGATAAACATCAAATAAAAACTGACGCCCAATAGTATGTGCAAAATTTAAATTTGGTTGTTCTACTAATAATACATTTTTATAGTCGCGTTCTTTGCGAAGCATTGCGATATCATCTTCGGTTCTATCATCTCCTGCAATTTTCACAGCGTATTGAAAATAACTTCGTACTTGCCCCAATAAATCCAATGATATATTAGTACAAGCAATATCTGTTTCCAAACTTGGTCCATGACCACAGAGTTCTCCCATACGTTGTCCTAGAATTAGACTGTTGTCTGCGATACCAAGAATATAGTTATATAGATTCTCTTTCATTACATGTGTTTTACTTCGTCTGGTAAATCGTAAAAGGTTGGATGGCGGTATACTTTATCTTGAGCAGGCTCAAATAATTCACCATTATTATCAGGGTTTGAAGCTGTTATGTGTTTAGATTCAATAACCCAAATACTTACACCTTCATTTCGTCTCGTATAAACATCACGCGCATTCTCTAGAGCCATCTCTGCATCTGCTGCATGAAGACTTCCAAAATGACGATGTTCTAACCCGTTTTTACTTCTGACAAAAATTTCCCAAATTGGCCAATTTTTTTTTGACATGACTATCTGTTTTTATACAACTTGTTTTTCTTTTCTTTCTTGTTTCTTTTCAGCATAGGCCATAGCCGCATCACGAACCCATTCGCCTTCTTCCCATGCTCCTACTCGAGCTCTCATTCGCTCTTTATTGCAAGGCCCATGACCTTTTACAACCTGCCAAAACTCTTCCCAATTAATTTTACCATAGTCGTAACTACCACGTTCATCATTCCATTTTAAGTCTGGATCAGGAATTGTTAGTCCAATCAATTCGGCTTGAGGAACAGTTTGATCTATAAATTGCTGACGTAAATCATCGTTAGATTTACGTTTTAATTTCCATTTCATAGATTGTTCTGTATGAATAGATTCTGCATCCGTTGGACCTAACATCATAAGGCTTGGCCACCACCAGCGATTCAGAGCATCTTGAGCTAAATCCTTTTGTTCCATTGTTCCATTTGCCAATTTCATCATAATTTCATATCCTTGACGTTGATGAAAACTTTCTTCCTTGCATACACGAACCATAGCTCTTGCATAGGGTCCGTACGATGTATTACAGAGCGGAACTTGATTAATGATAGCGGCACCATCTACTAACCAACCTATTGCACCCATATCTGCCCAAGTTACCGTTGGATAATTAAAAATACTCGAATATTTTGCTGCACCCGTATGAAGTTGGTTATATAATTCTTCTCTTGAAATACCTAAAGTTTCCGTTGCAGAATATAAATACAATCCATGCCCAGCTTCGTCTTGAACCTTTGCTAATAATGCTACTTTTCTTCTTAAAGAAGGAGCCCTAGTAATCCAATTGCTTTCTGGAAGCATTCCTACAATTTCAGAATGCGCATGTTGAGACATTTGTCTAATATGTGTCTTGCGATACTTTTCTGGCATCCAGTCTTTTGGTTCAATTTTTTCGTCACGAGCAATGCGTGCTTCAAATTGAGTTTCTAAATTTTTTATTTGTTCTTTACTCATTTTTTTATGTTTTTGCCTTTTGGCTATTAACCTTTAGCGAGTTGAACTTCAATTTTTATTTTCAATATAAACCTATTGGATTTATGACTAAACATCAAAATCTACTATTACTTTTTTAGTTGTTGGAACAGCTTGACAACTTAACACATATTGTTGTGCAACTTCCTTTTCATCTAAGGCATAATTCACTTTCATGAACACCTCTCCTTCAACTACTCGACATTTACATGTACTGCAAACTCCACCTTTACAAGCGAATGGTAAATCTGAACCTGCATTTAAAGCGGCATCCAGAATATTTCCGTCTCCTTTAGGCATACCAAAATGAAATTCTTTACCTCCATCTATAATGGTAATTTCAACTTGATCTCTTTCTGATATTTCAGTGTTTTTAGTTTCCTTGACATTTTCTTTTGAAAGACCTGTTACAAATAACTCAAAATGAATCTTTTCTGAGGCCATTCCTGCTTTTATCAATTCATCTTTTACTAAAAAAATCATTTCTTCAGGGCCACAAAGAAAGCATTCATCTAAACTTGAAACATCTACTAATTTATCAAAAATTATTTCTAATTTTTCTTTTGAAAACCGCCCATTAAACAATTCTACATCTCTGTATTCTTTAGTTAAAAAATAAAACAACTCAATCCTTCCGAAATATTGATTTCTAAGTTGTTCTATTTCTTCTTTAAAAATAATAGATTTAACAGTACGGTTCAAATAAAATAATTTGAAGGTACTATTAGGTTCCATTTCTAAATGAGTTTTCAATATCGAAAGTATAGGGGTAATTCCACTACCCGCTGTAAAAAAAATATAATTTTTTGGTGTCTCAGAAGTTGCAATGCCAAACCTACCCATCGGTTTCATTACTTTTAAAACATCACCTTTTTTTAGAGTTTCGTTTACAAAAGTTGAAAATTTACCATCAGGTATTTTCTTAACTGCTACTTTCCATTCATGATCCAAAGGACTAGAACATAAACTATAAGAACGCCTAATATCCTCATCATCTATAGTGTCTCTTAGGGTTAAATATTGGCCTGGCTTAAACTTAAATGTTTTTTTTAAATCCTCCGGTACATTAAACGCTATGACCGAACAATCGTCGGTATCTTTATAAATATCTTTTACTTCAAGGGAATGAAATTTAGCCACAATTATAATATTTATTTCAACTAACAATCGTTAGTTTACGTTACAAAGATAATAAATATTTACTATTTATTTATTTATTCCTTTTAACAGCACTTCACTTAAGTTAGCAGCTAAAAGTGAGGGCTCCATATCATCTTTTTTTGGGACCCAAAGATATAGTGATCGTAAGGTAGATAGGATAGAAAATACCATAATATCGGGATTTATATTTTTTATTTCATTTTTTAAAATACCTTCACTGATAATATTTCTAAAAGAATTTTCATATTCCATGCGCAAAGCTAGATAATGGTTTAATTGATCCTTTAAATGCATCCAATCGTTATTTAAAGAAGCCATTCCGTTAGTATTCCTGCTGGAAATATCTATATGTAAAATAATAATTTGCTTTAATTTATATATGCAATCATTATTGCCACTTTTTATTTTTTCCAATCCATGAATAAACTCTTCCGCCAGTGATATAATAATAAATGTAAGAATCTCCTCTTTGTTCTGTATGTGATTATAAAGGCTAGCAGCTTTAATTCCCATTACTTTTGCGATATCTCGCATCGTGACAGCACTATAACCTTTTTCTTTAAAAAGGGTAGAGGCTACGGAAATAATTTCTAATTTTCTGGGAGATGGTTTCATGTGTCAATGCTATTTTATAAATCAGTCACATGTTGTTCCCTAATTATCATCCCTTTGAATGTAAAAATTTTATATGCTTGTTTCATAGAAAAGGCAAGTTATCATTTCTTTTTTTATTTTCAATTCTGATATTATAGTTTGTATGAGAATTGTTCAATTTATTTTAATTTCACTTTAAATTGAAAAATTCATCTTTAAAAAACATCATGATTCATAAATGCTATACCAAGAACATAGGTAACATAAACTTTTATTCGCAAGTTAAATTCAATTAACTAATATAAGAGTTGCTTTTATAATTTCATAGTTTCAATACATATCTAATCAACATCTTTCTTGCCCATTACAAAGTTAATCTTAATAAAAAAAATACAATTAGGTATAGATAAAATATGTAATTTCAGTTCATACAGTTATATTGCATTGTAAATTAATAAAATCATGTCTCTAGAAAACATCCGTAAAGAAGTAATGCAAACTCTTGGTAAAAACATCAATCAATTTGTAGATAAGTTTTTAGTAGACGCTGATAAAATTTGGCAACCTTCCGACTTTTTACCAAACCCTCAAGGTGCTAATTTTTTGGAAGAAGTAAAAGAAATTCAAGAATTAGGAAAAGAATTAGATGATGATTTTTGGGTTAGTTTGGTGGGTGATACAATTACAGAAGAAGCATTACCAACTTATGAATCTTGGCTTATGTCTCTAGATGGAGTCAATCAAGATCCAGATAATGGCTGGGCTAAATGGATAAGAGCCTGGACTGCTGAAGAAAATAGACATGGTGATGTTCTTAACAAATATTTATATTTATCCGGGAGAGTAAATATGAGAGAGGTTGAAATTTCAACACAACATTTAATTGCAGATGGTTTTGATATTGGAACAGCAACTGACCCATATAAAAACTTTGTTTATACAAGTTTTCAAGAATTAGCTACGTATGTTTCTCATAATAATGTAGCCAAATTAGCTCGAAAAAAAGGACATAAAGCCCTGGCAAAAATGTCTAAAATAATTGCTGGAGATGAAATGAGACATCACTTAGCATATTCTCATTTTATTGAAGAAATATTTAAAATTGATCCTTCAGAAATGATGTTGGCCTACTATTATATGATGAAAAATCAAATAATTATGCCTGCTATGAATTTAAGAGAATCATTCGGTAAAAAAACATCTTTATTTGATCAGTTTTCGATAGTAGCACAGCGTGCTGG
>Ga0209092_10001738_pt1 | contig 20756 bp, 18 predicted proteins | sample FraStrMetagenome_FD_187446 | JGI IMG/M metagenome (GOLD analysis project Ga0209092, IMG submission 187446) | Marine eukaryotic phytoplankton communities from Arctic Ocean - Fram Strait ARC3M Metagenome (SPAdes) (version 2) | ecosystem: Environmental > Aquatic > Marine > Oceanic | place: Fram... | reverse complement strand
ATTACTTATATATATTACTTATATATATTACTTATATATATTACTTATATATATTACTTATATATATTACTTATATATATTACTTATATATATTACTTATATATATTACTTATATATATTACTTATGTTTCAATAGCTCAGTTGGTAGAGCACAAGGCTGAAAACTTTGGGGTCGTTGGTTCGAATCCAACTTGAAACACCTATCTCTCTAAATTCATTTAAATTAATATTTGCCTATACTTTATATAATATCAGTTTTTTTATTATGAAATCGTCTTTACAAAGCAAAAAACAAACAAACTTAACAACCTCTTTCGCAACAACCTACTACCTAAACGTACATATTCGATTAGCAACCCTTTTTTACCTCTCACAGTTGTTAGATATTTTCTCGTACGAACTACCTTTCGCGAACCAAACCACAAAGGTCTTTAAGAAAAATTCATCCCTCACCATAGTATACAACTTCCATAACTTATTTTCTCATACTAGGTTATTACTTTTCGCTTTACAAACCTCCTTTAGGGGAGGCCTAAAATCAATTACCAGCCTGTTCCCCAATGCAAACTGACTGGAACGGGAGGTAGCTGAATTATTTGGATTTGTTTTCGAAGGAAAAATTGATACTAGAAACTTAATGTTGCAGTATGGGGATTCGAGTGCCCCTTTCCTAAAGTTCTTTCCTTCTATTGGAGTCAAAGAAATTTCCTACAACTCCATTTTAGACCTTCTATCGAATATTAAGGTCACTTCCCAAACGTAAACTCGGATTATCGTCTAGTGGTTAGGACTTTAGATTTTCACTCTAACAACGTAGGTTCGAATCCTTCTAATCCGATATCTTCAATTCGTCACAAAATCAACACCTCCCTACTTACTACGCAAAACGCACTCCAAATTTACTCTTTCGGTACCACTTTTCTTTCGTTTCTCTAGTCGCTCCTTTAAGAAATGCTGCAATTCGGTGAAACTTCCGAAATAAACTACCTACAACGCTTTATAGAAAAAAATTAAAAATAGGTTTAAAAGATTCTTATATGCTCTTAAGTTGATTAAAGTACCTAACCCATAGTTTTAACGGTAAAGAGGTTCGTAGTATAAAGTTTTCGTGTTTACCAGTTCGAAAAAAAGTCTATAGCTTCCAAAAAGCTCCCATGGCCCATAAAACAAACTCACAACAACACTTAAAGTTTAAATTCTTCTTCTTCCGCCTCTCCTTTAAGGCTTACTTACAAGATGACTACCTACCTTGTCATTTCAAGGAAGGCTTAGCTTTCCTTTTCTTAATTAAAAAGCTGTTTCCGTTCTTCGAAACCAACCTCTTATTTTTAAAATCCTATCGTCTAGAATTCTTTACACTCAATACACCTCACCTTAAGTATTACTAAAAATTTTTAGAAACCTACGTGATGAAATTGGTAGACATGCGAGGCTTAAAACTTCGTCCTTTGCGGGGTCCTGGTTCAAGTCCAGGCGTGGGTATTTTGCTAATTATTTTTTGATCCACTTTACTTTTAATAACCCCCAACCTAACCCAAATTCCCTTCAACCACCCACAAGCAGTCACTGCCCTTTTCTTTAGTGGGTGACTTGCACACATTTTGTTCATTTATTTAGCTCTGTTTATAAGTTTTTCACTCTTCCTAAAAGGCAACCTCTAGGCTTAATTTTTTTTGTTTTCAGCGACACCAAATGAGTATTATACACCACTTACGCACTCTACACTTTGGACAATTTCGTACCTAAGTGTCACTATCTATACAATTTTTATTATTGCAACCACCCTTTATATACTCTCAAATGCAAACTTGTATTTAGCTCCCACGACCTCTAAAAACGTCGCCACCTTTTCGCTAATGACTGGTTTTGACCTTAGAAGTTTATTAACGAGTCCCCTACTCCTTTTGCTATTATTAAATCTCTCGTGAACAGGTCCAGTCACCTTGACGTGATTCAGCCACTTAATCTTCGGTTCACTCCAACTTAAGTTCTTTTACTTAGTAACTTTTTTCTTCATATGCTCGGTTTACTTATTTCTTTCTAACGCTTATTATTCCTCTCAGAATATATATGATTATACCATCACCCTATACAATTTCTACCTATGAACATTCTTAATCTTCTCCTCGAACAATGTCTTTACTTTTATCTTTTTCCTAGAAGTAATCTCAGTTTTAATAAATTTACTAATCGTAACGTCTACCTTTTCTTCGCTTTATTTTTACAATAACGTAAGTTTAACCAAAGCTAATTATTTCCAAAGCTCCTTACCTACCTCATTTTTACAAACGTTACTATTTTTTTTTTGAGTTTCTCTGCTTTCGGCACTAAACTTATTCGTCGTTTTAATTTTTATGTACTTAAAATTTTTAACGTTTGATTGATTTTTAATCGAAACAATTTTTTTTTACTCACTAACTTTATCAAACCTTAAGGGGGTGTTCTACATATTTTTAGTTTGGTTAAATTTTCTCTTTTGTGTTTTCCTTAAATGTGGTTTAGTTCCATTTTTTTTCTGAAAGCCGACTTTTTTTAAAGGAATTCCCACCCATTCACTTATGTTTTACATCACTTTTTTCTATTTCTTCCTATTTCTATTCCTCCTAATCTTTTTGTTAACGTATGTCTCGGACTTATTCTATTTTTACAACATACTCAACTTACTGCTTCTATCTATAGGAATTTTATTATTGTTAGTTATTGTACTAGAGTCGTTTTTCATTAAAACCTTTTTAGCTATTAGTAGTATTATCAACACGTTGGTAGTTTTCCTTGCTTTAACGGGAACTAATATCTTGGACATAACACCCTTCCTTTAACCCCCCTATAGTTGGCTGTTTTAAAAAGTCCTCGAAATCAGAAAAAAAAAAATATTTGACGGTTAAAAATTGCTTTAAAGGTAAATAAGTTCTCACTACGCTCCCATAAAATCTTAGCTTGTGGAAAATCGATTACCACAAGTCAAACTTCGTACAAAAACAAATTAAATCTACTTTCCTTTATACTTAAGTCTCGGTAACCCCCCCAAAAAAAGCGTAAACCTTCACCTATATTTGACTTTTTCTGGAGATTCTTACGAAACACTTATTTTGCTCTCGTCGTATATGTTTATTTACAACCTTTCTCTACTTGTCTTTTTCTCGGTCCTATTCCAATTCTTTAATTTTGAAATTAAAACTCTTTACTCTTTTTCTGCCCTAGGGTCAACTAACATCTTATCAAAAGTTTTAGTAATAACACTTCTGTCCATGGCAGGGGTACCTCCATTTTGGGGTTTTTTCTCTAAAATGTTTATTTTCACCCTGATCTTAAACTCAAAGTTTGTCTATCTGTTTATATTGCTCCTTACATTACTTTTCGTAGCACTGTACTTCTATGTCCAAAATATACGCTTCCTTAACTCCAGCTCCCCCTCAAATTTCACCCCCATTAATGGTCTCCAACTTCGGGTTGTTCCGTTCCTCCATTACATTAACTATACTATACTCTTTTTACTCATCTTTGGGTTTACTCTTACGGAAGACCTTTTACTATTGTTTGCCTGAATATTCCTATAATCCTACTTTATAAATGTTGCTTCAGCCGCGAAAATTTAAACAAAAACACAGACAAAAGAAACGAATTTTCCAACCCTTTACCTTTAAGCACCTTCAATACGGGGACTCCGGATTAAAAATTTTACAACCGTTACGCCTACCGGCAAAACATATCTACCGACTTAAACTATACTTAAAGAAAGCAACCAGGCGCTCAGATTTTACAAAACGCTTAATTTGGTTCAACATTTTCCCACACCTCCCCTTAACCAAAAAATCCAAAGGGGTTAGAATGGGTAAAGGTGTCGGTAAGCTATCTACATGGGTTAGCTACCTACGAGCGGGGTCCTTTATTTTTGAACTGAAAAATTTAAGATTAGGTCGAACCACCTACTTCTTAAAGCAAATTGCCTTTAAATTACCGGTTCGGTCTATTTGCTTCACTCCTACACCAAAATTAGTAAAATTAAGCTCTATCAAATCGACCAATCCTTCAGCGACGTATTATTTTTAAAATTAAGACTTTTTTGTTGTGGTATGGTTATATATATTACTTGCTTTTCCTTTTTTTCATTTTCTTGACGCTATTGTTCCTTTCGCGATTAGTATTTTTAAATACTTTTTACCGAACTAACTTGTCGTCATTTGTTTTACAACACGTTATAAGTTTCTTTACTTTCTTTTCTTTCGTAGCGCTGGTTACAATTTACAATTTACTGGATTTCTATTCTTACTTGTCGGTCAATATCCTAATGGATCCTTTAGTTGTTGGTTATTTTGACACCATGCCCATTGAACATAGTTTTCACAGCTTTCTTCTTACGCTTCATTTACTATCTATCTACTCATTCCCCTTCATTTACATCTTTGTCCTAATAACTATCATATCTTTACTTTTTTGCCTATCTTACAATATTAGTGAAGTTATGGGATTTTCCTTCTACGCGACGTTAATTCTAGTAGCGGGTTACGTTTTATTCTTTACAGATTCGTTAATCTTATTTTTTCTTTCTTATGAGTTATTACTTGTACCGTCTTTCTTCATTTTATACAATTTTGCAAAAACGCGACGTTGTGTAGAAGCCGCTTACCTAATGTTTTTCTGAACCCAGTTCGGTGCAATGTTCCTTATATTTAGCTTCTTGTACCTATTTTTTATTTGTGGGACATCGACGTTTTCGGGCCTAAGTTTTATTACCTTCTCCCCCTTTGAACTCAACTTCCTTTTCTTATGTTGACTCATCGGTTTTGGTGTAAAGTTACCCATTTGACCATTCTACGGGTGATTACCTAAAGCGCACGTCGAAGCGTCGACCAACTTCTCCATTTTCTTAAGCGGAGTTCTAGTAAAATTCGCCTTTTTTGGTCTACTTAAGTGCCTTGTTACAGTTCAACTTGAGCCGACATTTTTCTACATTTACCCCTTCCTCTTAATTGGGATTGTGGACGCGGTCTTTAAGTTGTTTTATCAAATCGATTTAAAAAAGCTTGTAGCCTACTCAACTGTTGTAGAAATGCACTGATTAACGATCTGTGTTATTAGTGGACACTCCCCTCTGATGCTCGCAAGTTTCTGTATGTTAATTAGTCACGCGCTATTGTCAACAAACTCTTTTTTATTAGTAGATGCGATTGGTCGTAGATTCAAAACGCGTCTAGTAACGGAAATTAATGGAGTTAACTTTGTCTGTCCTAAACTATTTCTGGTCAGTTTAATAAACCTACTCATATTCTTAGGTTTCCCTGGTTCAATCATGTTTGTCGCAGAAGTCCTATTTTTTGCCTTCTTCTTTGACCTCTTTCCACTGCTTTCGGTAATATTGATAATCTTACTTTATTTATTAGGCCCAACCTTTTTCTTTAGAACCTGAACTAACGTCTTATTTGGATCCTCCACAATTTTCCTAAAAACCCTTCCTCAAGATTTGTTAGCAAAGGAGTTGATCCTTTATGGAGGTCTACTTATCCTAATGTTTTGATTAGGACTTACTTGACAAGCCTTTATATTTTAATTTAGGCAATACCTATAAATGGCTTCCCCTTCTCAAGCAGGAAAACGTTCAATTTTTTACAAACGAAGGCACGGGTCTAGGACTCCTGCACTTCAAAAACGTCCACAAGTTAAAGGTATTGTAACACGAGTTACGACCATGTCTCCCAAAAAACCTAATTCGGCGCTCCGGCACATTGCAAAAGTTAAGCTAACAAACCGTTTACGAGTCACTGCCAGAATCCCCGGTATTGGGTACATCTGTTCGAAATATAACCGTGTATTAGTTAATGGGGGTAGAGCAAACGATTTACCCGGTGTCGGTTACACAATTATTAGAGGAGTTTACGATTTCTCGTCCGTAATTTACAAAAAAAAACGTCGTTCTGTTTACGGAACTTCGCGACCTGAGGGTCATACAAAGTTTGTCAGAAGAGCTTTGAGGCTTTTTTAGTCAGAGAAAGTATATGCTAGTTTATCGGCAAACGCGCTACTTAAACCGATAAGTATTCTACGTTGAAACTACCTTAAAGCAATAAATAGCGTATCCGTTGATTACGATATTTTAAAATCCGTAAAATTCGAACGTAATTTTAAAAATCACCTAAGAACTTATATTGTAGCTCATCCTGTCACAAAAATTAAAAGACGTGTTTACAGTCGACGAAAGCATCTTTACAACTGACCGACCTACTTTAACCTAGTAACCCTCTGATCCTCTGATTATCGTTTTAGGTTAAAATACCTTTCGGCGTTAATCGAACCCAATCTCTTTATATATCGTTACTTAACCTTTAATCAAGCACTAACCCACTCTAAAAATTATTCTTTCTTTAAGTCAAACTCAGAGTTTAAATCAGTAGCTGTAACTAAGAACGTTAACAGCTATTTCCATACACCTAATCAATCATCCAATGCATACCTACCCCGCTATTTTACCTCTTTTCTACACTTAACGAGTTGAAAGTCGCCCCATCTCCTCTATTTAGACAATCCCCAAAACCCATCCTCAGTCTTACTTAAGTCGGCTTATAGCTTTTATAGTGTCCCCACTTCCCCAATTACAAAATTTGGTATCAGTCACTTATCGTTAAATACATTCCAATTTTACTTAAAGTATGCTAAGACTATCTACCGTATACTAACTTTACTAACCCTCAAATCTATACTCTAATTACCTATAAATGTCTACTGTTAAAGTAACTAATACCACAAAAACACTCTACTTCAATGCAGGAACTCTAAGAAAAGTATTCTTAATTAACGAAAACTCACTCCACAGAACAAAAGAAAAAGACTTTAAAGACCGATCTTCTACCATACCCTACCTTTTCCTAGGTCTAAAAATTAGAATTTATACAGGTAGGGTATGACGTAAAAAACGAATTAACAGGTGAATGGTGGGGTTTAAGTTTGGTGAATTTACGTGAAACAGAAAAATTGCTTTGTATAAAGCTAAGCAAAAAAAAAAAAAAAAAAAATAATGAAACTTGAATGAATTTCAGCAAAACTATTATCTCTAATTTCTTGAGCACGATCGGGGTCTTTATGGCCCTTAACTTTTGGACTAGCTTGCTGTGCAGTCGAAATGATGCACGCTGCTATGAGTCGTTACGACATGGATCGATTTGGTATTATTTTCCGAGCCTCCCCAAGGCACTCTGATTTAATTATAGTAGCGGGAACTTTGACCAATAAAATGGCACCTACGTTACGACGTCTTTACGAACAATTACCTGACCCTAGATGAATACTGTCAATGGGAAGCTGCGCAAACGGTGGTGGCTACTACCATTACTCCTACGCCGTAGTACGGGGTTGCGATCGTATTATCCCCGTAGATATTTACGTACCAGGTTGCCCACCAACCGCCGAAGCACTTCTTTTTGGTCTTATCCAACTTCAAGGTAAAATCGGTTTTCTACTATCGGACTTAAACACCTCTAATGAGTGATACGGTGGTGATCACGTCTAAATTAATTATTTTTGTTTTTGAGAAAATTACCAGTTACCTCTAATGCCTCGAGAAATATAGTTCAAGCAAAAATACCCTTCGAGTGACCTAAACTCCCTAAATCTTTAAGGGTAACGTCCTTAAGTAAAGCGGGTCGGGCCTCCAATGGTCGAATTGTTTGTTGGACAAAAAAAAGTCGAAAGCTCCTCCAACCTTTACCTAGGGTAAACTTCTCTTTTAGACCGACAATGATTTCAGCTGTAAATACCCTGTTTTTACTACCACAAAATTCAAAACTTGTAGGGTTAGTTTCAACCCTTGACGGTGGGCTAACATTTCTCCAATTAACTGAGTCTAAAGGATTGTTTGATTACTTGTATAGAAAAAGTAATACCAATCACATTAAACGCCTCTTCCTTAACCCAACTTTCGCCTACGTTTTCCAGCTCTATAACACCGACAAGGTGTCCTTCCTAGAACTACAGCCCGGGTTAGGTGCTCAGTATGCTCGCAGCGCAGGAGTCTTTGCGACATTTATTAAACTAAACTTATTCGACCATACTGTTACATTTCGCTTACCTTCCGGAGTCGAAAAAATTGTCTCCATTTACGCATCGGTTATGGTTGGACCCGTCGCCTTCAAGTCTAAAAAGTTACTACGAAATACTAAATCGGGATTTTGGAGAAATTTAGGACTGAAGTCGAAAGTTAGGGGAGTCGCTCGTAATCCCGTAGATCATCCTCATGGTGGTCGTACCAAATCTATTAGATACCCTCGTACTCCTTGGGGAAAGACTACAAAGTATAAATAATATGAAATTTGAACAAGTTTTACATATTTACTGAACGAACCATTTTTTATTCAACGGCCGCATAAACACCTTTAACGTAACTTTGTATGATTTTTTTGAAAACGTAGGAGGATTAAAAAAAACAACAAAAAAAGCTCTCATATCTCGTTTTGAGTTAACGACTTTTTTGAAAACTCCCAAAAAACCTTTAAACTTATACGCTAAGGCGCTTTTACGGGCTATTAACATACTCTTGTCACAAGTTAGTACGGTTAACAACCAAATTACCGAAATTACAAAATTATCAATTGTTAGGCTTTATTTACTAAAAACCTTTAGAGGAAGAGCCCAAGCAATCGGTAAACCGAGCCATGGTCAACGTACGTGATCAAATGGATGATCGGCTTATAATTCAAACAGAATCCTAAGGGATTATATTAGTACGATGCAAAAAATATTAAAAAAAGATTACAAAGAAGAAAGAGTTGATTATCGCCGATTAGCCCGTAAGTATAAAAAAAAAAACTTAAGCGACGTATCGGCAAAAAAAGCAAAAAAATTAGTAACACGCTGATTTTAATAAATTTAGATTTCGTGGAAAACAAACTAAACTCCTCTTCGACCAATCCTAAATTAGTTCTTTATTTCCTTTCCTTAAAAAAAAAACTTGGCCTATACCCCCTTTTAGCAACACCTGGATTATTGGCACTTTGCATCAATTTAAACTTAAGTTTAAGGTTCTTTACCAATATATTTTTTACCCCCACACGTTATTTAAAAACCCCTTCCCGTACGCTTAGTCAATTAGCAGACACCCGGAAACAAAAACTAACCTCTACTAAAAAGTACGTATCTCACCGACAAAAATTAACTGCGGTAGCTAAAGTCTCTAAGTCCCCTAGTTTTTTATCCATAGTTTCCTGACGCCGGTGACTCTTACTAGGACGTCGGTTACGTCCCTTCGATAGAATTATGTCAAAATGACGAATAAATTGAGAAAGGTTCACAACTTGCCGAAATAAGGCGTTTTTAGAAACACTTAAAGGTCGTTTAGTGGCCCTTACCAAAGCTTCATTCAAGAAGTCAACCTCCCCCAATTACTTTAACCAAAATACCCCGTGGGGTCTATTTTCAAAAAAACCAAATTTTTACTTATTACGCCGAAAGAAATTTAACTCAAATCCTAAGTACGGTTGCTGAAGGATTTTGCGAAAGTTGTTTATCCGACGCCGCCAACGTAAGATTTACTTAAAAAAAAGTTTTTCTAATAGGGCTATTTACTTAAAAGTAAGCCGACACAATTCCTACAAATTACTTTCCTCTCGATCAGTAGTACAGTGGTCGTCTCTCTCTTTATTGCCCACCCCGTCAAAACACCAGCTTAACTACCTTAATGTACCGACAAAGTCGTCTGGGCTAAACGAAGCCAAGTCCCTAACTCAACTACGGTGAGAATTATTTACCAGACGCTTTAAATTAACTCGTTTTCCTTATAAAACGTGAATTACCCGAAAACCAAGAGTACGAAAGTCTAACGTAAAAAAAAAGTTGGCGGGGCGAGAAGTAAACATTCGCCACCTAAAGCTAACTAAGCTTTCATCCCGACTTAAATCTTTAAATTTCCGTAAAAAAAAGCTTTCGAAGGCTCAGTTACCTTTAAAGCAAGTACGTACACAAGGTACTATCCCCGGCTATCTGCAGTTAAACAAGTGACACCCTTACCGATCACTTCGGTGAACTAAGGGGCTTACTATTGCTACTGCTCGCAAGTTGACCAAAAAAAGTCCGGTATTATCTATCCAAAAGAATCTTCTCCTTACACGACCACTAAGTTACTCAACGTTTTTTATCAATTTCCTACGACCTAGCACCTTAAATAAGTTACCCTTCTTTAGAACCTTCCACTCTAGTTTAGTTCTCTGAAAAAAGTTAGTTTTGGGAAAACGGCAACTTTTTTTACCCCCAACTAAACTAAACTACACCCACCCCAACCTTAATTTAAAGACTTCCAGTAAAGGAAAGTTAAAGTTAAAAGCTATTGGTAAAGGAAAGTTAAAGTTAAAAGCTATTGGTAAAGGAAAGTTAAAGTTAAAAGCTATTGGTAAAGGAAAGTTAGGGTTAAAGGCTACCAATAAAGGCAAGTTAAAGTTAAAGGCTATTGGTAAAGAGAAGTTAAGGTTAAAAGCTATCAATAAAGGCAAGTTAGGGTTAAAGGCTATTGGTAAAGGAAGGTTAAAGTTAAAGGCTATTAGTAAAGGAAAACCACGCCTTAAGCTACGTGGGGTTAAACTTCTATCATTACAAGGTAAGCCAAGATTATCTCGACCCAAATCTTTTTTAAGGCGCCTAATCCCTAAAGCTAGTTCGGAAGTTGCGGGAAATTTTTATAGATCAGCCGTAAACAACGAATTAATTGGTAGTAAACTTGGGTGACCGTCGGTTAAACTATCAGCAAGCTTCCTACCCCTTCAACATAAACGCCGTACGTGAAAAATTAGTACCGCGCGTAGATTAATACCATCTCTACTTAAAAAAAATTATCGTCGCATCGGAAAGCGTTACAAGCAACGACCGTATAACTTCGTACCGTACACACAACTTAAGCGGAGTAAGTACTTACTAAAAAGACTACTACCTACCTTAGATTATGCACTAACTTGTCCTTTACCATCTTACAGCTACCTTGCCCAACGTACACTCCTTTGCGGAACCTCTCGCCAATTACTCTCTTACAAAATACGGCCCTTCTGGAGACCAAATCGAAAGCGTCCGTTATGGCGATCCCGTCGTCGTCGATATATAAAGTACTTCACTACCAATTACGCAAAGTTTAATTTAAATGTCCGGCGCCGAAGTTCGATAGGACGTCTGCCAAGATTACATAGAATTAAAAAAAAAATCAAAAAATTTCGAAGAAAACTTTTCGTAAGGAGAACATTCGGCTATAAAATTCAACAAAAATCCCCCACGGTATGCAGTAAACTTTCTCGGGGAGTAATTAAGTCCTTCTATTACAAAACCCACTTACCTAATTTCCTCAGTGTAAACTATCCTAACTCTTTACGCCTCAAGTCATTGGGTACGCTACTAACGCTGGGGGGCTTGTCTCAACCATTACTAACGTATATCCCAAATCCACGCTACTTCCTTGAATCGGACTACTCTGTAGATTTTGTAATGCCCCCGCACGGCTACCTTTATCTGACCCCCCTATCACATACCCCCATTTTACTCAAATGACTAGCAGTTAAGATCAAAACCTACTCCTTTACCTCTTTTTATGACATAAAAGAATTTTTCTTAAAGAAATATTCGGGTGGGTCAAAAACCCTCAAATCGCCCCTTTTCCTAAAGCGTCGTAGGGTACACAACAAATTTTGATCTTTGTACCAAACGACTTCTTTTACGGAAGCATCCTTACAACAAACCCCTAAATTAACCCAAACCCCAACAGTACGTATGGGACTCAGCGGACATTTAGCTCCACAAGTTGACCCCAAAATCCGACGTATACGTTTTAAGCCGGGATATTCAAAAATTTGAAGAACGGCTAGAAAAGCCCTTAAATTCTCACTTAACTTAACGTACCTTTACCAGCATCAGCTTACAAAATTTTTAATAAAATTCTTCAAATTCTCTAAAATAAAATTAATGCAGTACCACGAATTGCGTATAGTAAACATACTTCTTTACAGCCGTCTCGCACCCGACTTAAGTTCGGCAAAAGACTTTATATCCTCGAACTTAGTATTCGTTAACGGAAGTCTTTGCTTAAATCAAAACCTTATCTTACTCAAAAACGACCTTTTTCAGTTAGTTGTATCACTAAAGTACTATATTCTAACTAAATGATTATTATTGTGGGTAAAAAAAAAAAAAAAACGTTTATCGAAATTTGCCCTAAAAAATCATTTAAAGTTAAACTCGCATAGGTCTGGATTACTCTCAGAAAAGTTCCCTAAGTGAATTCTCACTACTTTATTTTTTAAAGCCGACATTCCGGCTTACTTAGAAGTTGACTATTTTACACTTGCGGGATTTATCTTATATCAACCATTCCGATACCTAGATTTTAACCCATTCACGTGACAATTTAATCAGTATAGTATATATAATGTCTATAACTGAAAGTACATTACTTAGTGTATGTAATAAATTTTAGATTTTGAAATCTGGAATATTTAATTTTTGACAACCAACTTTTTTATCAAACTCACTTTCCGAGCGAAAAGTTAAAAGCTTTACCCTTAATTTTGGGCCTCAACATCCCGCTTCGCATGGAGTATTACGTCTTGTAGTACAACTCAACGGAGAATTAGTCGAGCGTGCAGATCCGCACGTAGGGTTTTTACATAGAGGAACCGAAAAATTAATCGAAAATAGGACCTACCTAAAGGCTTTACCCTACTTCGATAGACTAGATTACGTATCTATGATGAGTCAAGAGCATGCCTTTTGTATCACCGTAGAATCTTTATTAAAAACCATTTCTCACACCTCCCTTTACGTCCAAATAAGGGTATTGTTTGATGAACTCACCCGAATTCTTAACCACCTTCTAGCGCTCTCTACACACTCACTCGACGTAGGAAATATGGCCCCAGTATTTTGGGCATTCGAAGAGCGGGAACGGTTAATGGAGTTTTACGAACGGGTATCTGGTGCACGAATGCATGCAGCGTTTTACCGTCCTAACGATATCGATTGAACAGGATTAAACTACCAATTCTTCTTAGACGTCGCTCTCTTTGCTAGAGACTGCTTTAAGTCCTTAACGGAAATTTTTACGGTCTTAGCGACTAATAGAATCTGAAAATCGAGATTAGTTGGAGTTGGAACAATTAACCTAGCGGATGTCTCAACGTACGGTCTAACCGGGCCTGTCGCAAAAAGCGCAGGGCTGAAAAAAGACATAAGATTTTTAAAGTCTGAAACCTACGCACATTACTGATTTCTATCTATCCAAGGTTACTTAGGTCGAAATGGGGATAGTTTTGACCGTTTTTTAATTAGATTACGTGAAATGTACGAAAGTGTAAACATAGTCTTCCAAATTTTAACAAACTTAACGACTCTAACGTTTAAAGATACTGAAAGTAGCAACCCGCATTTAGCGCAGTCTGACTTCTTCTCCTTTTTTAAGCTTCTCTATAAGCAACGCTTTGAGTCACTCAACTACAATACCAAGTATACTTCCATGGAGTCCCTAATCAATCACTTTAAAGCCTACAGTGAGGGAATTACGGTACCTCGGGGTTTCGCTTATAAGTCAGTCGAAGCTCCTAAAGGAGAGTTTGGTGTATCACTAATCTCTGATGGAACTTCTAACCCATACCGTTGTAAAATACGGACCCCAGCTTACCACCATATGCAAGTTATGCCTCGTATGGTACAAGGGCACTACTTCGCAGATTTAGTAACAGTATTAGGTTCAATAGATATTGTATTTGGAGATGTTGATCGGTAAAAATATTTTATATGAGAGAAAGACAAAAAGAGTGAAAGCTGCTAGATAATTATAGAAGAAAGTTTTTTCTAAAGTATGAGTGTAAAAAAATAATTTCCAAAAGTTTAATAAGTAATCGATACTCAGGATTAATTCCGAAATATATCGCCCGTATACGACTTTCATTCGTCACAACACAAGCCTCAACTAATAAGCATCGAAATAGATGTGTAATCTCTGGACGAGAGCACAATGTTCTTAGAAAAGTTCAGTACTCACGTTTTGTTTTTCGTGATAGCGCAACTCGCGGTGCTTTACCTGGCGTCAGTCGATTAAGTCGCTAAAGCGATCAGGGGTCTCTGCTTCTACCGAAGTATAGCTAGGGCATTCTTAGGTTCATATCCTGAAGAATTCTGGTGCAATTCCGGATACTTTGATTTAATCCCCCGGTTTAATTAACATCTACTTATATTTTAATACGCCCCCAAACCCCTTTATGAATGTCTAGTTTATTAGAAGCCATCTTTAGTTTTTTCACCGAAATTATATATTTTAATATGTACTTCTTCCGCCTCTTTTTTAATTATGCTGCGTTACAACAAGCTTTGACGACTTTACTAGATGAGAGTCTTTTTACTTTATTATTTTGCTACCACCTTCTTTCCTCACTACCGGGATTAAGCGTTTTTTCAACTTGAGCCGAAAGCTTCTATTTAGCTTACGGAACTAGCTACACACTCCTTTTCACGTTAAAAATTACTGCTTGTCTATCTTTCCTTATCCTTATTAGAGGTGGGGTGCCTAGGTATAGGTACGATTTCCTTACGAAGCTAGGGTGAGTTAAGTTCTTAGGCTACACCTTAGTTATTTTTATCATGGCACTCGTTTCCTGCTGACCTTGGTAATAAATTTTATGAAATTTACCCTTTTCGTTAACCGACTTACAGTATTTCTCTTACAGACGTTTAGCTACACTATCTACCGACTCATCTCCTTTGTAGTTAACTCAACCCTATCCTTCCTCACCAAGTACTTCTTTTTTTGAAAAACTTCCAACTTTGCCGACTCCTATTGATTTTTATTCAGTAATAAGGTAGTCATTACCTCAGGTAGATACCTATAACTTTTTAACTGGAAACTAGCTTAACCGGTAAAGCGCTAGATTTTGGGTCTAGTGAGTATAGGTTCGAATCCTATGTTTCCAATATACTTTGCTTCAATAATCCCTATGTGTACCTTTTAAGCCATCTCCGATTAGCAGTCGCTAAAAAACTCTTTTTTTTCCAACTTACCCTCAATCCCCAAAGCCGACAACTCTTAAAATTACTACTAAACCTGCGATTGGTGCGAAGATTCGCTAAAGTTAAGGGTTTACAGTATAAAATATTCCCCAACTACTCAAAATACGGTAACCCTGTAAAGAACTTCAAGGTTTATTACCGGCTCCGAAACCCTATTTTAATGAAATTAAAGTCTTTAGTTTTAATTAACAAATCACTCGGAGCTTCGTCTATCATAGTTGAAACGTCGGGAGGGGTAATGACCCACCACGAGGCGTTCCGCCGAAAATTGGGCGGTGTATTAGTCTGCTCTATCCTTTAATTCGGTATTTAAAGTACCCCTAACTCAGGTACTACACGTACGTTATCTAGGTGTTTGTTATTTGTCAAAGCTGCAAAAGTTTTAGCCGTAAGTGTTGCATTTTTACCAATCACTGGATGTGCGATTGGAACTGGTATTATCTTTGGGTCCTTACTTAGAGCTATCGCCTACTCCCCTGAGCAAGAAGAAGTTATGTTTAACTACGCAGTTTTAGGTTTCGCTTTTATCGAAACCTTCGCTTTTATGCTTTTTGGGGCCGCTGGAGTTGCTTTATTTTTCTAAGGTCTTATTTGGTTAATGTTCACAAGGTTCTAGTAGTTCAATTGGTAGAGCGCTAAACTGTGACTTTAGAAGCTGCGAGTTCAAGTCTCGTCTAGAACCCTTTATATTTAGATTTTTTGGGAAATATGAGTAACCCGTGTTTAAACCGATGAGGGTCTAATATCTATTGAAATTCAGTATGATATTCCGATATCCGATATTCGTTCAACCTAAAGCAAGATTTAATTATAGAAGATCTTTTACAAACGTACCTTTATTATGGTCTAAAAGTCCAAGCCAACCTTTTCCACAATTCTTACTGGTATAAATCCTCGACACTACCACCTAAACAATCACTAAAACACTCACTAAGGTATTATAACAAAATAAACCATTTCGATATCCTAAGTGAAGAAATGGTTTATTATTATTTAAGGATTAAACAAAAAGATCTTTATTTTATGAAGTTATGAATTATGAAATTTGCAAACTGAGTTGTAATAAACTGATACTGATTTCAACCTAAAAATCGAAAAATGAAAAAAAAAAAACGAATGAAAGACACAGTCTTCTTTAAAACCCCCCCACTAAAAACCATTAGTTACCTACGTCGACTCAAAGCCGTTACCTTAAGACGGCATTTTTTAGACTGGGATAGGAGAAATTTGTATAAATTTTAATGCTAATTTAAAATATAAATTTTTACTTTATATTTTTTTTACGAAAACAACAATAACAACAAACAATGTTTCGTTTTATATACTTCCCCATAAAGTACTCTTCCTAAAATCTACACTTAAGCCCATCTCGTGGTACTTCTCAACTAACCGTTTTTTAGAGTCGCCCCGTAAGTTTACTACTCCTTACTGACCAGCTACGCCGACTGTTAAATACTTTCTTTTTTTACGAAAATCAACTATCACGGCCTTTTTTATAAATACCATGGTCGACACTCCTCTTTGCTTCCGAAAAAGTAAATCACTCTTTTACCAAACTTTTGAGATTCCTACACTCCGGTTTATGAACTTTTTAATGCGGCACGGTAAACGAGAGTTAGTCCTAAAGTGTGTAACACTAGCTCTAAGTAACTTCCTCTCCAAATGATCACTTTTGGAGGAAAGTGGTGGGTTTTTTGAGACGTGATATTCACTACTAAACCTCTCCCCAACCCTTTTAATTAACTCAAAAACAGTAAAATCTAAAATATCTACGTATACGCACCAAAACTTATCTCACAAGAGCTACATATTTAATTATAGGTATCACTATAATAACGTATTTACTTTAAAATTCTACCTATTCCGTATACTTAAAAAAATTAAGCCACTCTTTAGCTTTTTTATCCAAAAAAACGATAAGCTACGCCGAAAACATGGTCGAGGTAAGGTTGATAAGATGAAAGTAATGTGGAAGTACGTTCCTAGGTACAAACGTTTTTATCAAGCAATGCACTGATTACTCAAAGATTTAAACTTTCAAAAGTATAAAAGACTCGAGACGCGACTTTTTCACGTCTTTGAAACTTTTCTCCTCACACCTGAATTAAGTTTCTTAACAAAAATAAAAAATTTTGTCCACTCATTTGTTTTTAAAAAACACCGAAAAACTCTCTTAGAGACTCTTAAGACGTCGATATAGTACAATTTTGTGGTATGGTTCTAATAAACAAAACATATTTAAAAAAAATTTTTTTCAAAATAAAGTACGCGACAAGCGCCACTTAAATCTAACGAGTTACCGTGTTGAAAGACCAAAAAGCCTATACTATTTCCATAAAATTATATCATTCCCGGTATTTTGGAAGTGTATTATACTAAAAACTTTAACCTCGGTCCAACATAAACCCGTATGCCTTTTTCTATCCACCACTTATTACTTAAAGTTTGTTCTCCCCACCCAATCGCTGCGCTTTTGTACTGACTACTTTACCCCGTCAATTACCTTCACCCTTAATTACCGCGCTGAGTCGATCAAATTATTTTATCAAAAGTTTAATCAAGTAATGCGTCTTTTTTACTCACCTTTTTTCCTTAAATTAAAGTTTAAGGGAAAAGGATATTACGTCTACAAAAATAAGCGTAATACTATAACCCCTCAATTTGGTTTTTCCCACCGTAACTACGTCTACTCCTCGTCCATCAACGTTAAATTTTTGTCAAAAACTAAAATATTCTTATTCGGTTTATCAAAAATTGACGTACTACGGACAGCGCACACGTTTAAAAAACTTAAATCAATTAATATATTTACCGGTCGGGGTGTGCGATTTGCAAAACAAATTATTTACCGTAAAACCGGAAAAATTAGTTCCTACCGATAACGCCAAATTCGCTTAGCGAAAAGCTAGTGTTAACTTATAAATTTGTTTTTTATGATTTCTGCATTTGTAAAACGCCTTTTTACTAAAATGACTATCCTGCACTTTTCTTATCTTTCTTGACAAACTCACGAGTCGTTTATTACCCCGTGATTAATTGTAAGCTTATACCTCAGCTTCTCAATCCTATTCATCAGCGTCTGTTTTTAGCGTACCTCCATTCGTACTTAGCTTAAACCTCACCAAAGAGAGAGGCGTTCTGCTATACGAAAAACTATATTTGTTATTTGCTATTAATTTCTTTTCTTTCGCCCCTACTTTACTAATTTTACACTGTCTCTTTATCTTCACCTTTAAAAGATGATTGGGTCCTGTCGGAACTTTTTACAGCTCAGGCCTAACTTTTACCATAACAGTACTTTTTGTTCTGAATGAACTCTACGTTATTTTAGTTTTTGGTAACTATTACTATGTTGATTTTGGTCGATGATTCTTCTGCCTTGACCTAATCGACTCACACCTAGTCTTTTGTGTAGATAGTTTAGCGCTAACTTGTGCAGCTTTGGTACTAACCCTTACAACTTTCGCCTTGTATTTCGGTGTAGAGTATATGTACCGCGAAGCATTTATCAATAGACTTTTATACCTCTTAAATCTCTTTGCCACTAGCGTAATTTTTCTTTTCTTTTGTTTCGACTACTTTCTTATTATGTTCGCTTGAGAGTGCATTGGTTTGTTTTCATTATTACTTGTTAACTTTTACTCAACCAGAGTTTATACAATTAAAGCAGCCCTCAAGACCTTCGTCTTCTCCCGAATTAGTGATATGTTTATGTTTATTGCATTTTTACTAACCTTGGTAGTTTTTAACTCGACTGATCTATCGTTAATTTTTTTACAAATCCCTTTCTTAACATTCCATTATCTCTTTTTCAGTACAACATCGGTACACTTTTTAACATTTTTTTCTTTTTGTATTGTTACTTCAGGGTCAATTAAAGCGGCGCAATTCTTCTCCCATGTCTGATTACCTGATGCAATGGAAGCACCTACTCCCGCTTCTGCACTTATCCACTCGTCTACACTTGTCGTTGCGGGTATCTTTCTTATTATTCGCTTCTCGGTTCTCTTTGAGTTTAGTCTGTTCACGAACTATTACTTAATTCTGCTCGGGGGATTAACACTTTCGTTTGGGGCAGTAACGGCTGTTTTCCAAAATGATATTAAAAAACTTGTTGCCTACTCAACAATTAGTCAAATCGGTTACTTAGTTTGTGGGTGTGGTTTTTGTTGCTACGAAGAGGTTTTAATCTACTTAGTCATCCATGCTTTAAACAAAGCTTTCCTATTCGTTTTAGTCGGGTATACTGTCCACTTTTTCAACGGAAACACGGATATGAGGCAAATGGGGTCGGGATATCTTTACTCCCTAGACATTGCAGTACTTTTATTCGGAGTCTGCTTTAATCTTGCAGGTTTACCTTATAGTGCGGGTTTCTTAGGTAAAGAGTTCCTACTATTTCAAGTCTTGAGGGACGATTTCATCTCATTATTTGTTAGAGGGTGCTGATTAGTCAGCTTCTTTTTTACACCTATATATATGTTTATCCTCGTGTTTGTCGTTTCGTTCGGTCCTAAAAAAAGTACCTTAACCGTCTACTCAGATATCTGATATACTAACTTTTACCAGTCCTATAAAAGCCTGTTAACTACACTAAAGACCAACCCTTCCCTTAATCATCAACTAACTACTAGGTTGTTGTATCGATTTCAGTACACTGTTATAACCTCAAGAACAACTATTTACCTCTTATTTACCTTTTGGTGCTTCTTCTTCTTCTTTGGGGAAAGCTTACTACTCATCACCTTTAATTTTAACACCCTCAGTGACCTAATTCCCTCTTCATTTTTTATGACCTTCAAATCCCACATCATCTTTTTTTTAAATAACGGAAATAACTTTATGGGTGATGTAATTTTTTTTTATATTTTATTTTTTACCACAAGTGCATTTCTATTTCTCCTTAACCTAAGGTATATGTCTACCTACCGTTACTTCTATAACCTCGTCTACTTAGACCTAATTTTTGCAACACTAACGTTGGTCCTTTTCGCAGGAACTTCCGCCCTCCTACCATTAGCCCTCTTCCTAACGTACAAGAGTCGCCTCTCTACTGGAAATCCTGCTCGATCCTAATTTTACCGTAACTGTAGAATAGGGCACTTTAGTCCCGTCGCTACGGTTTACCCGTTCCTAAGGGGGTGTAGTTTAGTGGTTAGAACAGGGTGCTCATTCCACCTTAGCTTGGGTTCGATTCCCAGCACTCCCTATATATGTCTAACCCAAAAGTCTGAGACTTGTGGAAAAGTGTTAAGTACTACCATAACACACTCCTTAACTTAACTTTAATAACCTTCACCCTTCTGTCCATCTTAAGTATTACGCACCCCCACCTCCTCCCCCTGACTATTTTGTGGTTTTTGAACGACGTGTATTATTATTACCTTATACAAGCCTCTACGTGAGTAGGTACGAACTTATCCTCAATAATTACGGCTTTACCGAACTTTCCTTCACATATACCCAGTCAAGATAATAAAGAGTTTTTCTACTTTATAATTATTCACGTTATCCCTGGATTTACCCAACTATCTTACCTATACCGCAGGCTAGATACCCTAATACCTCGTTTAATTGTACAAGTTATTCGGGGGTCTGTATTAAATTATTTGTATAGATTAGGCCGCCGGTGGTTTAGGTCTTTTTATTAGGAAAAGGGTACTGTATCTGTGTTTTAGAACATATAGAACGCACAACTTAACCCCCCTATATCTCTAACCTAACCCAACATATATGCC
>Ga0209092_10001734_pt1 | contig 20802 bp, 12 predicted proteins | sample FraStrMetagenome_FD_187446 | JGI IMG/M metagenome (GOLD analysis project Ga0209092, IMG submission 187446) | Marine eukaryotic phytoplankton communities from Arctic Ocean - Fram Strait ARC3M Metagenome (SPAdes) (version 2) | ecosystem: Environmental > Aquatic > Marine > Oceanic | place: Fram... | reverse complement strand
GTATGAATCGAGATAATGCACAGTGCCCTACTACGTACCCTATTGTGTGCCCTATTAATTATTTTAAAATTTACACTTCTACCAGAAACTGGCCTATACTCGTTTTATATGGGGGTCCACAGCCGTATTAGACACTTGCACTGTACACTCTACTCACAATATCTAATAGTGACACTGGTGATATTATTGCTTCATTAATGCAATAAGCACATATTATTCCAGTAAGGGTATCATCACAGCTAATATATTGCATCATGGCACAGGGGCCTATGTCAAGGGGCGTGGTTGTTCGAACCTAGTTAGTGTGGAGCAGACAGCTCGGGAGGATTGCATTGAAAGCGGGGTGACCTCTTCGCAGACTGACGAGGAGGAAGAGAATTTTTTTGATAGGATTCCAGTGGAAATTGTCCTCGCTGCGATGAGGGTGAATAATTTCCCGGAGCAAGGGTTCATGGAACTCAAAGCCAGTGGTATGGAACCTAAGGCTGTTGAGATAATTACTGGAAAGGGAGTAGCCCACGCCCAGTTTACATGTGGGATTGAACAGGGTAATCCCGATTCACCCACTATCGCCAACTTAGTTATAAAATTCAAACACGACTTATGGCTTAGTATTCTATCTGAACTCGATAAATCCCAATCCCTACGTACAGAAAAGAACGCACGACGCGTCCCATGTAGTGATGATGCGTATAATATGCATGTATGTGATCCGCACGATGGTAGCGTGACAGTGGACCGTATTGGCTATTGTGATGACAATACGCGATATAAGTCTTCCCACAATGAAATAGACACAATCAAAGCAACGGAATTTTACATAAAACAATCTGGCGATTCATCTATTGTTACATTTCCAAGCATACTTAGATAACCTACCACTTCAGTACTGAAGAAATTTGGGAGTTTTGCGTAATGTCCATCTCGCAAGACGATTTGGAGCCTATATGAGTAGGAGGGGGGGTAATAGGAGTTGGCGACGCCACGGTAGATATGAAATGTGCGGCTCACAGTTTTGTTCTAGAGTCAAGGGATGAAGAAATTCAGTAGGAGGTAGCGCACCAGTCGATAGTGACGTTGATGATGTGAGCAGCAATCGAGCAGAAACTTACTCAATATTGGCAATGCTGACTTTAGCATCGGCAATATCTATTTTCTTCTAAATAGGAAACCCACAAATAATGGTCTACTGTGATAATGATGAGGCAAGACGCCACAAATCTTTACTCAATTGGACTTATTCTTATTTGACAAAGCGTGGCATGGATCTTAAGTTTGAAGTGAGCACGTTCATCACCCAATCTCCGTTGCGAATGACCTTTGAGGACGTGCAGGGTCATATCGCTCGACGACCACGAGAGTTTCGTATATGCTGATGCACCATTAGAGGTACGTCACAATATTGAAGTAGACGAGAATGAAATTTTTTTCTTCATCAGGCTCAGACAGAATGTCAACCGCACCACAAACCATGCATGTTTGATGCCCAACAAATAGCACTCTTTCTCCAAAATACGCTCAGTATGGGAGATATGCGTAAACAAATTCGCTTGTACAAACACGGATACGATATGATGGAAACCAAGATTCGTTCATCCCTTTCAGTCACGTGTGCTGATATCTCCAAAATTGAATGAGAGGGGATGGAAATCGCCTTTAGGAATATGAGTGACCAAGATCGAATAGAGAAAATGAAAATCATGCATAAACTCTTACCTACGAGACTCCTTTTGACAATATGAATTCAGCACAATGTCCCCGATGCCAAAAACGGTCCGAGTCCTTTCCTCATATTTTTCAATGTCGCTGTGCACAGAATACATCAAGTCATAAGTCACATTTGGGGACATTTCGACAAATTCTCCGAAGGGAAGGAACTCACCTGCTAGTCCTGAATGCAATGTCTGATATCCTTCAAAGTTTCCACATAGGACGCAAGCTTGTTTACACGGCTCCACTTCTTGGAGATTGTGCCAAGATTCAGTCGGTTCGTCAAGTTACTCTTCAGCAGGTTCAACTGGAACTGGATTCGCTCGTAAGGGGCAAAATAATACGAAACTGGTCGGTGGCAAAACCAGAGGATAAAGACCTCAAATTGATCAAAATAGTACTGCGGGCGCTTTGGACATTTTCCACAAACATGTGGTTGGATAGATGTAAACAGGTTCATTCTACCTCAAAGGAGGATTCTGACAATCTTACTCACCAAGATCTTCTTTTCTCTATTCGAACGTATCTTCGTCTACCCCGTCATACTCTCTTGATACAGGAAAAACGCCTACATATTAACATCACCAAATGCATGCGAGTTGCTCATTCGAACACTTTAGTTCGATGGATCAAGCTTTTATAAATGAAGCGACCCCATGCAATTCAATCAGATAAAAGGAAACAAGCAAAGTCAGGGTCACGTATATAATCTATAGACAGTTTTTTGGTGAGGCCGAAACCCAGGGCACAACGGTGTCCTTGAGCAATTTTCACGAATAAACCACACGTGTGTTTCCCTTCCGTATGTGTATGGTATTTCTTTTTCACCTGTGTACATTTGATTTATTAAGAATAATTTAGTACTGGCGAAATCACCGGCGGCACGATATCTCAGGACTGACAATGCTCCACAAGCAAGTCCGATATTTGTTGGAATCCTCTTTTCAGAATAGAATAAAAATCTGATTTAGAGAACAAAAATGAAGATATCCTCTCTGTTTGACTACCAAGGTCGTTATGTTCAGCAGCAGATATGGAGATGATCTATCTTCGTTCACCAAGACGCTCCACAAGACGCATCCCACAATTCAAGCTTTCTCTTAAGCGTGAGATTGTTTTTATTTATCGAAGTCCTAAGTGATTTACGTTACAAGATGAATATTTTCCTAAGTAAAGTGTTTATTTGATGCTGGAAATTGCTATTTATTAAGAAATTTGGTTGGTCTGTTTCATGTATGCTCGTGGGGGGTTTAGGTAATCTTTTTCCGGGACGAGCGGTTTTCAACAAGAACATTCACAGGAGAGTTTTTATCCGAGACGAACGGTTTTTGATGTGGATATCTGCAAGGAAGTTTTTATCTGGGACGAACGGCTTTCTCTCATTTTTTTCTTTTGGATTTCTTGGACTTTTTCTTTGGTTTTTGGATTTTTTGGATTTTTTCTCTTTTCTATTTTTTTTGCTTTTATAAAGTGAAGATATACTTATATTTTTTGGTCGGTAGTGGGAGGACCACCCGATAGAGCCCATTGATGATGATGGCAGTTATGCACATGAAGGCGAACTATTCGAAAGAATAGAGGGTAGGAATTCCTAGTGGGGCGTGAAGACTGGTAACACATCTCAGTATGATTTCCGTAGTAACACGTTAAAAATATAACATACCTTTACTTACAAGTTTCATAGCGTGTAGACTTAGCACAGGTGCTGTTTTAATTAAGAGCCCTGGCAGCGCGTTGTAAAATAATATATGGAAATTTGCCCAAAATTTAATAAAAAATAAGCTCTAAACTGGGCAAGTGTGTACAGTTTCCTCTACTAGTATGAATTTTTACTTACGCTAAACATATAAAAAAAATTACGCGCGACAAGGATTACGGAGGTCAAAATTCAGTGGTCAGAATGTTCGGCAATTGAGAAAATTCTTGATTATATCAAGATTAATCCAGCATCACGTTGGATCACGTTTTTTTTGAGATTTCATAAGTGATAGAGTACATGTTAAAGCTTAGAGGTGATCAAAGTTATTTCAAGAAGAATCCTTTTGGGGGGGTTTATTTAACAGTGTCAGTGGAATCAAAATTCAAAACAAAAATTGGATTTTCTTGAGCCATATTGAACTTCAGAGAATTGCAAACATGGCATCATATAAAGTAAGAAAAGAATTTTCAGATTATGTTACTAGAGGATTTGTGAGATTGCTCTGGTGGAAACTGGTCATCTTCAAAACTGATGAAGGTGATTATTAAGCAAATTCTTTTAGGATTTCGATCAGTTCGTTTTCAAAATTCAAAATTCGTCAACAATGGAATCCAGTCGTGGGTGAAGTGAAGATAATGTTGAGAGCATCTATTTTTGATAAGATAAATGAATAAATATTAGATACTTTGATGTTGATTTTCTTTTTTTCTGGGACGAACGGTTTTTTTCTCAATACGCCAGATAAATGATTGATAGAGATTTCAATGCTGGTTTTCTTTTTTTCCGGGACGAACTGTTTTTTTTCCTTTTATCTATCGGATGTGATGATTTGGTTGATTATTGAACTTTGGAAGACGGATGACGGTAGGTTTTGGTTAATGATATTTTTAAGCGGCTTCTTTTCATGATCCTAGCCTGTTGTTCAACTATACTACATTCTCTCTTCGGAGACTTATGATATATAGATGCTGATGGTCGGCTTCCACTCGTGGTCGCAAGAATAAATCTGATCTGAATTGATGGCGTATAGGGAAGCTGATGCAGATCTGCCTAGGCGTAGGAACTGAACCCTATTAAAAAAATATCGTAGAACTAAACTAAACTAAACTAAACTAAGCTTACGCTAAACAAAAAAAATATTTGCAATTGCAATTGTGCTTGTGATCCATTCCTGTATCGAGTCATTTACATTAAATAAATATAATCAAATACTCACGTAGAAGCATCCTACGTATATAGAAATGACCACAAATATTTGTTTGCTCTCTAACATGTTTCCATCAAGAGACATAGAGCATGCAGACAAAAATGTGCATGCCCAACTTGCGGACATCATGAGTCATAAGATAAGTTTTAAGAGTAATTTAATTAATGAAAAAAGGCACGCACGTCATGTAGAGACAATTTCAAAATGTTTCGGAACATGCAAAAGTTCAGCACTTACTGGAAAATAATCATGATATTGCAAGCATCTGGTAATTACTTTAGCAAGAATTAATGGGACCTTTTGTCCCACTCATATATACACACATACATAGTTGTAGTATGTTCACATTTAGTACATTTGTCAAAATGGAATCTTTGGCTGGTGATCAAAGTCTTCCATTGTCTATTTCTTCAATCTCAAGATTTTACGAAACTAAGGTTAACTAATCATCATCTGTTGTGAGTTTTTTCTCGTAAAATAACCTCTTCAATTAATCTCCGCTTTTTTTTCGAGATGAAAATGAACGAGTATTTGGAGAAATGTAATCATGCGGGTTCTGAGGAATATAATCACTGATCAATATATAGAACTCCGAATTGTAACTTACCTCTATATTGAAAGACTCAGGATCTCGGTGTAGTATAAGAACTCAAATAATTCAATTGAATTCAATTCATTGCATTCAAATAAAATTAGGAACAATACGCATTTTATTATCTGAAATCTTGTATTTTCCCAATGGCACATAAAGAGACTGACAAGAAAATACGATACATATCAGTAATTTAGCAAAACTAAAAAAATGTAGCAATGGTGAAATTCAGCATAATCGCATTGCTGCTTTCTTGTTTACAACAAAATAATGAAGTATCTGAGACTCAATCAATAAGCATTTTTTCGCTTCCAAAAAAAAACATGAAGTTTTTGATACGACCTATGTTTATACAAGCGATCTCTTCAATAAAGAATTAAGGGGTAAATAACTGAGGAGGTTTCGAAAAATCAGATGAATCTATACAAGCCGGATTGAATCATCGGAAGTCTGAAACTTTATCGACCTTTTTCAATTTTAAGCTGCGAAAGGGAAAAAATTTGATACCAAACCTGGACACAAATTGAATAATCCTGGGGAAAAGCAATAAAGGAGAAGTAAGGCGGTGATGAAAAACTGAAAAAGGAGTAAAAGAATAGGAAAAAAAATCTGGCCAATAATGCTGATAAGCCCGCAGTGGGAGTGAGAAATATTGTCCAACCAAAAGAGTACGAACTTGTACTTTTATTGTGGAAGACAAGAAAGATGTTACTTAAAATTAGGATACAAAATTCCTTTTTGTTGCAAAACTCTCTCGTACAATCATAGTTTGGATTGAGGTAGAGTTCCAATGGGACAAAAGGTCCCATTATTTACATTAATCAGTGATTATTGTTTTCGGTTCAGTAGCCAGCAGTATGTTTCCACAGACTAGTCTTTCCTAAGTATATGAAACAATAATCAATGATTAATGGAAATTATGGGACCTTTTGTCCCATTGGAATCCTAATTGATCGAATATTTTTCCCATTATTTCTATAGAATTTGATACATAGCAAATTAAAATGGTTCATCGTAAATACTTGAATATTGGAAGTAATTACTAATATAGTTCCTTTAAATAATCAGCATTCGTAGAAGTCATTGCAACCTATCTCTACAAACCAAATGCAGAGGTATCTACATTTGTTAATATTTGAAGAGGGCAAGACATTTGCAGCTGTATTTCAAATCAAGATCCACGTTACATCAAAAATATTTATTATCGATTAACTTCTTCAACTTATCATTGTTTCTTCAGAAAAGTTTGACTTTCTTCCGGAATGCAATTCTATGAACGTATTTGTTTGTGTGCCTCCGGAAGTTATAGAGTTACATATAATTAATAGGAAAATTAACCTCAATCCAAGACAAAAAGACAGATTAAGTGAAAGTTTACAAAAAATATAAAATGACAGAGGATCCTGCAAGAGCTGGTGCTTCCCCACCATCGGAACAAGAGAGTAAAGCTAGAAGATTTTTCTCCAAGTTTATATGCCGAGGATGCTTAGCCATAACATTATCACCGGGTGTTATCAGTGAGGAAGACGGTCGTTTTTATCCTAATAGAAAAGTTACGAGGAGGCGATCGACTCTTGATGGTCTTGATGATAGCTTGATTGTTGGGATGAGATCCGTTGATGTTGATGTGAAGAAAAGAAAATCGACTATATTGGACCAAATATAGAGAGTTTATATTTGAGAAAGAATTCCTCATTCAAAGTGCATTTAAGAATGACAACGAACAAGGACCAAGAATAACTCAGACTTACTATAATGAAAAAATATCTTATACAATAAAGCCTTCAAATATGGTTGTATTACATCGATGAATACTCATTGCCCTTTTTCATCTAATTCAATACTGTTACGGTTAATTTTTTTTGTATAAAAACTTGCCAAATTATTGCTTCCATTTTTTCAAAAAATGCGATGAAAGGTAGTACTTACTATCACTGATTATACCTGATCATGAATAAATTTGAAAGAATCTTTTGAAAAGTTGATTCTATTAAATATCTAAGATTACATTCGAAGTATCTGTAAACCGAACAAAATGAGTGCAATCAATGCACCTGAGGAGGGAGCTTTAAAGAGCTTTCTACAAAAATCAAAGCCATCAAATATTTCGTCGAACAGAGATTCTATAAATCTCACCGTAAAAGAAGCGCAAGAATTCGAACGTGCTTTTACTAACAAAGAATTTCGAAAATTAATGGCTGACTATGTTTCAGACATATCTGATCCAAAGCACCGTGCAGAGCAAGATAAATACATTCGGATGTTGGAATCACAGAAAAATATCCCAGAAGGACGACAAATAGTTAGACCAACTCCTGGTTTCGTCTTGAAATTGAAATATGTCAAAGATCAGAAAAATCATCTATCAAAAGAGAAGCAACCCCGAAAAGATCAGAAAGAGAAAAAATCGAAGCTATTTATCAATATTGTATACTCTTCCAAAATTGATCAGCCTAAGGAAGAGGACAAGGATCAAGCATCAAATCAAACACAGTGGTTAATTCCTTATTCTGTGGGCCCCCTTCGAATGGAGAATGACAAATCAAATAATTTAGTTCCCACATTTGACTGTTGTTTCCATCCCGATGCTAAAGGATACATTATGAAAAAGTCTGGTTTTCGAAATTTATTGGTTCAAACGGCACAGGAAGGAATTATCGAACAATTCCGAAAAGATGGAGTAAATGTGATTTTAGATTCAGACTTTCATGTCTTGAAAGGAATATTGTATAAAAATGGGACCCCTCCAGTCATGATGATTCGAGACAGTTCTTTTTCGAATCAGCAAAACAAAAATGGAAAGATAGACAAAGATATTGATGCCTTTTCGGAAGTAACATCTATGAAGAAAGGCTTTCTTTTACGATCAAAAACAAATAATAATAAAATGAAAAAGAGCATCAATATTCATCCCAAGAAAAGTTATCAAAATCCTTCCAAAATAGGAAAAGATAGACGTTGCCCAAGATACACTCTCACGGAAAGAAAACCCTTTGATATATCTGAAAATACAGTACAAAACTACAACCAAAAAACAAATAATAGACCAAGCCATATTATCTACCGTATTGAGCTTCCTGGAATAAATCATGTTGCTGATTTGGACTTGGATGTGAGCGATGAAAGACTTGAACTGAATTCACTCTCAAAAGAAAATTCTGCTACAGGAAGTGAAGGTAAATATTCGCTCGATTTGAAATTACCCTATCCTGTCGATTGTGGGCATGTGACAGCAAAGTTTGATAAAAGTCTTCATCGACTCACAGTCACTTTTCCAGTCTGTCAGTCTAGTTAAACCTAATCAAGAAAACGAATAAATTTAAGAATATGCTTAAAAATATTTTGATGAATGTTTAGCACTCAGTAATAATTATCTTAGAATCAAAAAAATGATGGATATGAAGGTTATTAATTATAGCCCAAAAAGAGTAAAATTATCTATACAATCAATCGGAGAAAAAAGCCCCTGATCCAATCACAGTGGCACTATTAAGAGCAGCACCTAAAGCAATCGCTTCTTCTTTTCCAACCCCGTTATTATCAACATATAACTTTTCTAACACTTTGGCTTCTCCCATGGCCTCAAGTGCCATTCGGAAGGCACTAGCGCCAGAAGACCCAATCTCATTCCCATCCATATATAATTTTGTAAGTTGTGGTAAATTGGGTAATGCTTCAGCTATTGCAAAAGCACCATCGGGTCCAATTTGATTATGACCAAGATATAATTCTTGTAAACCCACCATGGAGGTTTCTGGTAGTAATCGTTTGGCACCTTCATCTTGAAGGGCATTACCTTCTAAATGAAGGATACGGCATAAACAAGAGGGATTTTGTAAATAGGAACAAAGAATGGAAGCTCCATTACAACCTAAATCATTATACCGTAAATCTAATAAATGGATGTTCATGGATTGAAAAAGTTGGACTACAACTTCCCAGGCGTTTAAATCTTGACCTACACCAAATCCTGCTAAATGCAAATTCCGAAGTGTCAAGTTTTGATTGTATGAAAGCATTTGTAGTAAATGGTGACATGATAAATCTGTATTTCCCAAGTCTAAGGTAACGACATGTTCCATAAGAGTTTTGAAATGAGGTGTGGGTACAAAAGAACGAAGTCGTTGTCCTCCCAAGGACAAGGTGTTAATGTGATAATCGACTGAAAAAGTAGCTATGGCTTTCCAATAGGAAGGATCTGTATCATCAATGTCAGGAATTTCAGATTTATTGGAGGTTGTATTATTGGATTTGGGAGTCTCAAAAGGGAAAAAGAAATTATCACCTAACAAACCAGATTGCTGATGTTGATTATGATGTGTTTGATGAGTGCTTGGTTCCAATTTATTTTTTATGCGTGGACTAGCATCTCTTAATGCACGAAGAGCTGTAAGTATGTTGGTAGGAATACATTCAATGTTGGTGGTGGGTGTTTTAGCATGAGGAGATGGGGAAGTTATGTCAGCCTCATTGGATAAAAACCAACCCACGATTGCTAAGCGTTCGTTGTAGGTATCAAGAACTTCATGTGGAATCAAATCTGAACGAAAAATTACCAAGGTACCACCTAGTGGTTCCACGTCGACAAAATTTGGGAGCTCGCCTGAAGGCAATATATCTCCACCACTATCTCTGTGCAGTCGAAGATGTCCCCCATGAGAAGGATTCCACTCTCTATTAAGATATAGTAAGAACGAATATTTTCGTATATTGGAAATGGATCCTTCTTCAGCATCTCTATGTCGCCTATAATAGCCACCCTTAGGATAATAAGCATACATAATTTCTTCTAAGTCATCATCTAGTTTAGGAACATTTTGAGTAAAGCTTCCATGAGAAAGAAGGGGAAGTTGTAAATCTGATTTTAAATGATTCAAAACAGAGTATAGATCTTCACGTGCTTCACAAGAAGGTAATTCTGACACTGTGGCTTTTCCAAGAGCACATGTCTCTGAAACACGAATATCTTTGAAGGGAGTTTGTTCATCTTGAACCATTCCATCATGTCCTATTTTGGCAATCGAAAAATACTTGTCCTGTCCGTTAGATTGTCGTAACATGTGCACATCTTCCACTAGTTCTTTTTGAAGGGAACGAGGAAGAAAATTCTTGATGATGACAAATCCATGATCGGCCAAGAATTGAAGATCAGCAGCTCCAATGCGAGTCATTCCACCAATCAAACATACAAAATATGGATTTGACGTGCATCAAAAGATGTGGTAAAATGGAGCTCGAATGGATTAGGAACTGGGTACAGAAACTTAACTCACATAATTCTATATTTATGTACTATATATACGTAGAAACTGCAAGCACAGAAAGGATCCGTTGGAGTTATAACCATGTATTTAATTACTAATACGTAGTATATCATATCGCGAAGCACAATGCACATGAATTTACTTACACCATTTAACTAATACATAGAGTCAATTTGTTTGTCCTAAATCCAACGAATATATATTGAAATAAAATTGTGAACCAAAATAAGACATCTTGATCACTTTCTTCTTCCCATCCATGACAAAATGATGAATCTAACAGATGAACCCAGATTAGAACCTCATCGAGATTCGTCTTCATCTGGATCCTCTGTGCAGTCGCTCTCTATCCAAGAATGTAATGATGATTTAAAAGTGAACAATGAAGCTTTTATACATATTGCAAGAACCATCATAAAAAAAGTGAACCCATCCAAATATGGCAGTTACAACAACGATAAGAGTCACTATATGAAATATATGTGGGGATCCACACCTTATGATACCCAGAAACTGTTTTTAGAAGCATTAAAATATCGCCAACAACACCTTCCTATGTTTCCTGATCCAAATGAAAATGAAGCCATTTCCCTGACTCGTAAATTATCCAACATTAGTCTTTGTCCAGTCGAAGACAAAATGAAAGTCAAGCCACAAACATCTTCCTATGTTCGTTCTAATCTACAGCATTTAGATGAAGAACAAAGTGAACTATTTTCTGTGGATTATGAAGCTAGTCGTGCAACATCTTCTCATCTTGTAACTCCAATTGTGAATGATTATAACATGAAACATTATGTCATGAATCCTAAAATTTCCACCATTACTCCAATAAAAGATATTCATGGACAATATATAGAAGATCGAAATGAATCAGAATCAACGGATTCAAATATTTTTGAAGTTGCATCAACTACAAAATATACACATGATTACTTGAAGAGACGTGACATCAATATTGCATCGAATACAGATGAGAAAACTATAAACAACGACGAAGATAATTGCATCAGACAATCTAATCCAAATGAGATCTTAAAGGAAGAATCAATGACAACGCAAAGCGAACAAAGTAAAGATAAACAGCAAGTGGAATCACCACAAGACAATCTACGTGAGAATCCGACTCATGAAGAAAACGAGAATGAATCACAAAACCAATACGACAAATCATCTTATACTTTCGCAGAAATTATGAAACAAAGATCGGAAGTACGAAGGCAACTTCTTGCCGAAATACGTAAAACGAATGATATTATAGCCAATGCACCAATGCCTTCTATGAAAGAATTAGGAAAACAACATTTGAAACAATTACAAACAGAGTTGCAAACATTGAATCACTCTCCAGGAAAATTCAAACAAATACAAGCGCTCATTTCTCCAGAGGATGATGCTTCTTTTTTTGATAACATTCCAACCATGGATCCTTCTCTAAGTCAAGCTGGCAGTTTCATCACAAATCCATTAGTCCCTAATCCTCTTCAGTCTGCATCCTTCCGTGAAATCACACCATTGGGATCAACAGAAGTGCCCCCCATATTCAGCAATAAGTCATCAGCATCTGCCCAAAATCCCCCTCCAGTAGAATCTACAAATCCATCCCCCAAACGTTCAGTTTCATTTTATGTTCCTCCATTATTTTCAATGCCATCCATTGCTTCTTATGCAAAATCTCCTTCAGCTCCTAACCCACAAGCATCACCACAATGGAATAATATCCCTCTTTCCCCCACTGCTTCACATTCCTCGCAACCACATCAACGAAGATCACCCACTTGCTTACAACCATCACATAATTCCTCATTAGATTCACCATCCAAGCCTCAATGGAAACAAGTTCAAGCTCCTCAAGACCTTCCTGAGGGGTATCGATTTCGAGCACGTTTGGGAAATCATTCCTTTGTAGCAACAGTGGTAAGCTGATTTCAAACTCAAATAATATTCTCCTGCATTATTTATATTTCTATAAATTCCTCAATGATCTTGGACCCGTATGCAATATTTATATACATCTACAGCCTTCAGGTGGAGTTCGAAAAGGGGACATTTTTAATTCCTTGCCAGAACCTGCTACAGAAAATTCTGTGATAACGCGGCGATGGAGAGATGGGTTGTTAAACTGTTTTGACTTTGGGATCGGTCATCCTATGTTGTGGAATGGTACATGTTTTCCACTGAGTGAGTCTTTTATTTTAAATAATGAAATGAATAGAAACCCGAGCTCACATAGTATGTTCAATTTCCTATTAATGTCTGTACTAGTTGGACTTGCCCAAATTATGAAGCGATTGAACTTGGATTGGACAGGTGCTCTCTCCATATCCAATCAACCTCTATCCATCGCATCCGCTATTATCATCACCATATGCACATTTTGTGTCAATATTCTTTTGCTCTCTTTGCCATTTGATTCTATACAGTTAAATTATATCCTGATAGGCATCTTTAACGCCATCTGTTTTGGATTTTACATTGTCGTCGTCACGCGAGTTCGCAAACATATTCGACAACGATACTTTATCCCAGAAACAACAATCTGTCTTCCTGAATTAGACGACTTTGGGTATTCATTATTTTGTTCCTCATGTACTGTTATGCAAATGAATCGACATACTGCTGAGTTTGATACCTACAGAGCTTTATTTTGTTCTGAAAACGGCCTTCCAGCTCATGTTAAGCTTCCTCTTCCACCAGCATCTTCTCCCCGAAAGAATCAATACATGGCGTTTGGAACACCATGATTTCTAAGCACTCTTCTCGCTTCTCTTCATAGGATTGATTCACAAATTAAGAAATTTTGATGTCCTTTTTCTTGGTTTATGCACCATAGAAAATATAAATCCATTGCATTTTGTTTAAAATATATCAAGACGAAACATTATTGAATCAAACTAAATAACGGTTTTTCGTAGTTGTGATAAGATATTATAATGACTTTGTTGATGATAATATTGTGAATGAAGCTGTGAGGAAGAAAATGGAATTTGAAATCTCACTATTCATTCAAACGGTCAACAAAATGCCATAATTGTTTTCTCATTTGATTAAATGGATAATAGAAAAGTAAAAGCATTATTACTGGATTGATGAATACTTCTGCATTTATTTCTTGCAGTAGGCGACTCAAACAAATTCCAATCATTATATGTATGATATGAATATGATATTTTTTGTCTTAACTTTTGAGTTCACTCGCATTGGAACAAAACACTCGCGGATTCATGTAAATTCAGGCTAAAAATAATCGTGAACAGATCTTCTTAAGAGCGGTGTTGTTTTAGAAAAATGAGATGTACTTCATCATATCTGAAGGGCATAACAATATCCCTTATTCAACAAAAATTGTGATTGCATCATTTTCATTTTATGAAATCTTGACTATCTAGAACAATTCAATCCGTGTACACCAAGTTCTTAAGAGTATACTTGAATTTATGTATACACGTACCCCATTGTTGTACTATGCGGAAAATGAAGTCTTTTAGAATAACAAATCTTTCTACGTAAATTCCTATTAAAAATAAGGCATGTACAAATCAGTATTTGTAGGTTGCGAGGAAAACCAAGCAAAGTGGTATCCCAACATCCATTCCTTTAGGCACATTGAAGTGCAAAAATTTTCTGCAAAAAAGATGGCAGACTCAGACGCCTCATCTACTTCGTCAGCCTCATCGGCAGAGGAACAAAGACCAACAAAGAAAATAAAAAAGGAGAGCACCCCATCTGGCCCATCATCAGCGCCACCTCTTGAAATAGTCCCCTCTTCAGTGTCATCCTCTGGTAATCAAAACGATCACAAAAAGAAACAAAAAATCATTGTTCTTCTTGATCAGGCCAAACTCGAGACTGTTAAAACACGTCGGGGCACATTTGAATTATTAAACTGTGACGATCATCGTGATTTATGTAGGAAGTGGAAGAAGAATCCATCAGATTATCGTCCTGATATTTGCCATCAAGAACTACTTGCTCTCATTGATTCCCCCTTGAACAAAGCTGGCCATTTGCAAGTGTACATCAAAACTGTGAAAAATGTATTGGTTGAAATACATCCCTCCATCCGTATCCCGAGAACTTACAAACGTTTCGCAGGCCTTATTGTTCAGCTACTCCACAAAATGAAAATTAAAGCAGGCAACAATGGTTCTACAACTTTGATGAAAGTTATAAAAAATCCTTTTTCTCAATATTTACCACCTGGCACACGTGTCTTTGGAATGACTTGTGAGGGAACTTTATATAGCCCACAAGCTTTAGCGAGAGCTTTGGTTCCAGAAGATGCCACGGTTGATTCGTCTTCTGGTGATTGTCCACCTGTCTGCTTTGTTGTGGGGGCTATGGCTGCAGGACATGTGACTGTTGAAGATTATCCATACATTGAAAAGATGATTAGTGTTTCCAGCTATCCACTAAGTGGTGCAGCTGCTCTGGCTAGAATATTGATGGGGATCGAACAGCAATGGGGCATCTTTTGACTTCAACATTTTCAAATATTCTTTTCATCGTTTCAGTTGTGAATTAGACGAGATTTAAGTGTTACATACCTGATTTGATTCATCTTCACTTCCACAAAGGATAAATCGAAATTGGGACAGATCTTTGCGACATTTTTCATATATTTCTTCCCTCTAGAAATCTCATTCAGTTGATATTGATTATCTTTTGATATATATATAGAGTTAATATTTTACGTAACGCTAGACATTGTATTCCTGATTTTTCTTCACATTGGAACACTGCAATAGTCGTTTATTTTCAACAACTATGAGCTGCTGTTAAAAATGACAGTTTTGAAACTATGTGTGCAGTTCCTTATGAGAACAGAAAACGGAATAATGAAAATGTGCCATATGATGATGATGTCAATCAGAGATGACAAGATATTTTGCATTGATTTCCTTCACCTTTTTAGTTTTCATGAAATGAATCTAAAAAAGTCGCCTGACGACGTGTTTCTTCCTCCCCTATGTAGAATTTCTTCCTGTATAAGAACCATTTTTTTGACTAAGTACAGCAGTCCATGTCAACTTCGGCAAAACTCAATACTGTATTGTACGAACGCAACAATTTCGTTTACTTGATTCTGCTTTACGGCATATGTAGTACATACCTATTTCTCGTTTCCACGCCCCAAACATACGAATTTCCATTTGCTCATTTCTCAAAGTAACTTTTTGAGAAAGCAAACTTGACAATGCTGATTTCTCGCCATTTGGCTATAAAATCAGGGAGATCAACGACACTCAAACCTAATTTTCAAGCTAGTTATTCGGGGAAATGTATTTCATCCTCAATAAAAAAGGGTCATAGGAATAGAAAATCAAAATTTTCTGATTTTTCCACCAGTACGAATCTTGACAAATCTTCAAAACCTGAATCAGCACCTATTTTGAATATCCGAGATGAAATTCATGATGAGAGTGTATCGCAAATAGGCTTCGAAGATAACGATGGTATCGATCTTCGTGTAGCTATCGTAGGTGGAGGTGCTGCAGGCTTATCAACGGCTTTGCACTTAGCTCCTTTGGCAGCTGCTGGCTTAATCTCTTCACCTATCCACATCTACGAATCAAAAACGCGTGACCAGGATGTAGATTTGTTGGAAAAAAAGGCCTCTACCCCGAAGGAAGCTGGTTGTGGTCCATATGGCAGAGATATTGGTGTTGGAATTTGGTCCTCAGCCCTGCTTTCTTTTGCCAAAAATAGTAGCAATCATAAGAGTCACTACGATTTTTTGCAACACATTCAAGAAAAAGGAAGATGGGCAAGTAAAGTGGGATATCGTACTCCAGATGGATCCTGGTTGGCAAAGTCAAATTTAGCTTGTGGACCATCCTTGCTGGAAGAAGTAGGGACTCAAAATGAAGATGAAGTACAAAAAAATAAATATGTAAATGATCCAGCTCTGCTCTTCTTGACGGAGAGAGAATTAATAACAGCTTTACGAAACGCTGTCAAATATGAAGAAGAAGAATGCTCAACTATCCTCACTCACTATGCAAACAAAGATAACTGCAGAAATAGTACAGTTGAAGGTGTATTGGCGCACTATGATAAAAATGGCGATGAAGTTGGTTCATCACTGGGATTAGGGCGTTTGGTGTTTAACAATGGTTCAATGAGCAATGGAATGTATCATGTCATTGTAGATGCTAGTGGTACAGTAAGTATTTATGGATCTTCACTTTAGAGCACTTTTTCAATAGGAGAAGTACCCACAATTTTTTTCTTTTATCTCAAATATTTTATCAACATTAGCACTCTCGTCTACGAACTCGCTATGGCTCGGAATTCCATTCTTTGAAAAAATTCAAAGACAAGCGAAAGAAACGAAAAGCCATTCCAAATAAAGATTCTTCTTCTATAGAAGATCGCCAGTACACTGTTTTTCGCGGAACTTCGCCTCTCTCTGATTTAGAAACGGGTATGAAAGGGATATCCTTCCAAACTTGGGGAGAGAGTGACTCAATGCGTTTTGCTACTGTACCAATGCAAAAAGGTCAAGCTTGGTTTGTCACTACATCTGATCCTAGATTTCGTCTACAGCATAATAGTGAACATGATGATAAGATTCAAGATTCAAATTCTTCGACTCTTTCATCAGAAGAAAGAAAACAAATAATTTTAAACGCCTTTAAAGATTGGCATGACCCAATCATTCCGCTTATTGAATCAACTCCAGCCAATGACATAATGATGGAAAATGCCATTGCACACCAATTCAGTATGGGGCCTCTTTTATCTCTTCATAATCATGATTCGAATCTAGCTGGAATCCACGGGAAATCAAAGCAATCTGAAACATCTACTGCTGAATTCAAAAGAAAACAGAGATATGAAGATGAGATAATAGGCCGGGGGCCAATATTATGTTTTGTTGGGGATGCTAACATGACTGTAGACCCTGTATTAGCTCAGGGTTTTACAATGGCCATGGAGGATGCTTCTTTACTTTCATCTACAATACAAAAATCTTGCATTCAAAACAAAGACAAAAATTCATTGGAATCAAACTCATTATCTCCAAACACAGAAAAACAATATGACCTTCATAACTTGCAAAGTACCTATAACATTACATCATCAGGACTTTCTACCATGAGAAAAAACCTTACCTTTAACCCCAGAAAACTCCGGTCTTTGTTGGCGAATCAATACATAGAAATTTATGAGCCTCGTTTGCTTTGTCTCCTCCGTGCCACTGAATTAGTTCAAATGTTGGCACAACCAACTTCTCATTTTACAGTTGCTGGAGCACTTTCTAAATATGTTGTTCGACCTTCCATGCAAATCATGCCCAATTTGATAAAGAAGCCTATTTTTGATTTCATAGTGAAATACTCTTTAGGAATTCCGAGAGGAAAACAAAATAAAGATTAACTTCTAAATCACTTTAGTTTAGTCTGCTATAATAGTGTATTCTGAACAAAAGAACATAACATTTATAAATAAGTAATCATACTTGACTGTACAAATCTATTGAATCTATTAAATCTATTCATGCAATAGCAAGCTTAGCTTTATTCTATTTTTGATATTCTCTTGACTTGGGACAATTTTTTATAGAAGTCGTCACCCCCCATTAAAATGTTTCATAAAAATAACAAACTGCTGTAGATGAAGATGATGTCATGAAATAAAATTGGACCAACACACGTTCATTTCTCGTACGTACGTGTGAATTTATTGAAGAGATTGGATTTTAATGATGCTGACACAATTTCAGTCTTTGTATGGTATGAATCTTACGACGAAAAACTAACATCAACTTGATGTGCATGAGGTAGTAAAATGTGTATGTATTCGTTATACAGATATGCATTTATGGTCAATTCATTATGTACAAGATTTCTTGAATTTACTTACGTCATTTTTGTCCAAACATTTCCTCTAACAAATTTCAAGTTTGTGATGCACAGCAGATATCCAATCTATCACAAATATCACAGATTTTAGTGTTGGCCACGTGAAGAGTGGAGCAAAGTTGAAGGAAGAAATCAATACAAGTACACTAAAGTCGGTCAGCTTCTCATTGTAAAAGTGTGCTTTAGGCAACTGAATATTCATCTTTCATTGTTTCTACCTTGTTCCTAGCCTACAGTTTAGGGTTTAGCAACGAGTTACGACACAAAATATTTTATTAAACTCCTAAGAAAAAGAGAACTTCTAAAAACGCACACATATATAAATGAAGCGTCAAAATCGAACCTCAGAAACCTTTGTGGTACCAACGAGAGAGTGGCTTTCCTTGCTTTTGAAATTCACCACCATATTCACAATGCTCATAAATGTATCCGCCTTTGGTAGCACAAACTTAAAAATCGCACCAGGACCTGTAAGATTAGGAACCTTTCCAAGCACATCCGTGACATCATGCTTTCAAGTGAAAAGTATGCAGAATGGAAGAAATAAAATTGCTCTTTCCATGTCCGCAGTAAGTGGACCAATGAAAGCTAATTTAGCAGTCGCCCTAGATCAACCAGTCTTTTCCTTTCAGTCCTCCACAAAATCAAAACTTTTCACTGCAAGTGCAACGCAAGGCTTTTGGAAAGGCTTTCTTACGATTCTTTTGTCAGACGCATTCAAGACTGCTGTGGTAGCATTCTTTTTAGCTCTTACACTATCCATTGTTGCACGTTCACCTACCACCATTACTTCTCAATCCATGAAACAGAATATCAGAGATAATTATCGATTAGCTAGAGGAAAACTTGCTCGATTTTTTAGTATACTTAAATCCAAGATAGGTCTGTTATCAAATGGGAACAAGGGAACGCCTCTAGTCTTTGATCAGAATGATGCTGGTCAAGGAGGGTGGGGGGTGGCTTCTTTAATGGCTAAAAAGAATGTTGGAGATACCTCCTACAATCAGTATGATTTCAAATTACCATTGCCAGAACACACTTTGCCCTTGGCGTTGGGTCAGCAAATGGAGCTTTGCTGTTTGAGCAATTCTAACGAAGTTACTAAGGGAGGTTTTTATGTATCCTCGGAGCGAGACAAAATGGGTTCATTCTCGATTATCGCTCCAAAAGTTCAAGAAAGACAGGATGGTGCTTTGTTCGAATTGGGACCCGAAAATGCCAATCTTGTAAGTCTTATAATTTTCATGTGTATTTCCATGTGCATTGTAAAAACTGTTGTATTTACGGAAACCTTTTCCTCTCCTAATGACAAAATGTTACCATGTATAAATTGATAATTTTCATGTTAAATCTTAGGCAAGAGTTATTGAAGAAGAACTTAAGATAGGAGATGAAGTCGCTATTAAACCTGGCAATAACACTCTCTCATATAGAGGTCAGCATCTCCCTGTCACGGATATGGTCTACTTCACAGCAGGAATGGGTATCATTCCTATTCTTCATCAGATTAAGGCAATTCTACCTGATAGTTCGTCCAGCGTGAAAATGATAACTATCATTTGGGTCAATGATGATCCTAATGATTTTGACATTGCCTTTAAGGAGTTAGAGGACGAATATTTCAAATTTAACGTGAAGCTAGAAGTATCTTGTGTAGTCGATGAAATGAATTTCTCTGGTGGCTCTTCTCTGAATTCTAATCCAGAGATAGAGGACGCTTTACCGAATTTTCGACCAGGGACTATGGCTGTAATTTCAGGACCAAGAGCTTTCGTTGAGAAAGCCAATGAATACTTAGTAGATAGACGAGATTACCAAGAAGACTGTTTGTGTTCGCTTGCTTGATTTGAGAGGATGGTCTTAGCTTTATAATTTGCTTGTTTTGAGGCACTAGAAGTAAAATATAGAACGTGACGTGATACCTACCTTCAAAGTTCACTGGATTCATTTTAGAATAGGTGTATATATAAACACAAATATATATATATATATTGAAAATGCAGCAATCAAAAATGAAAACCTAATAGTGCAAATACAATTAATAAAATCATTGAATTTATGAATATAAAACTTTTCACGAAGATTCATCTAAAAGATACTCCCTATCATAGCTGTTCATGCTTCACTATAAATCTCGATGGTTCAAATATGGAGGAATGATGTTCCATCTTTTTGATGAAAAAAGTGACTCAATTTTGTTTTTTTCGTATTTTTATCATGAAACTTTATGTCACTGCCCATGGTATGAATCGTGCAGGGAGTAGACTATCCCGTAAAATATTAGATAAATCTGACATGAATAAGAATTAATCTAAATAATTCGCACATATGGCGTTGTTTTAATCGTAAGGTAATCAAAATTATAAGCGTTTTAATTTCTATCACTATTATGCATATCTGTCATCATCTTATACGTACTTCGTAACATATACGTAAAACTTAACTGTGATAATCAAAACACT
>Ga0209092_10001732_pt1 | contig 20829 bp, 13 predicted proteins | sample FraStrMetagenome_FD_187446 | JGI IMG/M metagenome (GOLD analysis project Ga0209092, IMG submission 187446) | Marine eukaryotic phytoplankton communities from Arctic Ocean - Fram Strait ARC3M Metagenome (SPAdes) (version 2) | ecosystem: Environmental > Aquatic > Marine > Oceanic | place: Fram... | reverse complement strand
TGGCAAGTTGTAATTAACGTATTACATACATATATTTTTTAAACTGTATGCTTTTATTTTATTAACTTCTACTCTTGTACCAGGTATAAGTTACTTTGTAGTTACAACTCATCCTCTTCATCAGTTACAGGTTCGGAAGAGGAGGGTTAGGTGTCTTAACTGTCGATTTCGAATTCAAATTAATAGAAATTTTCTATAACACATATTTGTCACCTGTCAACAGGGAGTATCGGACAGCGAGAACGAGAAGAAGATAGCAGAGAAGATACAATTTAGGGGAACTCTAACATTTAAAACCAGCAAGAAGTCCAATACGCACCAACAAGACGAAAAAGACCCTCGGAGATTGGTCAGAAGGAGGAGGAACCACGATCCGATCCCAGCGTAGAGTGCCCAGCCAACAATCATTCAGTGACGAAACATGGTGATTCCAGTGATATGGGACGAACCGGATGATACCTTAGATGATGGCAGCCCAAATTCTTCGCTTACGAGCAGCGATGAGCGGCGACAGGTTCCTACGTCAGTCGATGTGGAAAGTCTCGAATTGGCGTCGTTCGATGCACCGGCAACAGCCACAACGCACGATGGTACGAACACTAATTCCATAATGCTTGGTAGCAGTTCGAGGCGTTTGTGCGTGTCTGGGTTTTCAGGTGGAAGATTTGACGACGAAGATGATGGTGATAGTTATAATGTTGTACGTTCTGCCTTGAATCCATCTAATTCGCCGACTGGAAGTTCATTTGATCGAAGAGCGGCCATGATCTCTGAGAAAGCTCGTAGGTTGTCGAATTCACGAACACGTTCGTTGGAAAGCGATGTTGGTTTGCACCAACGTTCTACTTTGGATATGAAGGCAACTCGACAATTGGTTATAACTCCAACGTCCGATCGAAGCCTAAGCAAGGAATGTGAATCGAAAAGTGAAAATTGTTGCAATCGTTTTCAGAGGCGCTTTGTTCGACGAAGCAACAGCTCGGGACAAATCGCTGTTAAAAATTCATCGAAACGTGCAGATTTGCAACGTTTCAAATTTTCTCAGGAAACTAGTTTCTTTGAAGATGCATCATGCTTAAGAAATTTCCATGTCAAGTGGTTGATTGATCTTTTGACAAGAGCAAATTCATTTATATCGAAAAAATTGTCCAACTTTGTGTGTTACTTATTTGAAACCAATAACTTTCAAATATTTCTCATGGCCTACATTGGTTTCTTCACGTCTATAATTTTCTATGCTGTGCTGATATTTTATCTCAGCTCATCTCATTATTGCACGTTGTCAGCGGAAGTTGCGGTTCATGGAACGGATGATTCCAGTATTAGAAGATTCGGGATAGCCTTATCTCTTTCATGGACTACCTTTTCAACTGTTGGGTTTGGCCATATATTTCCGTCGCAAACCAACAAAGCGTTCGAGTGTAGAATACTGGAGTTTGTTTTGTCAATGGAATCATTTTTTGGAGTTCTGTATGCGAGCTTTTGTGGGGCTATAATATATGCTAGAATACGAAATATACTTGAAAAAGCAAATGTTTTGTTTAGTGAAGTAATATGCATCAAATATTCTCAAAGTGCGTATCCTATTCTTGAGCTTCGGATCATTAATGAAAGAATTAATCGAAATGGTGGAGAAATCTTCAACGGTCATGTCAATTGCACTGTATCACGTGATATGGATGTAGTTGGAAGTAAGAAAAAAGGTATGGGAGATAGCAAAGATGGAAGTTTGAGGTTTTCGCAGCAAGCCATCCGGAAAATTAACGAGAAGGCTACAAGTCCAGCTCAAGATGACCACTCAGTTTTTTACAATACAGAGGATTGTGCCCCTGTGGAACTGAACATTACTCAACCGCACTATCCATACTTTAAGCGTACTTGGTGGATTAGGCATGAGCTCAATGAACATTCCAAGCTTTTAAAACCAGAGGTTCGACGCCTTTGCAGAATACATGGTGTTTGGCCAACGCACATATTGAACCCGTCGCAAATACGAGAATCAATGATCGATTTTGACGAATTGGTGAGATACTTTATTATTTGAAATTCACTCATAATGTGTGCAAACCTACCTAATCACGGCATTCTTTAATGAAAAATAGACTGTCACGCTGACAGGAACTTCTGCAAGCAACGGCCAGCAAGTATATGCAAAAAAGATATTTTCCTTTGCCCATGTAGTTGTCGGTTTCAAGTTTGTACATATGGTTTACAAAGACGAGAAATCTGACCTCTTCAAATATAATACTGATAATCTCAGTGTCGTCGAAGAAGAGTTTAAAGGGAGTGGAGAAGATTTATGCCCAATAAGCGAGTGAAAAAAGTTTGTGTCATTTGTGATGTCATTGTGTGTGTTGGGAGTTGAAATGGTTCTTTATATTTCTGCTTAACCGTAGGGTTTTTATTTGCCTCAACGTTTTTATTAGGTAAATGTTTTGTTTATAACTCTCGTATGATACAATTGTAAAATTACCTAGAACTTTTCTCCATAGGACTGAAGACGTTAACGATAGTGCGTTGCAATGACAAACATTGTCTTCTAGTGCATAAGAACATTCAGCCCCTACTCCACCAAGGAACATTCTCACGCCTCTGCTGCTGTGGGTAAATAACACGATCGGGTGAATAGTAGACGATACAACCCCTTGTTCTTCCTATTCCTGTTCAAGACGAAAATAAGTGTAGATTGTGTTTTGTATTTTCTACATGTATGTACACTTTTGAGGCTAATGTAAAAATAAATTTTTGATTTTACGTGTATTTCAGCTCAAATCTTGAAGTATGGTGTGACATTCAAAGTCTCTAACTAATTCTCACTCTTCAGAAGTTCAAGTCCTGCACCTCCTTCCCAACGAAATCAATTCGACGTATAACTTGCAGGGACCCTGGATCTCTAACTGGAGCGATACTCATTCGAAACCCGTTACTAGTAAATCGGGCTCGTCCCATTCTTCTGTAAGCAACTTTGAAAGCCTTTTGAGAGATGTAACTCCTTTAAAACCGTACAATATCCGTCCGTAAATACCTCAAAAGGTGTCAAATGGCGACGTTGATTCTCGCACAGCTTACAATATTTCTTTATTCTTCTTTTTTTCTTGTCGTTCCAAGACTTTCTTGGGTAATAATTTCCTTTAAGTCTTGCTGTTAAGATTCGTTACGTGGAGATCAATAATAGTATCAGTCGATACCTCCCAAAAGCTGTGAATCAATAGATAATCGCGATTGGCATTCAAAAAGTCGAGCGAAAGAGGAAGTGTTTGGTAGGTGCCTTTTGGTACCATCGGCACGCATCGGAACAGGATTAATCATAGTTTCGTCTCGGAACGGGATGGACTAAACACATGTGCTAGTAGATCGCTGAGTTCATCACGAATTTCTTCGTGTCGCACTGTGACCAAAATACCCTTTTGCAATCAGGAGCGTGATTCACGTCGAACTCCTTGGACTTGCCACAACCGTCGCAAGAAGTTTGTTGGTTCGAAGGTATACGTGTACATAGGAGCATCTAAGATAAAATAGTTCCACTCACGTACGAAGGCATGATGCTGAGCCAGCGTCTTATGGTCTCTGATTGTGTCGAGGGGATCTGCCTCTGGAATAACCTCGTTTTGGCATTCGAGATTGTCAACAGGACTGTTCTGATCTCGACCGCGTAGAGCGGACAATAGGTGGGAGCAGTAAAGAGAGCTCAACTTAAACTCTCTTTAGCATTGGTTGTTTGATTGGTTAGGCTTAAACCGCCGTGTTTAATTGGTAGCTCTGCTAACTTTCAATATTTGCATATGATGTCGCGATCAATACCGAAAATATTACCGTGCGAAGGTTGAGGATCCAATGAAACCGCCCAAGTACCGACAAGCTGTACCAACATTCATGGCGCCCAAATGTTTACTTTGCGGATAATAAGTTCCGTTCACTTGTCACTAGGATATATCTTTGTGGTTGAAATGTGTATCCGTAGGATGGACCGAGAACTTTCAATAGGTCAAATTACTTTCCGGATCGTTGAAGGTAGCACCAACGCCATAGTTATCAGCATACCACATGTGCTGGTCTAGTTCGCATGAGATGTCCAGAGTACGAATTAAAGATAAGGTGACCAGTGCATAAACTACTGTAGAAAGGTGATTGTACAGGGCGCCTTCTGTGTTTGAGTAACAATGATATCCCTGCTCATCCTCTGATAACAAGAGAATTTCAGTGGCTACACCAACTGAATGCAAACCTAAAGTCACTAGACCATGACCGTCTAAAGGATCGCATTGCGGTCAAATTCATAAAATATGTTTCTTGCATCCCCTAAGATGAAATCCCAATCAGTACGAACGCTATATTGACAGATTTGTTCTGGTCAAATAAAATTGTAAAATAGGTATATAAATTTATTCAATATATATATATACATATATAGTTATTATTGTTGGAAGACTCCCTAATGGAAGGACAATAATCTATATAATTTAGTAGTCAGAATCAAATCAAATTGCAAGTTATATATTTTGGTGTGCTATAGTCTACAACATCTAATATAATCTAGAATATCTAAAGATTGAGTTACATCATGATTACAATCATGAGTACAACCAAATACACCCCCTTACTCGTTATTGTCTTCTTTCCTTTTATTTATAATTTAAATATATTCGCCTTCACCGACAAACACTTTAGTCGGAAGTGTGGAGCTGGCAAAATTTTGGTGTATAAATCCGCATCATTTATCTTTCCAGGAATCCATGTCACTCTGATAATACCGTCTTCTTTCAGTTGTCTGATGAAATAGTGTTTGGTATCTATATGCTTTGTACGGCCCATTACACTCCAGTTATTTGCAATATCAACTGTCCCTTTATCATCCAAGTCTTATATCATTGGTAGCTTGATTTTCAGACCTAACGACTTAATAATCTTCATAACAAATAGCATATCTTGAGCACACTGTACTGCTACATATAGCTCTACCTCTGTAACTGAAATTTCCACCGCCCGTTGCATGACGCTTTTGAACGTGATTGGACAGTTTTCTAGCATAACTCGCCTTGCACTGATACTCCTTCTAGTATCAGGACACGTGGCGGAATTTGAATCTGATCGACCTTCAATAATGAATTTGAAATTGCGGTCCTTCCCATCTCATACTCGGTTGGGTTTTAGTGTGAGGCCTCTTTTAGGAGTTCTATGTTACTACCACCTATGGTAGTATTTAGCCACACTGCCGTTAGCAACACATGACGACACAGCGAACGTCGACGTGTCACCCCAAGACTAGCGGTCACTACAATAATCTCATAATTATTATAAGCTGATCTTAATGACCACAGCTTCATCTTAGTAATACAGCTTATAAGTTATCAACCTATTGAACAATCCATTCAAACTCCGACCATGGCCGTGTACATGTATACAGATTGTAATAGTATAAAGATAAAATATTGATTTGTCTAATCCGAGCTTAGGTTACTAACTACCGGTAGGTCTAATCTAAACAACCCAGAGGGATATATACATATCCAAAATATCAAATATAGGGTAGTTTGGTCACAGCTCGACACGACGAAATTCGTGACGAGCTCAGAGATCTACTAGCACATTTGTTTAGTCCATCCCGTATCCGATGCTTCAGGATTGCCCTAGCCCGTCTTCAAGTTCTCGTTCACAAGGTACCTGTTGAAAATTGGTACCTCAGCAAATCCAGGGGAGATTCAGAGAAGTTTTGGGACCAGTTCCTACATGCCCTAATTAAAATCATTAATGAATGGAATTCTTCTTCAGAAGCGATTTTCAAATATATTCATTATAGGTTCTTCCGGACGCGAACAAAGACAAACTAAACGAAGGGGTATTATTCAATTGTTCCGGCATCTTCGCCTAAGATTTACTGTTAGTTACATGAGCTCTTGCCTCTTCAAAACGATTCGTTATGCGACAGATCTCAATTTATATTTCGAAAATGTGTACACAACACAACCATTCTTTCCTGATACTCAAAGAGACGTAGCAATCACTCCATTCTTACGACGACTCGTATCATGTTGTCAATGTATCACAACTTGATATCCCATTAATTACACTTTCACTCGCGGTGACATTCGTAGAAGCATACGACTTTCGTGATGACAATCAAACGGATTGCCTCTTTTCTCTACATTCACCATCGATGTCAATATTCAATATATATATTTCGAAATTGTGTACACAACACCAACATCAGCATCGATGTCAATATTCAATATATATATTTCGAAATTGTATACACAACACCAACATCAGCATCGTTCTTCGCCAAAGAGACTGAGCAATCACTCCCTTCAAACGACGACTTGTATCATGTTGTCATTGTACCACAACTTGATACTCCATTTCGTTCACATTCGCTCGCAGTGATATTCTTACGAATTTCGTGATGATAATCGAACGGATTGCCTCTTTTTCCACATTCCCCACAGATCTCAATTTACATTTCGAAATGTATACACAACAACAACATCAGCATCGTTCTTCGCAAAAGTGACCGAGCAATCACTCCATTTTCAAGACTGGTAACATGATGTTGTATCGCAACTTGATACTCCATCAATTGCACTTTCACTCGAGTTGAAATTCGTAGAAGCATACGACTTTGATTATAAGAATCAAACAGATGGGTTTAAGAGCAAGTCAACTACATGCTTCGCGCCGACCATAACTTCTGAAAAAAGTATTCAAGTAGTTATCACACAAATGTAACTATTTTACCAATAGAATAGCTTATCTATTTCAAACACTGTTCATACTTAATACACAAGGACCAATAGAGGGAGTCTAATGGATTGGCTTACATGACGAGTTAATGTCTGCTAAATGATGGACATATTCGAAGTGTAAAGGAAAGGGAGATTTTCTTTTCTATTTGCGACAATTGATAATGTGTTATTTTTTTCTTCATATTATTACAAGTGTAATCTATTTTGCTTTCATTTACAATAGATCTGATTCTGGAAAAACCGTTAGGGTCGGGTTTTGGAAAGAATCAGAATCAGATTCCTAATAATTCGGTCTTATTATAATTGTTATTTATTACGCTTACGTTCATCTCTCTACAATCAGTTTTGATTCTGATTCTAATTTTGAGAAACCAAGGGTTGGCCTAAAAAGTGTGAAAGGTGTGATTTTAAAATCACACCCTTTGGAGGGGGGGGGGGCACCCGGAAAACGTGTTAACATGCAAAAAGGTATCGGGTGTGAAGTGTGAAAAGGTGTGAATTTCAACTGCTGGGAACGGTCTAACCCCGGACCCCGGGCTAAAAACTAAAAAGAGCTTCATCGAAATTAACCGATAGGACGTAATCCGGGACCTCCTGTCCGGTATATTATATCGACTTTACCAAATACATTACATCAAGCTGTGCTGGCTTGTTTTTATTTCTCCCAAGAATTTCAGCGACCCCTCGAGGCCGCCGAAACTTACTCAAAGATATCATTATATCATCTGCAACAACAAATACTTTCGTTTCATATCACATAACAAGAAAAAGATCATCCACAAACTCAAATCTATGTTTTTAGAAGAGGAGATACAAAAGGAATATATAGAAACTTTGATTCGGAAATATAATGTGGTGGTGGAGAGGACGCAACGGGGATGAGAATATAGAACTAGCTGACGATCTATTGGACGAAGAAGAGGGACATGATCACAAACAACCTCAAGTTGTTTATGTCCAGCGAGAAGATGATGTACCTTGGTGTATCAAGCATTATTGGAGATATCTAGTTATGACGAATGTCGCCACGATACTATTTTTATGGATTGCTACTTAAGGATGAGCATACTTAGAACTTCCAGCGCTATGAAACTAGCGCCTTCTACATTAAATTGAAACAACAAGTCGTTCAACATTGTTTGGTACAGGTGCACGTAATTTGGACATCTCCATTCTATCACAGTGTCAACGCTTCCTAACAAGATGAAAATACAGAGAAATCTTGTTATTACCCTGACTATTTGATACCTGTTCAAGGAGGTAGTGAAGTACGTTGTGTACAATTTCAAATTGAGTATATTCTCTCGCATCACACATTACCTTAGCGAGAAATAATTAAACAGTATGGAAATATAAATTTAGAAGTGGTTATCTAGAATTTGAGATATCTTTTTACACTATTTGAGGAACGAGGTCATGCTGGTAAGATTAGTCGCTTTCTCACTAATGAAAAATGATGTCTTACTCCAAATCGAGCTCGAGCTAGAGAGATACAAGAGATGAGATCGTTTCCCTTGAAGCAAAAAGTAACTACAACCACCCCTGTCTCCAACCTCATACAGAATGCATAATTGTGTGAAAGATGTAACGAAGACTACTTATATTTTTATATCAGAAGAAATCCTTACGAGGTGTTTCCTACAACTTCAGTGCATTTCTTCTAGAACCTGTCAATGAGTCACCAATCGCACTCTAAGTTACCAAGCCCTGTTAGTACCTCTCCTGGAATGGAGTAATTGCTTGATCGGTAGTCTTAGGTTTTCGACGAAAGTAATGTAAAGCCAATGAACTATAGCCTAGCACCTAGCTCCTAGCTCCTAATTCCTAATTCCTAATTCCTAATTCCTAATTCCTAATTCCTAGCTCTAGTAGTTCCTAGCTCTTCTAATTCCTAGCTCCTAGCCAAAAAAGAAATAATGGCCGTTCCAAATCGGAATACACCACAAATGCAACAATCTCTTTCTTAGTAATATATATATATATATATATATATACCGCTATAAATATACAACTTATGTATAGAATATTAACTAAGAGATAGTGACTTCATCAAAAATTGTTCCCATCGAGAGATCTAAGCAGTTCGCAATCAACTCTTATACACATTAATTTCGACCGTCATTACCGACCTTAATTAACCAATCTACGAAGCGCAAATGTTGCTTTGATTCCATTACAGCTTCCTCAATTGCCTCTTTCGGAATGAGATTCTTCAGTACCGCCTTCATGAATGATGCATTGAATCCCGCAAGTGACCCGTACACTGCATCCTTCCAAAACCTTGATATCAGATTTTCTCTGCTATCAGGGTTTAGCCCTCTTCTAATGAATAGATACGAACATCCCCAACAGAATGCCCCAACAAAGGCTTCATATATAGCAGTCCATAATTGATCACCGCTCCTAAATCCAAGCAAGAAAAATCGTTTTGTGGATTTACTTTTCGCTGTCCAAAGACCAAATGCGGCTATAACTCCGGCAATATTTCCTTCATTGATACACTCAAACATAGTTTCTTTATCAACGGCGCATTGATTTACTTGGGCAATATTTGATTCTATCCAACTTGGAGCTCTCTCTGCAATTTCTGTTGCAATAGTTATGATGGACAAAAATAGCACGAAGTAATTTGCCAAAGTAAATATTACATGAGTTTTCTCCTGTTGTGGTGTTTGTGTGACGACAATCACACGTTCGTCTCCAATTTTTCCTGATACTTTAGGCGTGTCACCATTTCTCATTGCAGTCAAAACAGTAGTTGCCATAGATGTCGGAGATTCATTTGGTATTTTGTTTTGATATTTTACACCATCTTGCCGTGTAAGGTGTTGGTCCAAACTCAAAGCTGGCATCACATGAACAACATTAGACGAGGTATCCTCCAACGATAATGACCTTGTATTTTTCATTTCTTTATGCTTATCAGCAACAAAAACTGGCGTGGAGTTTGGTGCAGCAGATGGGCTATCTGGTGCTGGCGTTGCTGATCGATACACTATTCTCGGCGACTTCGCTATCTTGTAATAAACATAAAACGAAGAGCCATCTGGTATATGTGGAGACAAAACTACTTCCTTAAGGCCAGAATTATTTCCATTAAGAGTCATCAAACGGAAACATTCAATGCTTTTTCCCGACACCTTCAGTGATAAGCTTGCCTCAACGTGCGAGTTCAACTCCTCTCTACTAGTTCCCTCAAACCAAGACACTTTTACCTCTCCATTTTCTGTATACTTCGATAATGGATTGTAGTTGTACTCGTTCTTACCATCGTCATATTCTGGATTGTTCCAAGATGCAGCGCCTATTGATGGGAACCTCGTCATCACACGAGCCAAATCTGGAACAACTGATCGACGTCGTGATCTACTTTGATCATCCTCAATCAACTTCAGTGTCATGGATTTCATAATAATCTTACTTTCTACGTGGGGTGAGCTCAAACCCGTATATTCTAATTCCTGTACAGAAGAAAATGCGACGTGCTTCGGATGTGTTGAATTATTGGGAGTACTTTTTTCGTCCAAAGAAACGGCACTACTGACTCGTGTCATCCCATTAATTAGGGATAAAGGCGGAGTAGATATAGAAGGTTTCTCCTTGCCGACTTTCTCACTGGATTCAAGACAAAGTGTCATTTCCTCTGCTCCTTCCTCCTGACCAAGCAACTCTCCGTCATAATCTTCATCTCGATCTTTATCTTCATGCTCATAATCATGATCATTTTCATCGTACTCGTACACCGGGAGATTCAACGTCATTTCAGATTTTCTTTCTGCTTCTGCCTCTGCTTCCTGCCCACGTTGACGTTGACGTTGACGTTCACGTTGACGTTCACGTTCCATAATCCAAATTCGTCGTTCGATGGATGCTCAGTTATTATCGAGTTTAGATAGAGGGGACAGAGACTTGTTGAAATTGCAAGAGGGAATTTTAAAATTAGGAAGCACGACTAGTACGTATGTCAAGGCGCACAATAGAATACTTCGAAGTGTATAAATATATTGATGACACGATGTGTGTGTCTGTGTGGATTGCAATGGTGCAGTTTGCAATACATGTATTAAAATACATATTTTATGGAAAGGGGGTTTGACCAGTGACTAACGTATTTTAAAAGCTTCCACGTTGAAGTCTCTTAGCTCTAGAGCTCTAGCGCTAGCTCTAAGAGTTCGGTACATGTATTTCTTCGGCAAAAGATTTGTGGGTCAAGAGTCAAGAGTCAAGACAAAAATATGATTTTCGATATTTATGAGTCCCTTGCAGCATAAAATGCCTCCAACCTAATACAGACTTCATAATATTGTGTGAGAGATGTAACGAAGACTACTGAATATTCTCAGAAGAATTTCTAATGAGACATTTCCTGCAGAAGCAAGTTCTCGATCATTTGTATTTCCTCTTGAGTACATCGGCCGCAGCTTTCAAACGATTTTGACATGTGAATATCGATGTTCCTACCGCAACCCATATTCCGACCCACATTTGCGGGAATTGACCTAAAATCACCAAAAGTCAACCAATTTTGACAATTCCAAGCACCCCGACCTCCTTATCAATGTGTTCTTTATGTCACTATAAATTTATTATGAATATAATTCAAGAGAAGTTGAGATATTCTGGAATAACCAAAATAGATATCTACGTAAGTTTCTACAGGAGATTTAGGCCAAGTAGGGAATGATTTTTTGAGATAATAAACCATCTTCATTATTTAAAGTCGTCGCCTTTCCTAAAAGTTTTATCCTTAATCTTTTTTGGGAAAGTGTCAAACTAGTGATCGCTTGTTTCTATTATGAGATACAGTCTTGAAAACACCATATTTTGCGCAAAATTCAAATTGTGCAAATATTAACTCTAAGAATTTCTTTCCAAAAACTTCAAAAAACCATTATAAGTGCATTGTCCTTTCAGATACAGTATACCAGATATATTTGTATATTTATAAGTTGTAGTATGTACGAGTAGGTGAGAAATAGCGCAACAATCAATCATCCTGTTTCAGCTTTAAAATTTCGGTCAAATTGCGAATCATTTTCACGGTGAAAAACAATCTCCCTATAAATATTTAGACATAAAAGCCCGCCATTAGTCCAAGAATGTTAGAAATATATGATGATGTATTGCTGTCGTCAGATGTAGATCCAAAAGCAGACGAAGTGGAGAAATCGCTAGATTTTGATGACATTTCAGAATTTCGCTTTTTTAAACTGTCGTGTCCTACAACCCTCACATTCAAACCACTAACGCAGGAATGTGTGATTTGGTTAGAGTAAATATATTTTTATTTTTGAGGAGGGATTAGTTGTTGTGTTAAGTGGCTGGCAGTAGAATTGGTCGTGCTGTGATTTTTGTGTGAAATCGAAAAAAAATCAAAGGTTTAGGTAGGAAAGGGTAAAATGAGTCAATGATGGTAGTCTAAGTTACCAAGTCCTGTCAGCACACCTCCTGGAATGGAGTGGTCCCATGATCAATGGCTTTAGGGTTTCGACGATAGTAATGTGAATCCGATGAACAATGCCCTAGCCAAAATCGGAATGTACCTCAAATGCAACTGTCTCTTTCATACTCATTACTTATAGTTGTAATTACGTATCAGATCAAGATAAATTTTGTATCTTAATCCACCTTGATCACTGCACAAGGTCTTCAAAGGCAAGGTGCTCGTAGATTGAAATATTGAGTAGAACAATGTTTGTCATAATCTTCGCAATAGATTGATTTGATAGTTTAGAATGCTTTCACTGCGATTGCTGCTCCGATTTACAATTCATATCGGTATTTGCAAGATGATTCACCTTAATACCCAAATACCAAATACCGCATCTCGGTCAAACAAATCGCTTGCACCTTTTCGCAGTTCGCATTATAGTAAGATACTTCTTAACGTTTTCCAAATAATTTCAAACCCTTCTTTTCAGCTTTTTGCGGGTTCACGTCACGTCTCTCGAGAGAGAAGTGGTGGTGGGGGGGGGGAAACCCTGCTCCAGCTGATACCTGATACGAATTCACTCTCGTAAAAAGCTACCACTGAAAATTCAAAATACGAGAATGTGTGAAAAAGTTACCATGACCAATATAAAGAGTAGGAGTTAATAAAATAAAAGAATACAGTTTTAAAAAAATATATGTGTATGTTCGTTTGCTTCGAATGTGACGAAGATCGATAGTCAATATGTGTTTCACACGAAGAGGTGAAACAAGAATCTATCAAATACTCCGAAGTACACGTTACTAATAAAAAATGTACAAGCGTCAATTCTCTTTACCACACAAAATACCTGGTACAAGAGTAGAAGTTAATAAAATAAAAGCATACAGTTTAAAAAAAAAGAAAAGAACATTTTTTGTATTTGCTAAGAATTTGCTGTGGTAAAATTTTCAATAAAGAACACAAGGAGTCTAATTCCAAAGGAAAATTCGATCGGGTAAATAGGAACCCGACTCAAAGAATACCAGTACATCCGCACACTTTTTCGCAAACCTGATACGTATATTATATGTATTCTCGGTTCTCAATTGTACATCTTCCGACAAAAGACCAAATCATTTACATTGTATTCGTTTCATGTCAAGAACAAGATATAACGAATTTTATTTTCTGTGTCTTTCGAATCTTCTATCGAACGTCATGGAGAAGTCAATGTCATATATTGTATCTTGACACCTTGAAAACGAATAGTCTGATGAATGATGAATGATGACTATGATATGATTGTTCGCCTTCTCGAACGATTGGCGTCCCGGCATAATCCGAATACCCAATTACCCAATGTATATTACACATATATATACACTCGGGCAAAGAAATCCCTCTAGTACAATGGGAATCTTGCATGCAAATCACACAACTTAATAAAGCACTAACACACACACTTCACCCCATTATCTAAAAAGAATGACCGAAATGGGAGTCCTGAAATCGTCTAACAGCAGCAGCAGCATTAGCAGCCGCAGCGGCCGACGAAAGAGTCGAGTGGTCCGCATCTTCCTTCGAGTCAGTCAAGAGCAGCGTATGCTTTTCCGAAACGCGAAACGGGTTTGTTCTTCGTCGAACTCACAGGCGCTCGCTACAGTCCATTCCCATCATTCCATGGAAATCCAAGATTCGAACCACTGTCGGAGCCCATCCATTCATGCACTGCAGGACGATGCGTGGGCGGAGACGGGGAGTTTCTCAGACGCTACTCTGCACGCGGAAAATAGTAGCAGCTTCAAGAGTCAACACGGAGATTCCGAATTTTCTGATTTTGGACTCGTTTCTGCCGGAAGCGCTCTGCGGTGTTCGTACACTCCTCGTCCCGTAATCGACCGAAGACGTTTACGACAGTCTTCGAATGGCGTGAGCGAATTATCTCGACCGTCATCGCGGGCGGGGAGTACCCGGTCACTGGTTTCACAGACATCGCTTCGAAGCGTTCATGGAGAAGAAAGTTCGGACAACAGTTTGCGATCGTCGCGAAACTCGCGCTGTAGCTTTCTACAGGCATCTATGCATTCCCTTACAGATTTGTCATGCGATCCGTCCTTTTTGAAAGACCGCGTTGACGTTGCCGATGAAAAACTTACCAATATTGTGCAGGAGCATTTTGTAGCATTAGTTAGTCCCAGCGAAGTCATTGAGGGGCACGTTGTAGGAGAAGGTTCGTTTGGAAGGGTTATCTTAGTTCGTCAACTCCAGTTACGCAGCAAAACGTTCCATCGAAGATCTAGTTTGAAGAAGACTCGAAAGCGTAGCTCGGGGGACGAGTCCGAAGCAGTCAGTCCGTCAAATGCTACGTCGATAGAAGAAGAATCATATCCTAACGTGGAACGACCGTTGTTGCGCGTCCCATCATCGAATTCAATCGCTACTGCCAGTATTCGAGGATTGAGGCGTACTCAGTCCTTTGTATCCTTGAAAATTGATCAAAATCGAAAGTCTCTCGTTGACAACAACGAATTCTCTTTCATCGGATCATCGCGAAAAGCCGTGTCCGACGACCCAATCATATCTTCCAGTGAAGACGACACTTCATCTTTCGATGACGACGAGGAAGAAGACGCGAATCTGCGAGATGCTCATTATAGAAAACAGTATGTTATCAAAAAGTGTAAACGATGTAAGAATTATGAAGCAGAGATTGAGGCTTCGATAGATATTAGTGAAGAAGCATGCTTACTTGCCACTCTTAATCACCGGAATATAACAAAATTGCATGCCATTAGTACACATAGAGTACTAAGCCGAAACTTTTTCGTCATGCTTGAGCATTTGCCCATAACATTGCTAGAAAAATGGGAAAAGTGGGAGCATGAAGATGAAAAGTCAACTTTGTTTTCAAGGTTTTTTCTTAGCGCTTACCAGAAGAAAGATCGTCTTTGTCGATTGATTGAAAGGCTAAGAGTCGCAGAAGGTGTTGCTTGCGCCTGTGAATATTTACATTCTAAAAATATCCTGTATCGAGATATCAAGCGCGATAATGTCGGTTTTGGTGCAGACGGAACTGTAAAAGTTTTTGATTTCGGTCTCGCAAGGCAACTTGATACGCCAATTGATGAAGATGAAACGTTTATGATGACAAGAGTTGGTGCACCGCGATATATGGCTCCTGAAGTGATTAGGGGATTGCCATATAATGGAAAGGCAGACGTGTACTCCTTTTCTATTTTATTATGGGAGCTGTGCCGGCTGAGGGACGCCTACGATGGTGTTAGTCGTGAAATTCATTTTCGAAATATAACGAAATACGGCACGAGGCCCGACTGCTGTTACTGGTGGCCGAAGAAATTAAAAAATCTCCTTCGTCAAGGTTGGCATGAAGATTTACATCAGCGTTCCAATTTTGGGATAATCATTGATGCTTTGGTCAAGATTGATTGAAGCCCTGTTGCGTTAATAGTATTTTAAGTTTAATTAAGTATCGACGATTTATTTCAGGATGTATTCTTTCGATAGCACTTGAACAATTATTTCTGTTTGTAGGAAAAGTATATCTATATGTATATACTAGTTAATCATCAGGTACCATGCAATCATTTGCATTGATCTTGGGACATCGAACCAAACTCCTTTGTAAAAGAGACGCAGGCCGTCTCATGTCCTCTACCGCAAATGGTAATGTGGGATCGCTTGTGAGGTTCGCAGAAAACTCGCTAACAGCTTGCTCAAATAACTCCGATAAGAGAAATACGGACGATGATCATGTCTATAAAACGACCACAATACGCATGATCGACTATCTTTACGAGCTTGAGGGTCAAATTCAAATCGAGCAAAGTATCAAATATCAGTGACATTGATATATATATATATATATATATATATGTATAATTGTATGAATTATTTATCGGAGTGAGCTCGTCATTCCAAAAAAGGGAGAGAATTTCTACGCTCATCTGAAAGAAAATGCTAAGGTAGTGAAAATGCAGTGGTGATCTTTTTTTCGTAAACAAGCTACGCTCATAGCGATAGCATTACTATATATTCACCATTTCACGTATGATCTCAGACTGCTTTTTCCTTAGTGTTAAACTTTTGTTGCAACATTGGCAGTGGGTTGAAATTGGACACGCGCTGCATGAAGTATTTCAAAATATATACAGCTGTCAGAAATGAAATAATCGATGGGCCACAAAATAATAGAATCACGATCAACGATAGATAAATGGAAGTTATAATATGGGCAAAATTCCACCAAGCTTCACCTTCTTTCCCACTTTCAAAAATCCAACAAATTAGTGATGTGAACTGACAAACCTCCCAATCCCACATTCTCACTAACTTACCGATGATGTATACAATGCCAATTACTACTTGTGAAGTTATTAAGAAGATCATCTATTTGGTATTGCGTTGATTGCGCTGGCATCGGCATCGAAGCGCGTCCACTAAGTTGATCGAAAGTCCAATTAGCACTTAGAAAAGGAGGACTTTCTGACGATCGACCTAACACTCTCGCCGTCAACACACGATTGTTCCAGTCAAACTCGAGCTCACCAAAGTTTAGGTCCAATGTAAATTGTTTACCCAGTTTTGATCCTTCAGCACCACCATTTCCGTATAAAGGTAGTGTTTTTCCATTAATTTCTATTTCTCCACTAGACCCATTCGAAAACATTACTTCTGGATACTGAAATAATTCGTGCGAAAGCCTCATAACCGACCAAGTAGCATATCGGAAAAGAACAGCTAAAGGTCCATGTTGAAACTTCAGTTGCGGACTGAAGCCTCTTCTCCAACTTTGACAACATGAAACAATTAAAAAAGCATTTTAAAGAGCGAAGACAGAAAAATGATACATCATTACCTATGGGTCATTCCACTTGAAGTTATCTCAAGCAAAGGTTTAACAGTCCGTGCATACCTGTCGTAACAATCTTGTCGCATAAAATGAGCCATATGAACATCACCGCTAATTAGTATAGGTGCCTCAACATTATTCTTTAATAGAATATCATAAAGACGCTGCCTCGAAACAGGGAATTTTTCCCTACGCAAAGTATTAAAACATGTAAGAACTATTCATACAACCTGTGCAAAGAATACAAAGAAAAAGTTTAATCTTACCAATCCTCAATGTCATTGTCGAGATGTCGATGCGGATGAACGGGAAGTCCCTGAACGATGATATTTACAGCGGCATCCGACCGTTCTACTGCATTTTCTAACCATTCCCATTGTCGATCCCCAAGAAAATCTCCTTCAATATCCTTGAAAACACCTGGTTTCCAAGGAGATTTGTTCGATCTAGAATCTAAAAGATAGATCGCCACTTTCTTATTTGGACGAGAGCTTGAGGTAGAAGCAGTTTTCCGTGAGAAGTATTCATCATTTGAAACAACATCAAAGTCAAGGCCTGCTTCATAATCTGAAAGCAGTTCCGACCCTCTGGATTGATCAAAGTCAAACACTTTCACTCCGTATAACCCCATGCCACGGTCTGCTCTTTCCCTAATCATCGAATTCTTCGACTCACCAATGAAATTTAGAAGTGCTTGAGCACTTTCCCGTTTGTACTTGTATGTGGAATCTCCATTGTTGACACCATAGTCATGGTCATCCAACACAGCAAATATAGGCAGCCCACGATCCAAAAACTTCTTGTAAGCAGGATTGGACTTTTGCTTAGCATAAAATAAGTTCAATCTTGTTGGCGTAGCGGGGCTCACGATCGGTTTCAGTTTTGGGAAACTCGAGAAATCCATACCAATGGTATAATCTACTTATACAATTCATACACACAACAAGATAAACACCGGCATTGAGTTTTCTATTTATATGCTCATACAATATTCTCGAAAGAACAAAATCTCAAAAGAACATGAATTACCTGAATAAATGGCATCCCCACCAAAGATAAACGCACTACCATTCCTACTCTCAATAACCGACCACAGCGGCTGCGTAAGATTCTGACTGTTGCAAGATCCGAAATGAATTCGTGAAATCGAAGAAGGGGAAGAAGAAGAGCAAGATTCAACCAAAAGAAAGACCGAGAAGACGAAAATTGAATAAGGCAGATGATGATTATTTCTGATGACATTGTCATCTTCACTGCTGCTTTTCCGCATCTTGTTTCTTTCTTTCTTTCTTTCTTTCTTTCTTTCTTCTTACTTTTTAGTAATGTTCAATCTCGATCTATCTTCGACGATTACTCTGTGTCAATATATGAATAAAATAATATTATTACATGTATTTCGAAGCATGTATTTTTATCGTGTACATTGGTGTATTTTACGTGCGTAGATGTGGAAGGAGAGATTTACGTCATGTCGTGCATGTCGTGCAAGAGATCTAGAGAGAGAGATGAAGTTTTATTTGAATGGACCATTCATTTTTATGTGCACTGGTGCTTATTCATGTGATATTGTTATCTTTTCAAGTTAATACAGGCAAGATTACGTACACATTCATTTTCTTGTCTTTAAAACCTAGCTACTATTTTCTACACTACTTTGTCTTCAAAATCATGGTGAACTTGCAATACATGAAAATCTAATTTTTGTACTACAAGCAAAATAAAACATTCAAATCATCTTCCTCCGCCATACTCCATTACTCCCATTCGATAGTAGCTGGTGGTTTCGAACTTATATCGTAGCAAACACGATTGATGCCCCGAACCTCATTGATAATCCTACTGCTCATCTTTGCAAGAATATTAAAATCCATCCGATAAAAATCTGCGGTCATGTAGTCTGTCGTTTCTACGCAGCGGATAGCTGCCACGTTCTCGTAGGTTCGACCGTCACCCATAACACCGACTGACTTACAAGGAAGGAGGACAACGAAGGCTTGCCCGATAGCATCGTAGATATTATGTGCATGTAATTCTTCAATCATAATTTTGTCTGCTTGCTGCAATATTTTGACTCGATCTTTAGTGACTTCTCCAAGAATACGAATAGCTAAACCTGGGCCAGGAAACGGATGGCGAAATACACTTTCACGAGGTACACCAAGAGCCATTCCCAATTCACGAACCTCATCTTTAAACAATTCCCGTAAAGGCTCGATCAATGAGAGTCTCATATTTGCGGGCAGTCCCCCGACATTATGATGTGTCTTGATAGTCGCACTGGGACCTTTGTAGCTAATACTTTCTATTACGTCGGGGTAAAGCGTACCTTGCAACAAAAAGTCGCATTTTTCTAATTTTTCTGCCTCTTTTTGAAAGACGTGAATAAAAGTCTGGCCAATAATTTTTCGTTTCTTTTCAGGATCCTTTACACCTTCTAACAAACTCAAAAATTGATCGGAAACATCCACACAGCGCAAGTCAACTCCATGAGCGTTTAATCTCTTGAGTACCTCCGAAGCTTCGTCCGAACGCAAAAGACCGTTGTCGACCAAAACAGCATGGAATCGATTTCCAATTGCTTTCGCCATTAGAACCGCAGCCACGGTGCTATCCACACCACCAGATACGGCACCAATAACTCGTCCATTCTCACCCACCTTTTCACGAACCTCCCTGATGAATTCATCAGCAAAATTGCTCATTTCCCAGTTTTGTTCTGCTTGACAAATTCCGACAACAAAGTTCTTCAGAATTATCGTCCCCTTAGGTGAATGAGTAACCTCAGGATGAAATTGTAACCCAAACATATGCTTTGCTTCATGTTCAATTATGACATGCGGTGAATTACCGGTGCTTGCAACGCCATGGAATCCCTCTGGAAGGGTCGTAATTTTATCTCCGTGGCTCATCCACATCACCTCTCCTTCAACATCGAGCCCCTGTATGAGGGGGCACGAAGGTCTTTTAATTGTCATGGACGAATGCCCATATTCTCGTTCTTCTGAAGGGCTCACTTTCCCTCCATTGGTATGCGCAATTTCCTGCATGCCATAACAAATTCCCATCACGGGCAAATTCTTTGTCTCGATCCACTCCCATACATCCACTGAAACATGTGGAGATCCTTCATCATAGACACTGCTTGGACCTCCACTCAATATCACACCGATAACATTCTTCGAAGAAAGTTCTGCCAATGGAACGAGACAGGAGTAGAGTTCGCAATACACTTGCAATTCTCGTACACGACGGGCTATCAAGTGAGAATACTGACTTCCGAAGTCAAGAATGGCGATCTGCGGACGATCGTGGTTTCCAAGCTGTGCACTTTGCTTAAGGCAGTCTTCCGTCATTGTAATGTTACCTTATTCGTATACCAATTGATAATATAACAATATACAATAGATTATTAGCAATCAGAAGGTGGATGCCAACTTTTGAAGGTGTGGATTGTTGACAGCCGCAAGTAAATTTCGGATATGGGGAATTGAGGAATTGGGGAATTGAATGGACGAAAAACGAGCCGTTCAATTAAGCTCAAGCATATGAAGGGAGTACCCCGGTACATGTACAATATGTACATACATAGACATGTCTCCGTATTCGAATTCGAATATTCGTCACAGTTCAAAATTCGCAAAATATATCAGGCTCACTTAAAATATAGAATTTTTTTTTTAATTAACTTCTACTCTTGTACCAGGTATAAATTACTTTGTAGTTACAAATAGAAAATAGAGGGGGGAAAAAATAAGGAATATCGAAAGTTAGCAGAACTACCAGTCAGACACGGCGGTCTAAGTCTA
>Ga0209092_10001731_pt1 | contig 20837 bp, 12 predicted proteins | sample FraStrMetagenome_FD_187446 | JGI IMG/M metagenome (GOLD analysis project Ga0209092, IMG submission 187446) | Marine eukaryotic phytoplankton communities from Arctic Ocean - Fram Strait ARC3M Metagenome (SPAdes) (version 2) | ecosystem: Environmental > Aquatic > Marine > Oceanic | place: Fram... | reverse complement strand
TACAACGAAAACTGAATAACCCGCGCCAGAAAATTTTGAAACCAAAAATATATCTTCCTTTCAATTTAAAATAAATTCATATTAAGAATATCTGAAAAAATTATTAAAAATTTTACTACCCCAACATGATTTCGAAACCAAAGAATATCGCAGAAATACGTCATCGGGTTGACGATTAAAAGGAGCTACTGCCACAGTGCATTACCAATTTCGACAGGCAAAAAAAATAGCATACTACAACCACCGTATCCTTTGAAACCACAGTAAATAGTACCAATTCATAAACCGCAACTCGTGAACGATAAATTATACACGTAGACCCAAGAAAGACTCAAATAGTCAATCTTTTCTTTTTAACAGTATGCAGCATGCCTCCATTCATATTTGCCCAAACTATTTTTATGTGTATGCGGGTAAAAGCACGATTATTTATGAAGCTGTTCGATTCAAGATATCATAACGTATGTAAAGATGTTTGTATGTCTCTATTTGATTAGTCTTTATGTCTAAGTGTTTTAGATGGATAAAAAAATTTAATTCAAATCAAATCGATGCGTGATGAAACAGCACTACGGTAAACGAAATAAAGAGAACAATCACATGGCCACAAAAAAGAAACTACAGTGAAGTAGCATGAATCTATGCACCCCGAGCCAATATACCGTAAGAAATCTACGGTATGCAATAGATTCCCCAGTTTAAAAAACCTTAACTTAGCAAACTTTTATTATTATCATAATAATTTTTGACTAAATTCATTTTGGCCAAAACATCCAGATAAATAATACATCGAATATGGCTACAATGCTAAGGATTGCCACTATCATTTCTGTCATAAGTCTATTTCGTATTGAAGTTCTAAAGGCACAAGATACAAATATTATAGACCCTTTATTTCAGAACTTCGACGAAGAATTGTTTGAAGGTGATATCATTCCAACATACGAAAGCATCACTGATTTCTATGGTGAAGAGCTCGCTATTGCACTAGGCCTGGAACCTTTGGATGAAAATGTGCGCCGAGGTCCTGATGGACGTCTCACTCGACATTGGAAAGTATTTGTCAATCCAAGCAATGGTAAATATTATGTACCCTACAGCTTTGGAATTGGAAGCAATGGCGCATACACATCCGGAGAACAATTGTTTATCTCAGATACTCTTCAGGACCTAGCTAGTGCTACAGGAGTGATCGATTTTATACTGAGAACTACTGAAGACGAATATATCACGATTCAGAATGATGGTGGATGTTCTTCGTTCATTGGACGTGTTGGTCGTTTTTTTTCAGGCGGATCACAGTCAATGAATATAGGCTGGTGTGTAAATGCCCCAGCTTCTATTCAGCATGAAATGATGCATGCAATGGGATTTTATCACGAACAGTCACGAATTGATAGAGACGAATACGTCAGTATTCATTCGGAAAATATTATAGAAGCCGCTTTAGGAAACTTCGATAAATCTTCATCTGTGAATAGTCTGGAGAGTCCTTACGACTTTTGTTCTGTGATGCATTATTCACCGGGTGCATTTGCGAAAATTTTTGGTCAGGTCACAATTTCAATGCAAGATGGACATGACGGATGCACTGAATCCCAGTTTTCTTCTTTTTCGTCCCCATTTGGTCAAAGATTCGGTCCGAGTGATGTTGATGTTCAGCAAATCCGCCAAGTTTACCAATGCAGTGACGGTAATTCTCGAACTTTGACAGATTTCCAAGCTGATATTTGCACGGACATTTGTAAATGCTGGGAAGGAGCTTCTGGATGCAATGATGATAATCAATGCTTTGGTGGCTTAGTTTGTAGCAACCAAGTATGTGAACAACGCGCGGACACCGACTCCCCAACCACAATTCCAACCTCTGTTCCAAGTACAACGCTTTCTCGCTTTCCTTCGACAAATCCTTCCTATACACCATCTATATTTGCTTCAATATTTCCGACGATTCTTCCAAGCAAAAGTCCTTCCGATGCACCATCCACTTTTCCTTCAACATTTCCGACGTTTCTTCCAAGCAAAAGTCCTTCCAATGCACCATCTATATCTCCTACAGAGCTTCCTAGCTCCGTACCGTCTTTATCTCCTACACTTAGTACTTCTCCCAGTCAAATGCCATCAGTTTTATCAAGTGCTCTACCTTCCACAACACCAAGTGTTTTCCCATCCCTTTCACCATCTTCATTACCTTCTATAACTCCTAGCTACTTTCCTTCCCTAGAGCCTAGTAAATCGAATAAACCATCGTTTCAGCCAACCAATGAACCCTCTTTTCCTTCCTCCGTTATTCCATCACGTGCACCATCGCGTGTGATATTCACTCCCCTTGAGCCAGTCCCTTGTCGTCAGAACGTATTCACAACTCTGTTAAAGCGGATGATTTACATTCCAGACGAAGAAACATTTGTGTGAATATGCAGCACATGTGTAAAATGCAATGCATCATTGCAATACCCTCTCATTTGAAAAGTTTTCTGTTGATTTCTGCTTTGATTTCATATCTCATAAGAGAAGATTCTCGTAAATTAACTAAATGAATTTGAAAGGATTCACAGTACTTGCTCACTGAGCAGTGTAATATGCATTTGAGTTCTTTCGAATAAACTTGGCAAAGATCTTTTATATTTAGTATCAGAACGAAGGAGAAAATGAATTCATCATAAAAATCCTTATCTTTCAATTGCTCACCCTTTTTCAAATGGCCCTTCGAGTGTCATATATTTTTTTACTTCACTTTAGCGACTATAATTTTGGCGATGTTACCAATTCTTCTCTGCTTGTCCAATTTTTCATGCCGGACATATCTGCTGTCATAGGCGACATTATCAACAAAATTGCTCCAAACTACCATCCATAAAATGTTTCTCTGGGCATGCACTCCACTCTTAACATTTTTTTAAAAATCTTTCAGAAATTCAGCAATAAAGGTACTTCACAAATATATATCAATATATTTTTATTTAACAATTGAATATAGTTTAGTTTGTTTACTTTTACACCAACTTCGATTCGTTACCCTAATTTAGTTGGCGTGCATCGCATTCATCACTCTTTCTAATCATTAATGCCACGGCAAGCATCTTTAGAGGCTATTGATCCGGTATGTTCCTAGAGAGATATCATATTTGTATGTTTTATCAAAAGATAATGGAAATCTTGCATATTTCCTAATTATTGATAAGAGCAGCACCCAAATTGACTCTTTCTGACAGAGACGGCCCCCCAACACCACCAGATGATCGTAAGCCTTTATCTGCCTCAGAAACATCAATCAGTGCTTTACCATTTGCTGGTGCAGGAGCAGCAGCAGTAGCCCCATTCAAAGATTTTTGGGATTCATACTTTTGCACTTGAGCTATTTCCAAATCACCCCACCTGTAATTTTTACCAGCGCTGGCAGCTTTCATTACATTGGTATTTCGTTTTTCAAATAGAGAGGTATCTTTACTAGGTACTGTTATCGATCCAGAATCTGGTGAAGCGGTAGTTCCAGCAGTAGATCCCATCATGACACGTTCTGCCAAGGTCAATCCACCTACACCTCCATCTGCTCGTAATCCATGATCAGCATCAACCACTTCCTTTGGAATTTCTTTCTCAGATATTGCGGGTATGGAAGCTGAAGGTGCTTTAACTGATTCCGCACGCTGAACTTCAGCGTCTCCCCAACGAGAATTTTTTCCTTCTTTGGCAGCTGCAGTAAGTTTAGCACTGCGTTTAGCAAAATTTGGGTTCACATCACTTTTCTCTTCTGTGGCCGTGGCTTTAGTAGGAGGTGCAGGAGTAGACTTGTCTGTTGAATTAGGGGTGCTTCCACCTAATAGGAGCAATTTTGCTTCATGTTTCTGTGCTAACGCCTTTTCGGCTGCTTGGACTGCTTCAAATTTTTGTTGAGAAGATTTGACAATATAGTCTGCCATAAATTGTTGGTACGATGCTAATTTAGCTTGCAGTTCTTCAACAGATCCTGTAGGAGGTGGTGGTAATGGAGATGTCGAGGAAGAAAGTTCAATACTGCTAGTTCCACGGCTCGCTTTAAGCGCTTCTAATTCTTCTTTGAGAGCCTATTTTTCACAAAAATCCAATGTTCGAGTTTTTTCCACAACGAATAAATAATCGTGTGTAGATGTTGAAGATAAAGTAACATTAGAAGACCGATTGGAGGTTAATTGTGGGATAATTGATAATTCAATCATCGTTATTCGTAAATATGAATTCGAGAACAATGGATGAAAATAATCAAAAAAAAGATTGGTGAGCATCGAATGATATACCAAAGCTTTTCATATCAGATAGTACATGGCGAATAAAAAGAATTCAAAATAGATTTCCATTTGTGACACCATTGCTTGGTAAATTCAAAGCAAAGCGCATTCTCACAAACTGTAACATCTCGCAGAATTTCCGGGAATACGAACTATCTTGATCATGTTGGTGTAAGTGCATAGTTTCGAATCAGCTCACCTTTAATTCAGAATCTTTTTTCATCTCAATCTCCTTCACCAATTTCAGTTTTTCTTCATGCGCTTTGACCATGTAATCTGTTAACGCTTTCGCAGAATTTTCAGGAGATGGTAAAGGAGCAGCAGCAAGGGAGGATCCACTTGAAAAAGCGATATTTGATGGAATAAAGGCATCGGAATATTCACTTCCGAGCAGGAAGAGAAGCAGAGCAATCTTATTGTAGCCTAGTTGCATCATGATCGTTGTTTCTGTGCCATCCAAATAAACGAAAAAATAGAAGTCTGTGTAGTTGTATATTTTATTTAGAGAGTGCTGATGATGTTTCCACCTTCGTTCGTAAGTGCGGTACATATGACGATTACATTCATCTTTAAATGAATTAAGATGATGCGCTTGAAGTTCATGAAATGTGCATGTATTTTTTCTACATTTTATGTGACGTTTGTTCACGATGGTCAAAAATCAAAAACCCATGTACGCTAGCGTATTGCCTTATTACACCTTAGTAAAATAATATCATACCACAACAACATACGTGCTTCGACGACACCGAAATTCGCCCTGCCAAGAAACACGAGAGCTTATTTATTTGCTCTAGAGAGAGTTGAGAAAATGAATATTTTACGCAACAAGAAAGTTAAACTTCCAGAGGTTTGAGGATTAACGGACACTCTCTTTATCTCTTCTGCAGCTAGCATAAAATAATATTTTTTAAGTTTCAAATGTAAAAGGGGACTTGAATACTACCACAGTGCAAAAGGACTCAAGCTTTTGTAAATCGATATGACATAATATGGGGATATCGTGGTACATAATCGTGCCGGGCTCTCCGGCGTAGCAAAAGCTTCCCAGGACGGGACTTGAACCCGCAACCCCCAGATTAGAAGTCTGGTGCGCTACCATTGCGCCACCCGGGATTTCTGATCGTTGACGTTTCTTCAAAATTTGAGTATATAAATATAAACATTTTTGGCATAACGTGATACTTGTCCTTCTTTATTGAAATGATCCGAGCATTGTGAACCAAACACGAAATCATGTAACCTAATAAACATCGCACACAAATTCAGATATCTTACAGTGACAACAATTAAAAAAGAATGAAGCGAACACTATCTTCTCAACAATTTCAATTTGTCATGTCAAGGCTTCACTTACGGTACGATCTCGATGCAATTTCCCTATTGAAAAACTTCACCACATCACACTCATTCAATAAGAATACAGCCATGTTCTCATTTCAGTGCAACAGTCCTCTACATTTTAGATGCCTCTCAACGAAGAAACACTCTTCTAAATCACCAAACACTCCACCACCACCACCCAAAAAGGCCTTTCGACAATTTGAGGCATCTCAAGATGCGTTACCACCCGCATTTTTTTCGCAAACGGCTTCTAAATATGCCTATATAGCTACTTGTGCGGCAGAAGAATTAGACGTTGTACCCTCAACTTTATTCCGAACTTCTCCTAAAAAGAAAAATTCTGCTGTAAAACCACCTCCTGTATTTCTCTCTAGTTCGTTTCACTATGTTTCTCCAAAATTATTTGATTATAGATTACCATCCTCAGACGATATCCCCGAGTTGGCAGTATTAGGTAGATCCAACGTAGGTAAATCAACATTGTTGAATGCCATGATGAAAAAGAAAGGTTTGGCCAAAGTCTCCAAACAACCTGGAAGAACACAAACTGTGAATTATTTTGGTTTATTTTCAAATAATTCTTCAAAAGTACAATCACAAGTGAAAACCACTAAAAAACAAAAGGAGATGACAATGACAAATCCAACTTCGGCCAAAGCATTTTTAATCGATCTGCCAGGATATGGATATGCCAAAGCTCCTCCCAAGAAGGTAGCAGAATGGCAAGAGAAAACACAGGATTTTCTCTCCGAACGGTCATCCTGCTTAAAACGTGTCTTTGTGTTATTAGATTCTAGAATTGCATCTGAAAAATATGAAAAGACTCGTCATTCGACTCATTTGCTAGATTTAGCTGTCTTACAATGGCTAGAAGAATCATGTATTCCATATAGTATTGTTTTGACAAAATGTGATAAAAGCAAGTCAAATGTTATCAAGATGGTGAATGAAATGTGCATGAGATATCATGCGTTATTGAATGACGAGGCCATGACTAGTGAGAATGAGGACGATGAAGGTAATTATGTATATCAAAGTCCCATTATTCATGTGACTAGTGGAAAGAAAGGCTTAGGTATACAAGAAATATTATGGATGATGAATAATGATATAGAGTAAAATTAATATAATAATTATAATTATCAACCTACAAAGTTGATTGATTGTGATGAGAGATTGCATCATATTGAAAATGAGATTCAAAAATCTCCTTACCATGAACATGTTGAAACCTTCATTTTCATTTCGAGTCGAGTCAGGTCTGTCACTAAAAAGTCATAAAAATTTAGGATATACGACTAGGTATTTTTAATACTATGACATACGTTATATTTGAAGAAAAGAATGGAAATTTGCATCTTGAAAGGCTAAATTTCAATAGGTATGATGGTTACATAACGTATAATAGGGACAAACGAGTAAAAAGATCAGCAGTTTCGTTATTTTACTGATTTATGTTCTAGAGAGGGTTGGAAAGGTTGAAAGACCTACAGAAGTGAAAAACTTTAGTAACTTCACATATCCAAAAACCTTTATCATTTTCAGTGGAACGAAAGATATCCTCCAAACCTGAACTGTAAGCCCTGTATAGTGACTGATTGGTTCTGAAAAATGTCCGCGGATCAAGAAAGGCCAAAAGATCAGGACAATGACAGCGAAAAACAGGATAAAAATGCTGCTCATCAAACACCCATACACGATGATCCATCTGAAGATATACCCATAACACCATCTATTATTCAAACAGCACTCATTCAAGGATTTACTTCCTTATCGAACCATGATAAAAAACCCACCACGACCATGATAATGCCTAATCCAGATCCTAGCATTGCTCGTGCAACCGTTCAATTTGTGGATCCTTCCAGAAGTCAGACTAAATCAGAAAGTCCCAAACAACCAAATGCAGGAACACGCCCTTCCTATTTTTCTCTCATCAATACTATTTTTCAACGAGATTATCATCATACTCTTCGTAATATCCCCTATCAAAATGTCCGGAACGGATCTATGTCCAGTATTGACATGATTCAAATACATTGCGTTGAAAAACAAAGTATGGCTCCTCCTATAAATTCTGCAGCTACTGCAATGCCGTCATCATTAGCTGGAAACGTGACAAATACAGAACAAGCTCAACCGTATGCATTATCCATGCTTTTCAAACGAAACAGACATACCATTGTCGATACTACCACTTCTGCTTCCATTTCTACAAATGATTCTGCCCCTCCTCGTACAAACTCCGCACCTTCTCTTACCCCTACACCATCAGCACTGTCACCTGCTCCACCTCCTCCTACTTCTCCATCTCCTCAACCAAGTCAAGCCAACATTATATCTGATGCTTCCTATTGGCATATGGGACATTATTGTCATGTCTACATTGCTGCATGTGAAAATATTGACCATTATCGTAGTAAAGTGCGTCCATCCCTACAGGCATTTGTGAGTCAAATTGATTCCAATCATCAAGCCATGCTACAACATAGTACGCATGGTGGTCCTAACGCTGGATCGAACAGTAAACAACCACCCGTACCAGAGGTAGATTCGTCTTCCAATACTGGGAATTTGAAAACAAGTAGCCAATACGTTATCGTTTACATCCCCATTCAAAAACAACATTTGTTTCTCCAACGTAAAAAATCACAAAATCTTTCTTCGGGGAATAGTAGCAGTGTAGGAAATACAGGAGGTGGAGGAATGGCAGGAGGATTGCTACGGGCACGCAATGCAGCTACATTGGCTGCTCAACGGGCTACGGCAGCTGTAAAAGCCTCTAAATCCTCCGATTCTGGATTAGTTGTACATCATTCTCATCATGGTGGTATGCCACCTTCTGGTGTGAGTGGAATTCATAGTAATAGTCTCCATGGAAATAGTTATCATGGTGAAAGCTTGGATGGAACCTATCATGGAAATTCATCCAATTCCAATCTTCCTCAACTTGCAGATTTAACTCTGTTGAGTAAGCATGAAAAAGAAGTGTTTAAAAAATTATGCATAGATTTTCCAAAAGGAAGAATAAGTGTCTTATCAACTCTCTTCTTAACGGATGGCGCAGGATCAGCAACAAATAATCCTATCATGACACCGGTGCAATTGACAACACATCAGCAGGAATGGACATTTTTTCTGAGGAATTTAGGGAGTGCTATTGTAGCTGGGTTTCAAGATAGATTTCGACAGTATGATGATTACTTACGAACCTTGGACAAACAGCGAGCTTTGAAATTATCCGCCGCCGCAGTAACAAGTAAGGCCAATCCTGAAAAAAAGGCTCCCAAATTAGACTTGACGAATTATTTTCTCATCAAAGAGAGTTTGGCATTCTCATATGAACAAATGCAATTGCATTCGGAGGCCTTGCTTCAATATAAGGAATTGAATGTAATTATACCATCGGTTCCTTGGAATCTCTCTGGAAACAGTTCCTTGGAATTGGCTGCCGCGGCAATGGGTCACACCTCTCCCTTTCGTTCGAAACTACGTAGTCATCATGTTTCAGAGGTGGATTTGCAACGTTATTTGTATTGCCGTGAAATTCATTTATTATTCAAATTGCAAAAGCCTGTGGATGTGATTTCTCGTACTCATCAATTTATACTGTTTTTGGATCGATATCAAAGAAAAGACAACGGAGAGGGTATTAACAATATTGAACATGCTAATTTAGAAGCAGAGAGCTTATCTGCCTGTTGGGATGTTAAGAGTGCCTGTGATTTATATTTTTCCTTCGTTACAAGTAGTAGTAGTAATACCTCCAGCGGAGTGAAAGGAAAACGATTGTCGTCCATGTCTGCAATGAGAAATATGGTATCTGGCATAGCACGAGGTACTGCTGTTGCTGAAATTGAACGTGATTCTTCGAAAAAACTGAGCTCATTATTAGAATTTGCCAGGTCTCGATTGCTTAATTTAGGAGACATCATGTTTGTGAAAAATCCAATACGACTGGCGGAGCTGGATCGACCTATTGATATATTAAAAGAATGGCGCCCGTGGGATGAAATTCATTCAAAAAGTGGAACAAAATCAAATCAGGGGGATTCTTCAAATCCTGTCAGTAGTGATGATTTTGTTCTTTGCACAGATGAAAAGGATGTACCTTCGATTCAGCAATCGAAATGGTTACGTGATAGTTTTGTATCGCAAACAGCATACGAAGCAAAATATCTCGAATTAAATGGAGCTATCGTCACACTCTATCAGCACGCCGGTTTACCTCGATTAGCAACTCGACTTCTCATGGAACGTGCTGAGGTTTTGATCATACGGAAGGACTACTTTACAGCCGTGCGTATACTTTCCAAAATAGTGGATTCAACTCCAGTTAGAGATCAACTTTGGGATAGAATCTACTTGTGGAGACTTTTTCGTTTAGCTTGTTGCCAGAGAATGTCAGCGGATTGGCCAATTGCATATTTGAAAACATTGGTTCGATGCTTCACCTCTCGTTTGTCACGTATTACACCTTCTAAAACGGCTATATTGTTCCAACGTGACCTAGAAGCCTTGATTAAAGAAGAGAGAGTGAGTGAATGTAGTTTGAGTATAGCACCTCTCTTCGAAATTGAGCTTTCAGTGTTCCCAGCAAAGAAAGGAAAACCTAGTAGTACATTCTCACAGCACCCATTAGGCTTTTTACGCAAAAAACTAACCAAACATACTTGTAGTGTTGGAGAAACGATGTCAATTAAGCTTGCCATCTCAAGTTCTTTACCAAAACAAGTGACGCTAGATAGATTACGTCTATTTTTGGTCACCTATCAACGATATGAGGCAGCATATCGTAGATCAAATAGTAGCCGAAGCAAGTATCAAGGAGTAAACATTGTGGAATCTGACTCTCATCGTATACTTGAAAAAACAAATGATATTTTCATTCTTCCTGGCCGAAATGAATTTCAATTTGATTGGATTCCGATGACAGCTGGGCAATTTGCACTTGCCTCCATGGATATGCAATGGTCGAATGCGGCTTTTTTCCATGATAGTTCAACATTTCGTCGTCCGATACAGGGAATTGAAGTGCTTCCTAGCAAGCCAACACAAACGATTGAATTAAACCCTTTATTTTTGATTCCAGGACATGAACAGGAGATACGCTTAGTTTTTTCAAGTGGGGAGGACATAGTAAAGAATGGATCGGCACATTTTGCTTGTTCTGAAGGTTTGAAAATTCTTGTCCCTGATTCTGATCCCACGAATGAAAAGTCGTGGCGCAAATCGTGTAAAGCAGAGTTACAACCCTGTGACCCAGGTTGCACCAGCACAATTAAAACTTTAGTGAAAAGTTCAATAGTGCCCCCTGAAAGTGATACGAAGAAAAGAAATAGTACGACCCAAACTATCAAAGCAAACGTTCAAACCTCTTACCACCATAATTTATATAAAGCATTAACTGATACTGGTGGAGAGCCAGAATCCAAACCAATGACAACTGAACTCACAATTAAGGTGACGACACTTGATCGACCTGTTTTTACTGTGGATAAGACTTCAGTAGTAGCTTTGTCGGATAAGCAGGTGATAATAAGTGTCGCATTGCATTGCAATACACCATCGCCTTTCTTTTTGAAGGAGTGGGACGTGACTTTGCCCGCTCCTTTAGTTCTTAGCAACGATGGCGATATGAACAATGATCTTTTTGAGAATTCATTCACACTTGGCGAAGAAATTTTCTTTGGCTTTTCGTGTACCCGAGAAAAAATTGAGGTCGATGCTTTCGGACAAATTGACGAAAAAAACAGGCCAACTTTACATGTAGTTCTTCAGGATGAGATTGGAAAGACTTTTCATCAGGTCTTGCCACTTGATCTAGATGAATTCTATCATAAAATGAAAAAGGAAATTGAATTTGCCGGAATGAATACTGCAAAAGCAGATCTCAAGATTGCGTCAAATGAGGGCGTTGTTGGAGCCCCAGCTTATTTCACTTTTGATGTTGACATTAACAACTTGTCTGACTTAGAAAAGCACATGTCAGGTACAGATAATGGATATGACAAGTGTGTTCAAGCAAATGTGCTCTTATATTCCATTTCATGTGATGATAATGACTGGATTTTATCTGGTCGTGTACGTGGAACAGTAGATCGCACTTTAAATGGCGATGAAAACAACTCTTTTTGCATAGATTTTATTGGTATACCAACCAGATCAGGTCTCTTGACAAGTTTTCCAAAATTCCACTTAATGTATACTTCATTTTCACAGCTTGAAGATTCAAGTTTACCTCAAATTTTTGTTCAATGCAACTTCCCAGATTCTTTTAGGTCCTTACCTTACACAAATCACATGGCTCTTGCAACACCGGCAATTGTGGAAAGTATTGTACCATAAAAAAATATTTAGAGTTAAAATATGATGACTTTTCAGAAAGGCCACTTCATATCCTTTTCACGCATAAATAAACATAACAATCACCTTTTAACACAAGATGAATATATTTTCTTTTTTATTCCAAGAACATGCATTTGGATTAGTCATAAGGAGTTGCATTGAAATAAGATCATAAATAACATTTCTAAATTTATAATCACAACCTTTTAGAAAAGTAACTAATGACCCCATTCGCCAATGACTCCGAAGGAATCAGAATCTGAATTGATTGTATCACTATCAGCTTGAGCCATATCCTTCAGGGAAAATCTTCTTTCTGAGCTTGCTGTTTCTTGTTTTTCAATTGATTTTAATTCCTCCAATGTGTTTATTTTGTCAAAGTCGTTGCTCTCACGCGATCGATTATGTTTGCTATTCGATGACCATGAATTTAATGGCATAGGCTGTTCCAACACAATTTTCTTCTTCTGTGATTCATGGATGGAATATTCGTCAATCCTTGTAGAATTGCTTTTGTCTTCTACAATTGCTTGAGCAATCTTCCTTTGCTTGAGCTCGTAAGTGTTTGGAGGGATGAGATTGTGTCGTCTGCATGTCGTCCTTACATTGGAAATAAGATTTTCACACCGTAAATCAAGCGCTGTTATCATATTTCCATTTGACGCAAATATCCAGTTTTCTCCTTCCACGCCATCAATATAATCGTCGCCCTCTTGAACATCAACGATGGAAGGGGTTTCTTTCTTTTGAGCTTCCTTCCTTATTGAGTTACACAAATTGGCGATTGATATTATACATAAAACAATTTTATCAATAAATTCTTGGAGAAACGAAACAGAAGCGAGGTCAATACATCCACTACTTATTTCTTCATCAGACAAAATTGGTTGTGTACTTCTCCATAAAAAACACTCTTCGATTTTATCATCTATTACTTTCAAGCCAAGATCGCATGATTTTAAAAAGCTTTTAAGAAATCTGTGAGGGAAGATTTTGAAGTATTTCGCAAAAATACTGACTGCATCACTAAGCAAAGTAGTCAAATCCTGAAGATTTTTGTAAGGACCTAGATCTCGGGGTTTAGCTTTTGCTCTCGGTTTTGATAGAGAAATAAATACGATTAACATGTGCCATGTGATCTCGAAAAAAATAGGATAGGATAATTCGTCTAACCCTGGAATATAAGTAGAAGGCAAGTTTCTTTTTGCCTTCACACGCTTTGCTCCATGTTTGGCTTTAATCTCATTTAAGAATAGTCTTAGATTATTGAAAAGATGCTGAATTTGGCCCGCACTCTCTTCAGATGAAATGAGGCTCATGTATGCTAACAAAAAATGACGTAACATGGCGCACTGCTCATAAACTTTGAGGTCTGACACTGCTAACTTATGTAAAGAATCGAGGGCCAAAACAACGCTCGCAACATTTATGTTTTGTTCATTATGGCCTTTTATAAAATATGATAATGCTTTTGGTGGATTTGTGATTCTATGCTTCCATTCGTGAGCTTTGAACGTATATATTGTGGTCAATACTTTCCATGTAAACAACTTAGTATTACGAGTTTTCTCTCTTGGAGAAAAGAGGAAAAGTATATCTACCAATTGTGCTGCATGACATGCTTCTTCACAATGCTCAAGTAATTGATGCTCAAAAAAACGAATAATGACGTCGACATCATTTCGTTTACTTTGCACATCTTTTGATTTTCCAAGGAACTTTTTGTTGTATTTTTGTATAGATCTAACACAAATTTCAACAATTTCAGTGCTCACTTGAAACGATGTATAAGCTGTGCTGCTTTGAATCTCAAAGCTTGATTCTCTCGTTGTTTCTAAAAATTTCCGTATTAGATCATAAAGCGACGACAGCAACTGAGTACATTTATCTATTACTAGTAGAGCTTTTTCCTTTACACATTAGCAACAATATTTACGTGTAAGATGTCAAGGAAATACCTTATGCAAGAAATTTTCATATGCGTACATACCCCATGTCTTCTCCTCCTTACGACTGATAAATGAGTGACCACCACTCCAGTCAGAGCAACAATATAGCCCAAACCCTCTAATTGTGTTTTCGTGTTGGGTTGCTGAAGACCAGATTCGTAATTGCAATCAAAAACTTTAAATTTTGAATGATCTTCACCTACAAAGTGATTCGTGTGCCTCACTTTATGTTCAGATATTGTTTTTGAAATGTGATCAGCGAGATTAATATGCAAATCAAACACAATTTGTAAAGATCTATAACTCAGCAAATTCGTTTCGTCGATTTTGAATCTAAGCATTTCGTTGATCAAAACGTTTAAATTCGTTCTGTTCGACAGAATATTTATCAGATCCCAAAGCATATCTGTATTTAAAAGTGATGTGAACTGTTTCGAAATGCAGTTTGAAAGGAAATTCATTTCATTTTTAAGTGCGTTTAAGTATTCGACCTGCGTAAATGAAATTATAAGTGAGGTAAGTTTGATATGTTTTACGCTTATCTTCAGACGACAATGAGTTTAGCTTGTATACTAAAGCAAACCATAGAATATAGATTATATGATTTCATTATCCTCATACAGGTTTGATACATTTAGAGCAAAACTGTAATATAGTTCCAGAGTGACACTTACATCAATCGAGCTGAAATATTCTCTCTCTTCTTGAATCTTTTTCTTTATTCTTTCAAAGGGCACGCCAATAATATTGCGATTGCTAAGATCCTTTTTTTTGGTCAGATTCTTCTTACCCGTCTTTCTCTTGTTGCGGTTATGATACTTCGTCGTTTTCGAAGAACCAGCCTGAATATGCATCTTCAAAAAAAGCACACATAATTCAGCACGAAGTTTTAAATCATAAAATTGTGCAAGTTGAGTTATCAGCAAATGGTGAATTTGTTTGTTTTCCGCACTAGATTGTGCCAATGAATCGGACGGGATATCTAAAGATAAGTCTTTGTAAACGTGTTTCATTGCAGCAGCACATGCACTGCAAGACATCGCACAAGACCACCCAATCTTCAAAAGAGTATCAGTTGTAGCTGGCTCAAAAGTAAAGCACCGGTTTTGCTTCTTACTGCTCTCTAGGATGCTGATATCAAATGCAAACAATTCATATAAAAAACTTTCTTCACCAGAAGAAATGTTGTTGGTTGAGTCTTCCATATCGACGAATTCATGTTCCTCTCCGATGTCGTCATCAAGAGGAATTTCACCATTAACACTTTTCTCTATGGTTTCCTGATCCTGCTGTGATGGACTAGTAAAAGGAAGAATTCCATCTAGAGATAAAATTAATTTTATTGTACTGATCGGCCATTTTGGGATTTGAAAAGATGTCAATCTGATAGTAGAGCTCAAATAATCTGGTATTGCCTTTTTTTCTGTTTCAAAATAAATATCAAGTAATTTGTGCGCATAGATAGCTTGGCACTGTCTCAAATTATAATCGATTTCCTGATTAGCCCTCGAGGGATAATACCAGGACGATGTCCACCAGAAAGACGTTGTAAAGTCATGAGCACAAAAGGTGGAAGTAAGGCCTAAAGCTTTCGTGGATTCTTTTTCATGATCAAGAAACACATCATCCAAAAGAGATCCTGAGTTTTCATAGAGTATTGCAGATCCTTTCTTTGCAAAAGAAGATTGGTCAATCTCTGATGAAAACTTTACCATCTGGAGAGTGGTTAAAATATTCTTGATGTATGGAAAAACTTTCTCCACAGGATAACTATTTTGCTTTTTTGCTATGGAGTATAAAAAATGGCATCCATGAATACATGTCAAAGGATGGTTGTCATAGTAACTGTGTTGAATATGATACTGTTGCAATGAATTGTCTAACTCCGGGTGCATTACCATGGCTTTGGTAATTCCAATAAGGAGAGCTTCAACGTCACTTTCACTAAGTGTTAGATTCGAATCATGTGAGATAAGTTGGGTTGCCAACAGGATGCCCACACATTTCGTTTGAGAAAAGGATATCGGATGAAATTTGGATACTTTTGAAGCTAACTTATAAACAATCGAAATCGAATTTTGAATGGAGGACTCGCAATCAACACGAGACGTCAATAAATTGTGGATGGTGGTAAGAATAGATTCTAACTCCAACTCTCCACTACTTGCAGTAACACAGTGTTCTTCGTCTTTTTTATGATTTTTATTCATCTTTGTGATCGGATTTATCAAGATTGCAACAATACTGCAAAACTTATGAATAACATGTGGACATGTTATGAGAGTGCTACTACATTGGAGGAAGGAATTCTTTTTAGGATTCCTATCCAATGGCACAGATGGTAAACTCAATATACTTTCCATTTGAATCCTCCCCATGATCGTTGAAATATGCGGTAGCAGCAAATATGGTTGAATCTTCGCAATCCTTTCAAGTAGGTTGATAGATACTATGGAGGTAAGACACAATCCATTCGAACATTGGCGCGCGTCTGGGTGTTGGAATGGTTTTGATTTTTTGGAGAGTAGTAGATGCGGTGGACCTATTTGCAAAAACGAAATACTTGTCATGGAAAGCAAACATTCAATAATTTCATCTTGGATAGATGATGGTATCCTGCACAGACGAATCATAACATCCGAAATACCATTCAGCATTTGATCCCATGATGCTTGTCTATAATTCTGACGATACGTCTTTTGAAAAAATGGTGCATGACATGGAAGCTGTAGGAGCCAAAGTAACATTTCAAAAAGAGATGGGAGTAGGATGTCATTGATAAGTCGGATATACTTGTCGGAATCAAGTATTTTGATGTGGAACCTCGATGGATCAACATCATTATCTTCGACCATCCAAGAAACATTCATGGTAGATGTAGTTGGACCCATATCAAAACCTCGTGTTGGAGGCATATCTTTGGTGGATTCCATAATATCAGTGGGGGGGAGTATATCCAGCAATCTCCCAAATAACATAGAAAGTATATTATCCGGTCGTGAAAGAAGTGCCTGCAACAAAGTCTCGACTCTTATTCTGTATTTTGGATGTTGAAACAAGACCAACATAACAATCAAATCCAAAATATTCCACAAATTGCTTCCAGGATCACTGGAAGAATCGTCTTCCAATTCTCTTTGAATTTGTCGTTCCAGAACTTGCATCCATCCATCCTGTAGAAGGTACTCTATTCTAGTATCCATTGTATCATTGAGTATTCGTACTTGATCCATGTTCTCCTTCGGACATAGGGAGGTTGATACGATGACTGTCAACAATGATAAACAACTATCTCGACGGAGATCCACCTCCTTTTCAAACTCCCAATGATGATTTCCAAACACTTCCGCTCGTAAGGCTTCCACTCCATGAATGGCATCCTGTAACGTTGGAACAGATGTCAACATTGTATGTATCACCATGGGTAAATGTTGTTGGGGTAGGAGAGGGAGAGATGAGACTATCATGTCATATGCTGTTTGCCTAAGTTGCTTTGTAAACAATGGAAACATGGAAAAACTATGAAGGATAGGGAGTAACGCATTCTCATCATGATGAAGTATCGATGTATAACTGGACAGTATCATTTGGGATATCTCCTGGAATGTTTGGACAGAGTTGTCAAAATGTTCCATGTGCAACAGTATATCCAGAAAGGAGGGAAGGATGTCCAATACGATCTGACGAACCTCATTGGACGAAAACGATGGTAAGATTTCTTGGACTAACAGAGTAATACAGGACTGACAAAGGAAGGAATCATGAACATCGTCTATGGATTGCAATACTATTTCGAAACCCTTTGTTAGTAACCGTTTCCATGGTTTGGGAAATAGACGTGGCGAACTAGATTCTGGAATTTGTGGATTGGTTGGCTGTGACAATAATAAGAATGTTTCATATTCCAAACTAACAGTGCCAATGTGAGTCAAAATGTCATGACATGTCGGAAGTTTCAATTCGGATTGTGCCAGCAAGGGTTTATATCTGGTCAAGGAGGACTGCAGATCCTCATAAAGAAGGACTTCTCGACTACTGCTGCTGTTGTTGTTCTCCATACTCCATGAAGAAGACCTTTCTCAAAAGTCACTCTGGAGGGAAAGGAGAGACTATGGAACTATCAAATAGAATAGGTATGTCGTTAGGTAGATGCGGTCCGGTGTTGACAGCCAAGATTGTTGGAACGTTTGGAGGTTGACATTTTCGTTTCTTAATAATAATAATAATAATAATAATAATAATAATAATAATAATAATAATGTTAAGTAGTGGTTACAGTCACATAATAATCTTTAGTATCAGAATAATAATAAAAATTTAAAAATAATGGAATTCTGAATTTTAGGTTGCCCTAAGTAAAAAAATATAAAATGATTCACATAAAAATCTACAGTTGTCAACAACTTTACTGTTTGCGTGGATATCAAGAGATCCTGCTGATCTTTCATTTTTTTATCCATCGGACACACCTACAAAGTATTTTTCAATTCCATACACATAATCGCATTCCAACACCATGTCATCTTCCTCCAATGTTACATCCAACAACTGTTCCAAAATCGAAATGAAAAAATATTCATATGATTTGAAAGATGAAAACATTGCTAAATATCCAGCATCTCCACGAGGATCGTCCAAATTATTAGCCTATGATATTCCTTCTGACACTAAATCCTATCATTCCAACTTCTCTACTTCCTTTCCATCGTTGGTCCAAAATTGTCACTTAGTCTTCAATGATAGTCGAGTGTTGGAAGCCAGACTTTTTGTTCGCAATGAAAATAATGCTAAATTGGAACTCATGATTTTAGATTTAGGGTCTTTAAATGTTCACCAACAATGTCATGACACTTGTCTATTGGTCATGATCCGATGCGTCAATGTTGTGGAAGGGAACACGTATCACATTGTGGACGATAATATCAAAGTCAAAGTAGAAAAAGTTAAGGGGTAAGTGAGATAATCAAAATTGAGAGAGAGAGTATTCAAATGATGGTTTTGACTTACTCCTTATTGCTTTTTAATGTCTACTTGTGGATCTTTAGAATATGGGAAGAAGATGAAGATAGTGATGGAAATGGAACTGAATGCTATGTGCGTATATATTCAAATCAATCCATAGAAGACTATTTGAAATCAGTAGGAACCGTCCCCATTCCTCCCTATCTTCATCGATCTTCTGAGGATAATGATAAGGATTCCTATAATAACGTATATGCCCACCATGCTGGTTCAGTTGCTGCTCCAACGGCTGGTATGTCTTTCTTTGTCTTGTATCGTCTTTCATAATGGACCGTATGACAAACATTCTCTCTTTTTTCGTGTCATTATTATAGGATTGCATTTTACAAAAGAGGTTATACAACAAATTGGACCCCTAAATTGTAGTTATTTATCCCTCCATGTGGGTGCAGGAACCTTCAAACCTGTCCGTGTAGAAGATGCACGAGAGCATGAGATGCATGCAGAGAGTTTCACTGTCCCAGTCTACGAGATAAGATCCATCTTAAAAGCACTGGATCAGAACAAAGCCCTTGTGGTGGTAGGAACAACTTCTACACGTACATTGGAAAGTCTTTATTGGTGCGGAGTGAAACAATTGAAAGAAGCACAGGATCCCATGAATTTATTATTGGGACAGTTTGATTGGATAGCATTGCAGAATAGGAACGTTTCCAGGAAAGTAGCATTGGAAGCATTGATAGAGGGATTGGGAGATCGGGATATACTGCAAGGGAAGACTAGTTTAATGATTTCTCCACCTTCCTACGAATTTAAAGTGGTGGATCATCTTGTGACTAATTTTCATGCCCCAGATTCTACCTTGATGTTATTAGTATCAGCATTTTGTAAGGATGCTTCAGGAGATATCATCACAAATTTGTATGAGCACGCTCAACACAAGGGATATCGTTTTTTATCATATGGAGATGTTTGCTTGTTTACTAGTAGAATAAAGGATTAGGTAGCATACGAAGTAAAGGAAACAGGACAAATGAAGGATAATAAGGGAGAAGATTTAGGATTGTTGTTGGGATAAAATAGTCAATATTTATTCATGAAACTAATCTTCAAAAAACAGAAACCAAGTAGAAAAAATATATATATATAGAAAGTAAAATCACAATCGTTACCTACCATAGAAATCAGTCTCATATGATTTTTTTTTTTACTTCAACCATTACCAATTATTTAAAAAAGTACAACTATTATTCAAATCGTTATGGAAATGAATGATAATTATTATTTTTTCATGCTGAAAAATTCTTACGCAAAGATAATCATTATTAACAAGTTCTGGGATATTCAACCCATTGCGTTGGTTTATTTCAAATTGCAAAAATCCGCATTCAACAACTCTTGTTGATATCATTAGTTGTGATTGCATTAATTTTTACACTGCAAAAATACCGACTTTTTTCAGAAAGATAATCATTGTAATTCCTGTGCTGTATAGAAATTTCACCAAATGCAAAGAGTTGTTTTTTATTGAAGGAAGAAAAACTCAGAAGTGACACGAAGACGAAATATATCACTTGAAAATTTTCGTCATAGCTCATGTATGTAACGTAAGAAATTCTTTCGCAATATCAACTTTGTTCTCGTAAGGATCACGCATGGGATTGAAAGCTCATCTTGCTTACAATTTAATGTATTTTTTTTCATTGCCAATACGTCAAAATGTATCTGTTACGTGACTGAATAGAAAGTGCTTATCTTCTTGATACGATTGATCCTATGGTACCCAATCACAAAGACTAAGGTGTCTAAAGTATAATAAATATTTGTTGATTATGATAATATACAAAGTCGTATTCGCATTGATAAGATAACGATTTTTGAGTGCTGCATCTCTTTTTCACGTAACAGTAAACCTGTTCGCCACAAGGCCTTTTTCGTCATAAAAATGTCCATGATGCAGGGAAAA
>Ga0209092_10001730_pt1 | contig 20838 bp, 12 predicted proteins | sample FraStrMetagenome_FD_187446 | JGI IMG/M metagenome (GOLD analysis project Ga0209092, IMG submission 187446) | Marine eukaryotic phytoplankton communities from Arctic Ocean - Fram Strait ARC3M Metagenome (SPAdes) (version 2) | ecosystem: Environmental > Aquatic > Marine > Oceanic | place: Fram... | reverse complement strand
TCTGAATGGAAAACAGATCCATCTATGAAGATAAAAGAAGTCGCAGAAATTACAGAACTATTTGCGAATATCATGAGAAACGGAACGAAAGAAAGAAAAGAGTCATTGAGAGTAAGGAAGATTCAGGATCTCAGAAAGAATGACAGAGGGCGAACGCTCTCTAAGTTTTTAGGAAGGAATAGGCAGATGAAGTTTGAGTTTGCGCAAAAAATATTCAAGAAACACAGGCCTAAACCAGATATCACAAAGAGTTTACATAAAACGAACTCATGTACAGAACTTGAATCTTCACAACTTCAAAGGAATGCTTTCAAGATAACAAACAATAACATACACGAGTTCGAAATCCAGGTCAAAGAATATGAAGACGAAATTTTTCAACAAAGAGATTATTCACTTTCAAGATTCTCCAGTTTTGGAAATGGAATGAATACTCGTATTGAGACTAATTTTAGCTTAGCATCAAATCTAAATTCTTGGAACAAGGATGCAACACTACTTGGACAGGATAAAGTAGACCAAAATATGTTTTCTCCTTTACCATTTTCCTACATCACAGGTTTCTTTCAGCCTACTTGCGGGACCTGCTATGGGGCAATACATAAGGACAATGAAGAAAGAAGGGACGAGACTAGTGAGTACGACATATCATGTAAAAAAGAAAAGAACAAGAAAAGCCTTCTTATACTAAGCCAGGAAAATATGACGAGCCCGCTTTATCAAGAAGCATTTAATTTTTTGATTAATGCAATTGATCTTTACAAAAGAAAACAATTTATAGATGCCTTTGAAATGCTTGAAGAAGCTTTGGTTTTAAGCCAAATGATTGGGTTAAGTGAGAATCATGACATGATTGTCGAAACCAATTCATATCTAAGCTGCATTTGTGAAGCCGCAAATGAAATGCATAATAATGGAGCATATTTTGAAAGTATCGCTGATTATGATAATGCATTATTGATATTCCAAAAAGTTTCAGATCTAAAATTTCTGATCTTTGCAAGTAATCCGTCTACTTATGCCACGCCCTATTCGAAGACATTGCATTGTTATGGAGTTACGCTTTGGAAAGTTGGATCTTACCTTGAATCTATTGAGGAACTTGATAAGGCATTCAGGGTCACTGAAAGTATTGAGCAAAAGTGGAAAGATGTAGAGAGAGATATGGCTGAAATTCTGATTAGTCTTGGAAATTCTTTTCTTTCTAAGGGAGACTTCGAACAAGCAATGGATTTCTACAAGCAGTCATTACATAAAGTAAAAGAGATGAATAATACTAATGAGCACCTAGATCTATCCAAGCCAATGTTATGTGTTGGTAACGCATACTCAGAGCAAGGTCGGCATAAGGAAGCTATGAATTACTACAGTGAGAGTTTGAGAATACAAAGGCTATTTCACAAAAAAGAGGACATTACTAGTGCTTCTACTCTAAATTATATAGGTGTGATTCATGAAAAATGTGGGGAATACGAAAAAGCGATGAAATGCTACCAAGAAGCGCTATCGTCGTATCGATCTATTCTGGGAAACTGTCACGTTGATGTTGCAGTTACTTTGGTTAACATTGGACAAATATATCGCTCATGGTCAATGTACGATAAAGCTAGGTATTCTTATGAACTAGCTCTTGGAGTATTTCGAAAAATCTTGGGTAATAATCATCGTAATGTTGCATCTACATTACATCATATTGGACAATTACAACTTGTACAAAATGAGGATATTTTAGCATTCAAAACCTTTCAGATAGCATTGAAAATTCAAAAAGAAGCGCTGGGCACACACAAAGATGTAGCCATAACTCTTGACAGCCTAGGTGATCTGTTTCATAAGACCGGCAAACAAAAAAAAGCATTACTATTATATAGGAAAGCTTTGAAAATAAGACAGTCAACGTTAGGTAGAACCCATTTTTACACTGGAATCAGTTTACACCGACTTGGAGATTTCTATAAAAATGTCACAAGAAGTTTGATAGATGCATCAAAAATGTACAAAGAGGCTCTTCATGTATATGAAATGCTTTCGATACCAAAGGACGACAATCAAATGAAAACACTTATGAATAGCATAGCCGCATTACAAAAAAGGAAAGAAAAACCTTGACCTCATGCATACGTTCTATGAAGTGTTACTGTATATACCGGTACTTTTTTATGCACAGTAGATGATCTTAAAGGTGTTGACTTCAAAATCAGGACGAAATGTTTCAACACTATTCTCTGAGCAATATATTCATAGTTTTAAGTTTGAAAGAAGCTGCCAAGCTCTTACAATTTAGTACATATTCTGAAAAAGAATTAAAAACAGGCAATGCTTTTGATTTGAAACTTTCTCTTTACTTCGTGATTATGTTCTACACATTGATTCTTTTAAAGTCCTTCTTGATTTGATCAGAACAGAGTGCTGAGAACCAGTTTTATTCGATTATGGCATGAATCAAGACGATGCAAATTGCAGAAGACCTTCGCTTTCGAGTCTCATGAGAGTTCTGACAACTCCATCCTTGAGAGTCATATAAGATTCAAGCAGTTTGTACAGACATGAGCTAGTGCATAAATATTCAGATTCTTTTCGCCATAAAGTGCACACAAAAAAAATCTTACCTCTGCATTGGTCCATTCCGTGATTTCATTGGCAGCAGCTTTTACGTTATCTCTAGCATTCTTCATAGCTATTCCCTTACCTGCGTAATCTAAAAATTCTAAATCATTATCACCGTCCCCGAAAGCTATAATTTCTTCAGGTGGAATATCTAGGTGTTTTGACATTTGTTTTAGTCCATTACCTTTGCATACATTTGGATTCAATACTTCTACAAACCATGGTGGAGAACCACGAACTACATGAGCTTCATCTTTCAAACTTTGAAAAACTTTTGAATAGACATCATCAACTGATTCTTCCCCACAAATAATAAGGATCTAGCGTGATGATATTGAAGATTAGGATTAGCACGGTATATTTGCTGTAGTCAGAATACGAGATTAAAAAAACTCACTTTGGAAGGAAGACCTTGTTCCATAGCCGACTGAAAGTCAGCAGTGCATATTTTTTGAGTAACACCTGTAAGCTTCGCATATCGTTTCACAAAATCTCGATGGTCGGCTGTTTTGGGTGAAGCATAAATATCAAGACCAACATAATACTGTAAAAAATGTGGCATTTCCAACGAGAGGGAAATAACTTTACGAGTGACACTATCTAAGAGAGTATCATGAAATAAATTTTCAAGTTGGAGATGAGCCTTTTGAACATGATGGCTTGTATGAAGAACTATTTCTTCATTTTCCTTGTTCGAAGTAGGCTTTTCGACAAAACTTTTGTAATCTTGTTCAGAGATATTTTGAATATGAGCACCTCTTGCACCGTTTGAACATATAACAGGTATCCCAACGTAGGAATATAATTTAGATGGAAATTGAAATTGTAGATCAGTAACTTGGTCAAATGTACAAGCAGCAGACCTTCCAGTGGCAATAGATACTATGAAACCTTTCGAATGGAGATACCTCAAATATTCAATAGTGGGTTGTGAGAGTTGATGATTAGGTTGCAAAAGGGTCCCATCAAGATCAAGAGCAACCATACGATATTTTGTAGATGTAGAAGATCCTGTCATTTCTTTGAATAGGATAAGATTGTTGCTTTCTAGAAATGATTTTGAGACTGTGAGAGTGCAATCTGTGTGTATGATAATGAAACAAAGCAAGTTGTTCTTGGAAAAAATAATATGAAATTACGATCTGACGTCACTTTTGTTCCTTTATGAATCTATTTTTGTTTTGGTTTCACGATTATATTTTCTTGTTCCTCAAAAATGTCTCTGATATGGAGATAATTAATAGCTTTAAGTGCGTTTTTGACAAGCCACGCAATTAATCTGCTTTGAGCTAAAATGAAATCAGAAATGCAAGTACAATACTCCCTCCAAAATCACTTTTACCTTTATTTTTATTACATTTGAAGCTATACCTTTGTGTTGCTTCGGCATCAGTGAGCGTCAATGTTTGAGCAGTCTTACTTCGTGGGTATTCTTTTCCAAATCACATTATTACTTTCATTACACAGATCCCTATTCCACACAAATACAGCTCTGCATATCATGTCTCCTGTATCAGCTCTTTCTTCTTCCACCGGCACTAAAACTCTTCGAGCTGGATGGACTAAAGTGGCTCTCGAATCTGCCCGTCTGAGCGCTAGAAATCGTAGAGAAGCATTGAACAAAGCTGGCGTTTTAAATATGGAACGTCCCATTAAAATTACTGCTACTGCATATGATCCTAGCAAGGATAACTCTAGTGATTTGAAGGGCACTAATACCAAAATCATCCATTTTCAACGGCATGGACAAGGATATCATAATTTAATTGGAGAAGTCGTGCGTGAATTAGGAAATAAGATTGATCTGGATGGAACAGATCCTACTACAAACCCTTTCATTCGATCTGAAATTGTAGATTCTCCATTAACAATTACTGGGTTTGAGGAATGTTCTAGTTGGAGAAATACAGCTTCTACCTTAAATCCACAATGCATCATTGTGTCTCCTCTATTGCGTACCATTCAAACTGCCATGGCAACTTTTGCAGATTTTACTCCACAATCCACATCTTCAGCTAATCAATCCAATGTACCATGGATAGTTCACGAGTAAGTACATTGAAAAAGAGCATAAAAAAAATTCTTATGTCGTCTATGAGTTTGATTCTCTACGCTATATTCTAGGGAGAATTATTGTGAAACAAACAGGATACCAAATAAATTCTTATACTTTTGTTTCCTTTTTCTGTCTCCACTCTTCACAACTGCATTAAAAGAGGATGTCGTGAAGAATTAGGTTATTTAACCTGTAACAAACGTAGACCCATTTCTCAATCCAAAGTCGAATTTCCCTTTATAGATTTTTCTTACATTGAATCTGGTGATATAGACGAATTGTGGTATGAGGATCGAAGAGAGACAGTGCGTGAGCAGGTTGATCGAGGATATCATTTCATGGCTGATTTTGTACGACTACGACCGGAAAATGAAATAGCTATCGTGTCTCATTCCGCCTTTCTGTTCAATTTATTAAATGCTGCTATAGATTGTGGTGAAGATGAGGACCTACGAGCATGGTTTTTGACATCAGAGGTCCGATCCATGAAAGTCACATTTCATTCTTCCTAACAACATTTTTTAAGTAAGTGTGAGTATGCACGAAAGAAAAGCTGACAGATTTTCAACCTTTATGGATTTGAATTTCTTGTAGGGTTTAGCACTCCATAACTTTTGGTCGTCAAAACAAGATGAGTCTCTCAACGGAGTATAACTTTGGGTATCGAGAATGAAATTTTGAATCCAGGACTCACTCTACTTTCAGCAATCAAATCGAAGGACATCTACTGTGCAGGATGATTTTTTGTAAGCAATTAAAATTTCATACCGTTCGGATTTATGGTGTCGTGCATTTTCACAAATGTAATTCTTTTGTCCATAATAATCAAGGCTAAACCTTCTAATCTAAGTTAATCACATGATACTTTGTATTATGCTTTCATTCAGGCAACATTCTTTTTTCGCAAATATAATTCTTTTGTAGCTGAGTTGCTACAAATACAAAAATATGAACACATCGCCAATACTCAAGAATAAATCTATCAAATTTAAGAAATGAGATTCGTTGTATAAAATATGAATTTGCAAGAACAGTTCACAATTTCTATTCTCACATCCTAGAAAAAAGGCAATCTCTTCTCATTTCTGAATCATCCAAACATGACAGACTCCATTGAAATGATTCTGCGCAAAGCCAAAGCTTTGTACACAGTGAATTCAGAGAGTTTAGCTTTTATTAATTCAACAAAAGGTCGGCAAGTTCTCACCTGTCGCAATATCATTTTGGAACCAAAACTCATTCACTGTAAGAAAGATAACAACAAAGATGATAGTTGTGCTTCCCTCATATCCCGAGATACTAAAAAAGACGTCAATCTCATTATTGAAAATTGGTCATACAAAGGACAGCCTCTCATCAAAGAAAGCATCGCCATGGATTATTTTATTGATACCAGAATCGAGTCATTTAAAGACTTGCAAAGAATGCAAGAAGAATATAAGAGATTGATTGAGAGTTACACTGATCTTTTAAAAGATGAACAAAGGTCTCGAAAAGCAGCTAGTATTCTTTTGACAAACATGGAAATACTTCAGGTTGCTATCGGAAGTATCCATAAGTTAGTTATGGATATTGCAGACTCTTCTGAAGAAGATTTGAAGTTCGATGAAGACATGAAAGCTGTTATGGAATCACTGCAAAAGATAAGTTCACGTGGGTTGAGTTTCCAAGTTAATCTAAAGCGAGTAACATTCAGAACCAGATTCCGTGTCGTACCGAACTTTAATGATATCAGTAAGGTACACCTCACACGAACATTAAATGCGCATACAGAAGAAGTTTGTTGTTTGGAGCTATTTACATTTGATGGAAAGCAATACTTAGCAAGTGGTAGTGGTGATAATACAATAAAAATCTGGAGTTTGAATGACTATTATAATATGGCAACTCTCACAGATCATGAGGGTTATGTGCGTACTTTGAAGTCGTACGAACATAAAGGTGTACCAATGCTTGCAAGTGGTGGAGACGATAAATCCATTAAATTGTGGGATTTGTCAAAGAAATCGATTGTTAATACATTGTCAGGACATACTTCAACAGTGTATTCGTTGGAAACTTATGACTATGAAGAGAAAACGAATCTTGTTAGTGGAAGCTCGGATGGTTTCATGATTCTATGGGACCTTGACACCCATCAGATGCTGATTACGCTAAATGTCGGTGTTGGTCAAATCTATGATTTGAAAGTGCTATACCAGGACAATGAGCCATATGTCATCATTGGTGGAAAGAAAGGTTGTTCAATGTGGAGTTTGAGCGAACAAAAAAAGGAAAAACAACTTCAAGGGACAGAAGTATATTCGTTGCATGATATCAATCATGATGGTAGCTTAATTATGGCATTTAACATTTATTCTCATAACAATTATTCTCAGATTCAAGCACAAAATTTGGAGAATGGAAAAATGATACATTTAACAAATTGCAATGGGTTTGGTGGGAGGCTCGAATTTGTATACAACAATGGAAAGCTGTGCTTAGTCGTTTTACCAAGTGGTGCTTCGACTATGCAAGTATGGGACTTTGAAAGCCGAACCAACACGTCAACTATCAGTAATAATGAAACAGTGAGTTTGATGAAAGGAATGAAGAATGATGGACTTGCATATTTAGTGACGGGACATTCTAATGGAAAAATACAGTTTTGGACAGAATAAGAAGTATTAGTTATCAATGTGATTTGTCAAGTCGGAGAATTATAAAAAATCAAGGAGAATAAGGACCATAAAGGCAATGTTGAAGAGGATGTCGATTTATCAATTCATGCTGCTCCAAATATATTAGAATCCGCTGAAGAGGTGCTCGATCTTTACACTTCCTGTCTTAAAAGGATGAATGCCGACACAGACCGCACGAAAAGAGCTTAACATTTTTGCCGCCAATAATTGAAAATTTTTGACTTCTAAAATGAAACGTAGATTCCTAATCTCATAGAAACGATTTATCATGATTGTTTTGTCCTCATTTATTGACAAATATAATTCTATCCTTGGCTCATCATATCATGACGGACTCTTTTGAAGTAATTTTGCAAAATGTTAGGGCTCTCTGTATCATCAACGCAGAGAAGTTAGCTTTCATCGAGTCTCAGAAAAATCATCATATGATTAATTCTTTCTCGTGTAAAAAGAGGAAAATTGAAGTCCCTAATCATACGCTTTCTTTCACATCAAAAGACAGATCAACAGACATTGAAATGCTTATTAAGAATTGGAAATACGATGGAAAAAAACTGAAGAAGGAAAGCATCATTGTGAATGATTTTATCGATACCAAGTTGAAGGTATTTGAAGATTTATCAAGATTGCAATTAGATTACCTAAGGTTGATTGATATCTATGCTAGGTTGCTGAAGGATGAACCCGAATCGCGCAATGCAGTAAACATTTTATTTACAAACATGAAACTTTTGCGAGAGGCAATAGAGAGTTTGAATGAACAAATTACTCATCCGATTGAAAGTTCTAAAGGCGAACATAAATTTGTGAGAGACTCGAAGGCTGTCTTGGAGAACTTGAAAAAGATTGCATCTCGATCTACACGTCCTTTCCAGAAAAGAATCAAAATGATTGGAAAAGGAGACTTGCGATCAGGTAATGCTCCGATTCAAAAAGTTGATATAGAGCTCAAAAATACCAAAATAACAAAAAATAAAAAAGATATTAGGAAATGCTTCAAATTCCTAAAAACAACATCTCATGATACTAGAGTAACTAAACATACTCAACCAATCCAAGATCAAGATACTGTGACAGATGAGAGCACTTGCTCAGATGGTTGCAGTACAAATGAAGTTAGTGTTAGGGCAACAAGAGATCTGATGCAAGAAATAGACTCTATACAAACATTTCCGAACTATGCATCCTACAAACAACCATGCCTAGAATATAAATTGGAACCTCCAATACAAACCATTATTATTTCTTCTGAAAGTGAAGGAGATATGAGTGTATCAAGTCCCTGGACATCTAATTGGGATATCTATGAAAATCTGCAATTTAAGAAGTCACCAGTAACGATGATTTTAAGCGATTCATCTAATGGAGAAAGTAGTTCTGACAACAGTGATGTGGATTTTTTAATGGATTAATACAGTGTATTGTTTTCTTTCAGTAAGTTACCGGAATAATATCCAAATGGAATATCATGACATCTATATTCCCTACCATGTACTCTGTAATGCCCTTTATTATGATAAGATAGTTTCAACACCTACTCAAATAGCGAAATTAATGATAATGACGACAATCCAAATTCAAAAATGAAATTTTTAACTTTCATATGAAGATATTACAAAAACAATACAAACACACACACACACACACAAGTAGGATTATTACTTCTAGCAAGTCGTTGCAAGAATAATACTGCCAAAGAATGTGATTTGGGTTATCATTATTGCGAGTTTGGTATATGCAGAGGAAATGGAAATGATTGGATTTCATTAACATATCAAGAAAGCAATTGCAAACAGGTACTTGTGAGTGGTGCTTTGAAAAGATGGAGTTGCATATCTCTAGTGAATAGACATCATCATGGACAAAGAAAAATTTGACCTCAGGTAGAATAGTGGTGCTGCTTTTAATTATATTTTTTCAAGATAAGCTTGTATCATTTAGTCGTGAAAGATTTAGCATTGTATTTGTACTGACTTTGAAATACATTTTTAAGTGTTCTTTGATTCTTTCTGGGTGTATTGTGTGTTGCGGTCATCATACATTCACATGCAAAACCTATGATTTCATGGGTGACATTAAATGACATAAAAAGCGAAAAAAATGAGAGATTTATGTTGTACCTAGTATGAGAAAGCGTAGAACTTTACGAGCGTCAATTGCAATCTCAACCTTCGGTATCTTTCAAAAGATGGATTTTTTTACTACCAAATCATTTTTGTGTAAGAATGTACACAACTTACGGAATATGCACTCAATATAAACTCACTATATGCTACCACTATTTTATTGTTGAAAGGAAACACACATCAAAAGAATGAAACGAATCTCCTTTTTGAAATCACTTCCATACTTAGAACTTGTTCATTCCTCATCATGGCCACCTAGAGAAATAGGAAGTTCCAATGGAAGTTCGCAGAAACAAGAGATCTCAAAAATAAATATACTCGAATCTTCTCGAACTCCCACTCATACTTCGAAAAAACGACGTATGGACAAGGAGAACGAATATGAAGCTGATGAGACAACTAGGTCAATGTCAGAATATTCTTATTCATTATTTTCAAGCAATAATAATGATGTATACTTATCCATTGAACCATGCATTGCAAATACAGAAAATGAAAATAAAAATGAAATCACTTGGAGAAATCTTGGACCTGCATTTTTCTCTCAGCAGGATGAGAAATTCGAAAGTCTTCAAGAAAATCTTGAATCTAATCCACCTGTAATAGTCATGGAAAAAGATCCTGGCATGTGTTTTTTTGACGCAGCTGTAGTAATTCAAATCCCCAAATCATCTAGTAACATCTCCAATATGCCTTCGTCTCCATCTTTGAGATCTCCATTCACTTCTCCAGGTCCATCCAAAATGATTCAATCAACGACGCCGAATACAAATTCTACATTTAGCCTATCTCAATCACCAAAAAATCCTACTCTAAAGCAGAAATACAATACCTCAAATTCGTCAATGTTTTTATATTTTCGATTTGAAAAGAAGTTTGTTTTCTTGGTTCATCATGATGAAATTCTGAAGATACTTCAACATCCAAATGATCATGTATCACAAACACAACCACAAAATCATTGCAACTCTGAAAGCAACACCACTGAAACAAATGAAGTTTCCAGCTTGTCTTTGCAATTCCCAGCTTGTATTTTTCGTATCTTTTCATTGCCTCCTACATCTTTCACCAATAACAATACTACTCCTACGACAATAGACAAAAATATTACAGTTCAAATGAAACAGCATGAAAAACTTCTAGCCGAAGCTCATCAATTATTGAATCTTTTTATGAACCAAGAATATACTGACATATACACCAAGGCACGACAGCAGCACAAACAACACCAAAGAACATTACAAAACCAAAGCACTAGTAATGAAGGGAGCAGTGATTTGGAACCAGGGCAGGTTGAAGAGCAGATTATGCACTCTTCTTCCAATGATGGTGATAATTTGAATGAAAATCCCGAGCGCGAAGAAGAAACAAAACGAATGGAAGATATAACAAGTACTCATGACGTGATACAAAAAAGTAATTCCATTCATCATGATGAAAAGTCTGCATTGAACAATAAGTGCGAATCTACAATATTAGATCATAAAAATGCTGTCAACAAAGAACTCGATACTGAGACTACCCATGCCAAAGATGGTGTACAAAACGGAAATAGTCATAAGTCAGCAAGCTTGTCCTTATTACAGCAATCTAAGCAAGCACAGATAAAAAATCATCAACTTACAAATTTTAAGAAAAGCTGGAAAGCAATTGATACAATTTTACAGTACTATTGTGATCCAAGTTCCCAGTCTTACTGTTTAGCAACTCATTGCTCCAAGGACGATGAATCTGATCTAAAGAATCTTCTTGAAGCCGCAGCTAATGGAATAACAAATTGTTATACTGATAATAGCAAGAATGGAAATACACAGTTACAAAATAGTTCCAATTCTTATGAATATTATACCAATGACTTGATTATCACGCATGAAAAAATAGAAGATGCTATGTCGAAACTTTTTCCATCTACAAAAAAAGTGAGGAAGAAGAAGCTTAGAGCACATTTAAATCAAAACAATGCTCAACAATCCATGTCGAATTCACCCTATAAGTCTCAAATGAATACCCAAGGCAGTTTACAATCTCCCAGAAATTCCCTTTCAATAGAATCACCTTCTGTTACCCAAGATAGTACATCTGAAACACTGGAGTCTCTTGTTATGCTATATCAAAAGAATCTTGTTTCCAAACACAGATCCATGGTTTTGCCAAAGCGTTGTGAAAAATGAATCAACAAATAATGAAAGAGCTACATTTATAATAGCAATGCTATAGTTTTAAATCATAATCTATAACATATATTTGTATAACACTTAATAAGCCCATTCTTTTTCTCTACTTCTCCCCTATGTTCTATTCACAAACAAAAATTCTGGTGTCTCCTGATATTTATTAAGTTTCAGTTTATCTTTTTTCTAATGGACACTAGAATCACGATCCTTTCTAAACTTACTGCTTTCAAAAGCACTAGTTGTCTTCCCATGTAGTCTTTTGAAAACATTTCTATCCGCATAATTAGATACCCAATCACGGCTGCTAGATTTTAATACTTTTCCACTTTTCTTCAAGTTTTCTGGAGAAGACAATGGCGAGTCTGAATCGAAGTCACTCCGAGAGTGGAGAACTGGTTCCTTAACATCGTGTTCTTCCATCAAATGTGCACGTTTTTGCATTCCTGTGTAACTCAATGGGCTTTGTAGCCTTTCAAAGACTGATGGACCTTTGCTCCTTATACTTCCTACTGATGAAGGTGAAATTTGAGATATTTTGTCCTCATGTACCTCATGAGATGATGAAGTATGCACTCTTTTCTGTATTCCTGTATAGTTCAATGGGCTTTGCAGCCTTTCAAAGACTGATGGACGTTTGTTCCTATTGCTCCCTGCTGATGAAGGCGAAATTTGAGATATTTTGTCCTCGTGTACCTCTTGAGATGATGAAGTATGCACTCTTTTTTGTGTCCCGGTATAATTAAGGGGACTCTGTAATCTTTCAAACACTGAGGAACCACCATTCCTTGCAAGAGATGCTGATGAAGGAGAAACAGGAGGTTTCTTTCTCGGTTCCTTTTTCGACTGTGTCTTTTTCTTCAATAATCTAGTTTCCATCAATTGTTTTTGAATTCCAGTAAAATGTTGAGGATTTGTCAATCTACGAAATACATCGCTACCTCCTTTTATAGGTTTGGATTTTGGTTCATCTTCTGCTTCATCATGGGAGTTAGCAGAAAGACGTGTATAGAATTTATTCAAAGTTGATGGTTCGATAATCGAACCCGTTGTAGTTCCGTGACGCTTCTCCGTTGCGCTTTGCTCAGTACTTTCTCTTGCTTTGATTTCATCCAGTTTTAAGTCTAAGTGTTGTCTATCAAGAACTTTAAAGTGATCATTTTTCTTTCGCTCATCAACAAGCATGCCTAACAGGACTTTGCAACTTGTTTGTAAGGAATTGAGAGGCGTTGATCCTATTATCGAAGAGATAATTGAAAAAATGAGGTGTAGTACCAAAATTGTTTCGTTTTTAAAAAGCTATAAATGCTCTTACCTATATTCACTGATTTGAAACGTTCACCAGCTAAAAAGCCTCTCCTAACTTCTCTTTTTCCTTGAATAGACAGCTGATGATCGAGGACTATACCAAGTGCCTTCGAAAGTAAGCGAACCTTAGTTTGTTTCTCGTTTATTTCTACACCAATTTTGCGCATTTGTTCACTATTTTTCTCCAAATATTGCTCATTCGCTTCAAATTCTTCTTTTTTCTCCTGCAGCTTATGATGATAATCAAGCTCTACCGCAAGTAGAGAAGCGATTTGATCTTTGTGAAAAACAGCCTGTGCTTGGTCGTCAAAAAAATCAACAAGACCCTTTAAATAGATTAAATGCTTGTCACTCTTGGACGCAGAACTCCCAGAGGCTTTTGATGCATGATAATTTGCTATATCCATAAAGCCAACTCTGTAAGCAATAGGGTCAATCCCAGCTCTTTCAACAAGTTTATGCCTTAGCTTCAACATACGGTTATCGAATTTATGGTCCTTACTTGCCAATGCTTCCTTTACGTTCTCATTCGTCTCTCTTTCGGGAGTTCCTTTGATTTCAGGCTCAACACCTACATTTCTTTGATTAACCTCGGCAGATTGCTTTAAAGCAGCGTCTCTTTCCTTTCTGGCGGATTGTAGCTGTGCAAGCAATACATCATGATCTTTTTCAAGATCCCTTAACTTTATCAGTGCATTTTCATTCTCTGCTTCTAACTCTAAGATCTTTCCAGATGAATCTTTGACTGATTCTCCATCCCTATTGTTGATCCTTGCTTTTGTAGAAGATAATGCATCCAAAGCTTTTTCTTTCTCTTCTTCTGCTACAAGTAGCTCTTCAAGTAGATGCTCTTGTTCTTTTTCTGCCTCAGCAAATTTTAAATTTACATTTTCTTTTTCCTTTTCAGCATTATTAGCCTTTTCTAGGATCACCTTCATCGCATTCTCATTTTCTTTCTGAGATTTGACCAGTGTGTCAGCTAAGTCATTTTTTTCTTTTACTTGCATTTCATACTTGTCGATCACTTCAGACATTTCGTTCTGCATCGTAGTAATCTTTTGTAGCATGTTTTCTTTTTCATCTTTTAGGACAGCTATGAGCTTTTTGCTCTCGCTTATCTCGAGCTCAATATCTCCTCTCATTTTCTTTTCGGTTACAAACGTTTTCGTTCTTGCTGTTTCATGATCCTTTTCTGTCATCATGAGCTTTTTAGATAATTCTTTCAATTCATTTTTTGATTTTTCTAAGTTCAAAAGGTTAGATTTTTTTGCTTCTTCTGCCAAGATGAGCTGCTTGGTCATTGATTCTCTTTCCGATTCCAATTGCTCTACTTGACGAATAACTTGTGTTTTTTCATCTTCTGAATCAAAAAGCTTCCTTGCCAAAATTATTCTCTCTTGTTCAACTGCTTCGTGCTTATCAAACATTTGCTGTTTAGCCTCCTCAAGTGACTTCAATCTTTCCAGAGCCTTCTCTTTAGCGGTTTCCATGGAGGAAAGTTGGGAAGAAGAGTTAATTGCAGTATTTTCCTTTAGTTCTTTGAACTTCCCTACAACTTCTGCTAGTTTATCTGTTGCTTCCTGTTTTTCATTCTCTAATCCAGAAATTTTGATAGAAGCTTCTTGCATTTCTTTATTCGTCTCTGATAGCTTGAACAAAGTATCCTCTTTATCTTTTTGCTCTGCAATGAGTTTCGTTGACATCAAATCCGCTTGTTCTCTATTCTTGCTATTTTCTTCCTTTATCGTTCGTACTAATATTTCTCTTTCTTTTTCAACGTTGTCATATTTCTTGGAGATCATTTCTTTCTCAACCTCCAGAAGCTTAACTTTCTCTAAAGCATCCTTGACTGCATTTTTTGTTTCGTGAAGATCTTTCTTAGTGATTTCTATTTCTTTCTCACTTCCATTAAGCTTTTCAACAATTTGCTCCATTTTCAATTCTGTTTGTTGAAGTTTTTCACTGTCGGCAATTCGAGAATTGCTTGATTTGTGGAGGTCATCTAACGCGTTTTTGTTTGCATCTTCCAACGAATCAAGTTTTTGAAGCAAAGCTATTTTTTCATCTTCTGCGGCAGCGAACTTATCGATGACTTCAGCTTTTGATTCTTCTGCCGCTATCAACTGTTGAAGCAAATCCTCTTTCTCAGATTTATACTTTTTATTCGACTCTAACAAAGAATGAATTTTTTTTAGCGAAGCTTCTTGTTCTTTTTCAGCTTCTGTAGAAGCTTTCTGAGCCTCATGTAAACTTCTTACCGCTTCAACAGCTCTCAGTACTGCCTTTTTCTCACGCTCACTTGCTGCTTCTGCTTTTTTAGTTGCTGCATCAATCTCTAGTCGCGATTTAGCTTCGATGCCATCTATTTCTTTTTGGAGTTCCTCAATTTTTTCTTTCGTCCCATTCAAGTCCATGGATATCTCTGCATCAGAATTCATAATGATTGCACTGGTGTCTATATGATCAATATGCGAGTATGGTATGTTGCACCTCTATCGTGTAATCTTGCTCAACTCGTCTTAGCTCTTAACCTTGTGTAGTTATATGAATCCAGGACCCAGGTTTTCTCAAAAGATTGAATTTGTTCATACACAATTATTGACACGAAAAGGGTATGCACATGTATGTCCTTCAAAGTATAGGTGTAGTCTTTCTCTTTCTTGAAGAACAAATCTTGTATCAAATATTTTCGAATTTTTTTAGTCAATTTGTCACTTAATAATAAATATTGTTTATTACGTAGAAGCTCTCTGCTAGTCCCGGGAAATATTTTTTTCCAACTATATAATCTGGAGGGAAATTTTATATGAGATATGTATTTAGGTATAGTGAAGTTTATATATCAAGCCACAGTTGATAAATATATATTTTGACAACACCCTTCCTCATGAAACTTCAAACTTCGATCTTATATAACTCTGCAGATGAGCGTCGTTACTATCTTATTGATGTCATGCTCTATGGATCCAGAATGAATAAAATAAAACTTATCTACTGCTGTATCTGATTTCCTTACGATGTTCAACAATGTAAAAAGAAACAAAGAATAAAGCACTCATAAAAAAAAAGCAACCACCTAAATAATAATTGGAAGTGTCTTATGATCAAACTTATTTCCATGTTTTGATATCTATGAAGTTTATTTATTCATTAGCTCTATTCTATAGTCTTAGCAGCTCTCTCGATATTATTTTAGTTAGTGTTCACTTCCCCTAAAAAAATTTCCTAGAGATAATTTCAAAAGGTCCCAGCGTAAAATTTGTTTATTTTCAGGTGGACATTCGCAATAGTGTTGTTCAATCAAGTCTGAAACAGTCAAAGAACCATTGAATAGTAGCTCAAGATTCGTCAAATCAAATCCAAGTGATGAAAGAACCATAAGGCTGATACCGATGAAAAAAATGAAAGAGAAACCAAATGCTATAATTAAATTGGTCCATCGGCCTTTCTCTAGCTTTTCTTGATCTTCCGAGATAATATCCAACGCCTTTGTCGCTGCATCAGCTCGTCTAATAGCATTCTCTTTTTCTTTTGCCACGCTTTTAAGGTCTTCTTTCGTATCCTTTAGACTTTTTTCTGTTTGTTTCAACTTCAAGATGGCAGCAAATTTCTCTCCCTCTGAAATAGATTTTTGTTTCGTAAGCGTTTTAAGAGCTGCCCCGTTTTGATTCTCTGCTTCAATCAGCCTTCTATCTACCTTTGCACGTTCTTTTTCAGTTGCTTCTAGTTTTTTCGCCAAACGTGATTTTTCTTCGTTTAATATAGCAAGTTTTTGATGAGCCACTGTCTTTTCATACTCCGTGATAGCAAGTTGATCAGCGCAAACTTTACCATCTTTTGGTTCCAGTGCCTCAATCTTTTTTTCAACATCAGATACTTGCCTCAAAGTCTCAGCCAACTTGTCCTGAGATTCTTCTTTCTCTTTTTGTCCCTTTTCTAGTTTCAAAAGTGCATCGTCTTTTGCAGCTTCTAATCCAGATATTTTGCTTAAAAGCGATTTAATTTCAGCGTCTTTTTCAATTTGAATTTGTGATACTTTATCAGCCAATTTCAATCTTTCATTTTCTGCATCATCTATTTTTTCAGCTAAACTCTTCTTATGATTTTCTAAATAGACAAACTGATCTGCCAGAATTTTCTTATTGTTAGCCTCAAGCTTACCGATGGCTTCTTTGGCTTTAGCAGCTTGTATCATGGCATCTGCCTTTTCATTTTCTAATTTGGCTATCTTCTGCATAGCTTCTTTTGAATTATTTTCTGTTTCACTAAGTCTCTCTACTGCACTTTTTTCAGCAGCCTTTGCATCCTTAGCTTCGTTTGCTAATTCCGTCAACTTAGCTTCGTTTTTATTTTCAACTTCTACCAATTTTTTCATCAAGTCCGTACGTTCATTTTCGGCAACTTCATACATTTTAGTGAATTTGTTATTCTCTTCTTCTAATTCAACGATTTTGATAGAGAAAGCATCAAATGTACCTTTTTGTAGATCACTCATTTTTTCTTCAATCAGTTCAACCTGCTTTCGTGCCTCATACTTTTCCTTATCTGCCTTTTCCAGATTACTCCTCATTTCTGATAGTTCCAAAAGAGCTTCATCCTTAGCTGCACTTTCATCTTTTATTTGTTGTGATAATAGTATTAATTCAGATTCGTTTTCATTTTGTGCTTCGAAGAGCTTCTTACTTAATTCTTCTAATTCTCTTTCAGCTTCATTCTTGGCTCCTTCCAAAATAGTAATCTGTTCAGACGAGTCTTTCCCAATTCTTGACTGAAGTAATTTAATTTGCTCCTCAGATTCAGCAATCTTTTGTTTCATGTCGTTTATTTTTTTCTCTGATTGCTCTAATTTCTGCCTACTTTCCTTAGCTGTTGATTCCATTTCGGCGAGTTTCGAAAGAGTAGCTTCTTTATCAGTTTCTGTCACTGATAGCTTCTCTGAGAGTATCTTAAAATCAGATTCATTTTTCAATTCAGTTTCAGCTAGTTTAGCCACTAGTGTTGCTCTCTCTTTATCGATTACTTCTAATTTCTCTGCAATCAGTTTTCGGTCTTTTTCAACAGACGCAAGTTTTTCCAAAGCCTCTTGTGTCGCATTCTCCGCATCGTTCTGTTTTTGTACAGCATTTTCCTTTTCAATTAAAGATTCAGAAAGCTCTTTTAGCAGCTCCTCTTTCTTTTTTTTCTTGGGACTTTTCAGTTGTATTCGCTTCATTATTTGTATCTGTTTAGGATCAGTTATATGATCGAAATGTTTTGTGTTTTGTGTTCCTATTTTGGCTCTCTCCAAAAACTGCGTGACACAAATGTAGATATGTACGCTTGACCTTAATGCTTGAAAGATACAACATGCAGCATGAGCTTCAACCTAAATTTAATCTTACGTATAATCATACGTTACTACATCAAACTAAACTCTGCCATTATCAAGCAAGAGCACGTGTTCATTCATATAATTTGTGACGTACCGTCCGTACAAATTAAAATGAAATGACTGCTGTTTGTGCTGATATGTCTCAGTGGTAATTTGATCATTTTATATTGACAGATACAAGTTCATTATTTCCCACCAGATGCAGAATCACAATCACGAATTTTCAACAAAGCTCAGAAGCAATCAGAATGCAGATCAAAATCAATCAGAACGAACAGGTAAGGAGCTAGTAATTCACCATATATTTGTGTGTTGTTATCATTGTTTTCATTGTTGCTGAAATTTCTTCTAAACATTATTCCGTTTTCAATTAGCATACACAAACAAGATGTCACAAAAAGATCAGTATACTTCAAAAAATGCATTAGATTGGTTGAATCGAAGAGATCAAAGACAACTAGTCCCTGAAGCTGCTGGAATGTCCGGCGTATTTCAGAACTCAGACACCGAGGAAGAACAGGGCAACAATTTGACTACTATAGCATCAAAAATTACTACACGCAATATTAGGAGTCGCCTTAAACCTTTTATTAAAAAGGAAGGCCGTAAACATATTAAGTACATCAAATGTTCGATACTGCAAAAAAGAGATGAGGGTGAAGCAGTTTGGCCGCCAGAAACCATGAAGTTCCTTTTTGACTCATATGGAATTTCGTCTGTTAGTTATCCAGTCAATTATTTTGATATTGTTGACAAAATTTTTCTCATGATTTTTTGCCTCACCAAGAAGATTCCCTTGTACCTTGGTTGTCCTCCTGGGAACACATGTCAATGGATACGTGATCTGTCACCAGAGGATTGCGGTATTGTTCAAGATATCATAATGTTCGTATGGGAAGAGCAGGCAGGAATTCAACAGAGACATCAAGACCGACAGGAACTACATCTAGTACTGGTCGCAGGGCTGCATCTAATGTATCTACAAGAAATAATAAAAGGAAAATAAGTGATTTAAGAGTTAATTATGGTGTTACTTTTGTGGAGTCTGTCGAATCGGTTAACCAAAGTGTTAGGAGACCCCTGGTACAATTCGTAAACCAAAGTAATGTTCAGCAACCCAGGTGTTGTCGTAATGGTTTAGGACTTGACTTTTCTTTCATCACAAAACAAAAAGAACAAATAAGGGAATCTTTTGGGCGTCAAGTAAGAGGGGAAGAAATTAGACATCAAGAAGTAGCTGAAGAATCTCAAAATAATCCACAAAATAATGGGAATTTGGATGAAGCACCAGTTTTTTTATAATAGTCACCAAGGAGGAAAGGCACAAGACCAAGAAGGAAGTCGTAAGTACTACCCCAACAACTTCCAATAAAAGTTCAAAAGTAGCAGCCAAGAAGTAAACACCCAAAGAAACTTCTATTGTTGTTGTTACAAAGGAGAAGAACAGAGAAAGTAGTGAGAAAGGCAAAAAGAAGGTTATTGGATTCATGTCTAAGATATCCAATGACCTTCTCAAGAGTGCAAATGAGGCTAACAAGGTTATCTTAAGAGCTAAGGACAAGGCAGTAACCTTGGCTTTATCGGACCCCCTGGTTGAACAAGCTAAAACGAGCGAGAAGAAGGAAGCAGTAAAAGAAACAGAAAATGATTTGGACAAATCTGAAGAAGTGGATCCACCAGAAGCCCAATCTAGTGAGGAGGGTGAGGGGGAACTAGATACTGAACATGTGTGTACCAACAACAAGAACCTGGAGGATGAGCAGGTCTTAAGGAATCACCCTGATATTTGCAACCTTCTTACGACTGTGGAGGATATGTTGGTAGATTATCCTAACTCTGATAAGAAGACAATGGAAAGTGACAGCATTGCCTTTCAAGAAGAAATAACGCAAATGATGGATAAGATGTTTCAAAACAAAAAAAACTCGTACATGTACACGAGATACCAAAGATTGTGGGTTACATACTATGCATTAGTGAATGAGTTAAACAAGCATACAAGCAAAGACTTACTAGACCAGAAACTTTATGAGTTCTTTGTTCACCAAGGACAGAAATACACCCCCTCCACCCTTTACGTCATGTACTCGTGCATTAACTACTATTTTATAGTGAACTTTGGCTACAAACTCAACACCATGTTGAGGCTTCAACGCTTCTTGAAACTCAACACCAGCACATACGCGGTATACTAGCCACTGTTTCTGTCGAAGTGCAGCAACTAACCCCACAGATGTAGCGGTTAGTTTTGCAAATCCCAAGAGGCATGGCCAGTGGAAGTCAGATTCTGTGGCAGAAGCATACATTACAAATTCCATATGGGAATATTATGACTCAAGGGCTATCGAAGTAGATATGGATTTAGACGTTGTACCTAAATATCAAAGACATAACGACCAATGTATTATGGATATACTTGTACAAAGCGATGAGTTATCTAACAAGGAACTTATAGGTTTAAATAAATATAGACAATATTTGCAAGTGATAATGCTTTCTGATATCGTAGACTTAAGAG
>Ga0209092_10001726_pt1 | contig 20862 bp, 22 predicted proteins | sample FraStrMetagenome_FD_187446 | JGI IMG/M metagenome (GOLD analysis project Ga0209092, IMG submission 187446) | Marine eukaryotic phytoplankton communities from Arctic Ocean - Fram Strait ARC3M Metagenome (SPAdes) (version 2) | ecosystem: Environmental > Aquatic > Marine > Oceanic | place: Fram... | reverse complement strand
TCTTCTATCCGTACCACCTGCATCTGACATAATAATACCACCTGCAGTTGGTGTTGAATCTGTTTGTACTTCTAATGCACTTACAGATGTTGTTTCTGCTATTGTAGCTTGTACGTTATGACCTAGTGCTACAGCTCCTGCTGCAGTTGCGTCAGATTCGTTACCTATTGCAACTGCGTCTAGTGCAGATGCACCAACGTTAGCACCAATTGCAATACCTCCAGTTCTAAAACCGCCGGCAGTTACATTAGCAGTTTCACCGATTGCGATTGCCCATGCAGCAGAAGTGTCTGCATTTTTACCTATTGCTATAGAAGTACCACCTGCAGCGTCAGCACGATAGCCAATTGCTATACCCTCATCCTGTGGTGCAATAGCTTCATTACCAATTGCAATAGAGACGTTGGAAGCATTGCTGTCTTCACCTATTGCTAGTCCACCACCAGCATTTACATTTGATACTGCAAATGCGTTAGTACCAATTGCAATACCACCTTTAGTATTTCCAAAGTTATAGTCTACTGCTTTATTTACTGTAGCACCATTACCGATTACAATTGCTTTACCGTCGTTGTAAAGGTCTGTTGCAGCGGTTACAGTAGATGCTGCACCATTACCAATAACAATATCACCTTCATGTAAAGTTACAGCAGCAGTTGTTGTTAATGCAGCTGCAGATTTCATACTGTCTGTTTGACCGCCGGTAACTAAACCAGCCGCACCACCACCTGCAGCATCAATTGTAACATTGTTGTTTGCATCATTGGTTAGTGTAATATTAGTACCAGCTGTAAGTGTTACAGTAGTTTGTGTTGCATCAGAACCGTTAAGATCTAATTCAACGTTTGCTCCACTCTGCACTGCATCTAAATCATAAGTAGTATTTACTCCTGTTGGTAGACCACTCACAGTACTACCTGTAAAGTCCACAGTACCACTAACAAAGTTAGTAGCTGTATTACTCATCTCAAGGTTAGTAGCTCCACCTGAGCCATCTTGGATAGCTTTAGCGGTAGCTGAAAGAGCAGCGTTATCGTTTGTTTTTATCAGTCCTAGATATGACTGATCAATTTGTTGTCCTGTTAATGTTGACATAATATCTGTTGTTTTTTAAATTTTTATATTAGGGTGTGAGAGACCAAGTTCTAACTTCAGTTTCCCATTGCGTTGCGTTTTGATTCCATATGAATGATCCTACTGGTGGAGTTCCATTACATGCATCATTAGCAATTGCCCACCACCATGAGGCATTCTCAGGTGCTGTTATATTGTAATAATTTGCTAATGCAATAGTCCAACTACCATATAGTGGTTGCGTAATACCTAAGTATTCACAATAAGCTTGAATCCAACTACCGTTTACTGGTTCTGTTATACCATAATAAATACATAGTGCTGACATCCAGCTACCTCCAGTAGGGGTTGTAACTGCATTGTTAGTTATACATTGTACGTAATCTTGTACCGCTAATTTTATATCCATATTATTGTCTTAATTTTGCTATTGCGTCTATTGCTCCCTGTGCGCTTATGTACACTCCAGCTATAATAACCCAATCAGAACTTGTTAAAGTCTCTGAGAAGAGCCCGAAACAAGCCACAACGAATACCATAAGCTTTCTGCTTATATATCTATTTAGTATTTTGTCTGTTGCTGCTTTCATTGCTTAAGTATATTTTCAGTTTCTTTATATTAGACTTTGTGCTTTTAGTTGCAGCCCCCACAGTCGGGGTCTCCGTCACAACCGCAGTCCGCGTAGATCCATAAATCATTTCTTCGTAGAGGTATATTTGTTTGCAATCCGCTAAAATATGGACTACGTCTATCTGGTGACATACCGTCACTCGGTGTTGGGTTTTGATATAATAGGAACATATTAGGATGCTGTCGTAAAAACTCTAACATTCTATTACTATAGAACTGTGCCATATCTAGTGCTTGTTCTCTAAGATATTTCATTTCATCTAGAGTTGTTGCGCCAGTTTCTTCACTTGCTCCATTTAAGATACCTTTTTCTACATACTTATATTTTAAGTTAGGTAGTAGGTAGTATAATGCATATTGAATTAGACAAGGACCTACGTAGTCTTTTAAGAATGCTGATTCTTCTAAGGTTAAGTCATTTGCTATGACACCTTCTTTAAGTCTATTGTAAAAAGGAGTTCCTAAAATATTTTGAATTTGACTGTCTTGTGCAAGAAGTATAGACGGTGTTAATACATCAATACGAATATTGTTGTCTAAGCTGGTCCATTGCTTCATTCTTTGTTCTGAGACTAATAATACTGTTTCCATTATAGTGATTCTATGTTTTCTTGTGGTCTAGTATCTTCTATTTGTTCTTCATTAACTAGTTTATTAGGTCTTACTTTAAGAGCTACGTTGTAACCAGCTAATCTTAGAATATATCCAAATGTAGATAATATCTTCTTTCTTTTAGGTTCTACTACAGTTCCTTCGAAGTGTGCGTATGAAACCTTAATCTCTTCCGCGTTAGAGCTAAAACCGGCACTGTCCTTGATACCCAATAGTAATGGACTAGTAATACGATGCGCAGTTAATATTCTAGACGATATACGCGATTCTAATAATATGTAATAATCATCGTTTGTCGATGCGATTGGAGTTACTTCTGGAACTTTATCTGGTTCTGAAAAGCTTAAAAAGAAGCGCCCCGCATTCTCTGTACCTGTAAATGTCTTTTCTATTTCTTTGTACACACTTGATCTTTCTTCCGGAGTCGGTGTGCCATTTCGAAACGCGATAAACATACTTGGCGCTAGGCCATTTGCTATATTGTTTGCGTGGAATCGACTAACTTGTGCGTCTAGACTGATATCATTTAATGCCGCAATGTACTGGGGAAGTGGAGTGACATCGTTTCCAGGAGTATAACCATAACAATAATAGATCTGTGATGCATTGTCACCTTTATTATCTGTAGCATCAAATGCTCTATAGGTAATATAAGGATTCTTTCTTAAGTATGCCCAATCAGATGAGTACATGTACTCTTCTACTACATCTTCTTCATTAGGTTTACCTGATCTTACATTAGCAAATGGTAAGTGATATACTTCCGAGATCTTTGTACGGTCTTTAGACCATATAACGTTAACAGCATATCCTCCATAAAGTACGTAATCTAAAGAAATCTTTTCATAAATCTCATCAATTGTTTCGCCTTTTTGGTTAATATATTCGTCTCCGATCGTTTCAATACCATCGCCCACGATGCCAGCTGTAATAGCGTCAACGCAAGTATGATGCATTGCAGATGTGTCATATAGTTTAATTAATGATTGTGGAAATAGGTTGTCTCCGCCATAGTAGATGTAATCTTTACCTCTGACTTCTTTGATTTCTGGTAATTCAATAGCTTGGAATTCTGATCCCTTAATTGAATAAATGCCTTCTGGTGTGTTTCTCATATTGTCTTTTAATAATTAGGTCTATAAAATACATCAGCAACACGTTCTTCGGTTGCAGGTGTACTTATATATTCGGTTATTCCTAAACTACCGCCTGGAGATGTGATTATTTTAACTAATCCAGCTTCTAGTGTATCACCGGCGGAAGTATTTAACCTCCAATTATATATCCCATTTTTATGTTCGTCTCCAAACCCAATTGGGAATGTAACTTCTAATGTAGAGTACCTTGCGTTAGTTTTAATAACAGTTACTCCTAATGGCAGAGCCTGATGTGAGTACTGAGATATTAATATAAAAGCATATGCAGCTGGTACCAAACTCATATTGGTAATATTTACTGTAAATTGCTGTGTTAATTGGTTTTCGGGTACTAATATTGTCATAAACTTGTTATATTTAGTCGTATACATATATAAATATAAAAGTATTGTAAATTGACATGGAGTATAAAAGGATAAAATATGGTAAGTATAAGTGCAATCAATGGCATAAATTAACCGGTTTAAAGTCAGTTAGTCATGTTATAGATAGAATTAAACAAGAACTAGACTGGACTGATTATGAATTATGGGCGGTTGGTTCTATTTTACTAGACGTTAAAGCAGAAGATCTAGATCTCATTATTATGGGGCCAGTAGATGCTGTCAAGGTTAATAAGTTACTAGAAGGATGTATAAGAATATCATTTGAAGAGCAGGTGTATACAGATGTTAAATTTAGTATAGATTCAGAAATGTGGTGCGGAGATCTAACTACTCCGATGACTATAACGTATGCAACTTATACAGATAAGAAAACTATTAATGGAGGAACTGTATGGTCTTCTAGACCAGTAAACGGCTTCTTTTTAAGAAACGTCACATGGCCGATGGCTAAGGCATTAAAACCCGGTAGACAATACAAAGAACCAATGAAACTAATTTAGGCTAGCCACTATAACTACTATGAAAACATACTTAATATATCATATACCAGGTAAAAAGATTGGATGTACTAAAGATCTATATAAGAGAATGAGTGACCAAGGTTTTACTCAATGGGAAATCTTAGAAGAACATAATTGTATTTATGAAGTATCAGATAGAGAGATACAACTACAGAAAGATTATGGATTACCAGTAGATAAAGTACCTTATTGGAAATCAGTACAGAATAGATTTAAGTGGACTAGTGAAACTGCCGCAGCCGCTGGTAGAAAAGGAGGTACTACAACAAGAGACATGGGTCACTTTGCATCTCTTAAAACTAAAGAACATCAAGCAATGGCAGGTAGAGCAAATAAAGGTCTGCCAAAACTTAAATCACCATGTCCTAAATGTGGAGTACTAATAAGTAATACTAATTTACAAAGACATATTGATAGAGTAATATCTTGTATATAAAAAAAGGACCGCATTTCTGCAGTCCTTCTTCATTTGTATTGGTTTACTAGTTACGCTACAATTATTGATGCGTCTACAGTAAACATAGGTTTTGGCTCTAAGCCACCGATTACTATCTCATACCCGTTACGATCACCATAAGCAACACCTGTCGTAGCAGACGCTGATATTAGGAACGCACCTTTTTCAATTCCAACTGACCAGTAGTTTCCATTACCGTCTTTTGCTACGACACACATTGTCGTGGCCTGAGCGAGTAATAATAACTGATCTCTTTTAGTCGCAGACATTGAATTAAATACTGCTGTTAATTGTTGGTCAAAAAACAAAGTCGCGTTTTCTTGTGAAACTGTAGTAGTTTCAGTTATTGACGACACTTGTCGGGGTGTTTCGAAGACAAACCAATCGGCTGGAACTAGAGCAGCACCGTTTACAGTTATCGCACTAATGTTACCTGCACTTTCAGTAATTGACTGTACGGGCCCATTTGCGATATAAATAGTTTCTACACCTCCAGTATTTTCATTACATAGGTCTAAAAATCCTGCGGTTATTGCTGAACAACTCATATATTATTGGTTTTTTTTTAGTTAATTAAATAAGAGGGAACCTTTACGATTCCCTCTAAAGTTTATTTGGCTATTATGCCATATCGTTAGTAGCGAACAAGTTCACTTCACCAACTCCTACACCCATCCTGAATGCAGATCTGAACTTTACAATATCATCTGATTCAGAGTAGAAGAACCTAAAATTATCTAGCTCGTCCGTAAGGCCGGTTGCTGCTAAGATCATCTTTCCAGGACCTGCAAATTTGTAATCAGATCCTACTAAACCAGAACTCTTGATTACTTGCGCGTTTGTACCTGGTAACATAATAATGTCATTTCCTGATACTGAATCATAGTGATATAAGTTAGATGCTACTAAGCCTCTTGCAAGTGCGCGGTATGCATCTGGAGATACTACCATGATGATATCATCTCTATCTTTTACTGCTTCATCGATTGCATCATAAAGGTCTAATGCTTGCTCAACTGCGTTAGTTGCAGTCCATGCAGCAGGTACTCCTGGCTGTAAGTTTGCACCGTTAGCTGAAGTAATCTGTCCTTTAAGACCTAATGTAGTATTAAAACCATTGATTAAGAAACCTTCGATATATTTTGTTAATTTGTCTGCGTAACTTTGAGAAATTACTTCCTCAAAAGGAATGAAATCGTTACCTGTACCTGCATTCATAAATGCTGATTGGTATACACTTCTTAAATCTTCGACGCAAAGTTCGCTCTTACTTTGGAGCGATTCGATTGTAACGTTTACTTGAGAATAAGTTACTGTATTCCCGTCTGTATTTGTCCAACCACATGCTAATGATGTTACAGGTAATGCTGCATCCACCAAATTTATTGCTACTGTACCTGATGTAAATCCACTGCGTAGGTCTACATAATCAAGTAAGTCTGTTTTTAGTACTGCTTTTGATACGATGTCAAGACTCAATTGGTCTGTATACGCTGGTAAAGCAGAAATGTCAAATCCGTATGCCATAATGTTTAATTTTTGTTTTTGTTTTTAAATTATTTGTTAGTCCTGATCGCTCTTAGAGCATCCATTCTTTCTGCTAGTCTATCGTCTGCAATCTTTTTGTTTTCGCTAAACGTGTTTCTAACTGGTTTTGCTGCAGGTTCATCTGCAATTATTTGGAACTTAGCTTTAAGTTCTGTTACTTCTTCTGTTAACGCTGCGATCTCTTCGGTAAAAGGAGCAATCATCTCAGCAATACCTGATAACAACTCTTCAGTTGCTGGTATAGCTGCGTCAGAAACCGGAGCTTCAACTACTACCTCTTCCATTACCTCTTCGATAACTTCTTCAGGTTTAGCTTCTGCTTCAACTTCTGAGATTTCCATAATCTCACCATTAGGACCAACACCGATTAACTTGCCGTCGTTTGTCTCATGGATACCTTCTGGTGCGTATGGAGATTCTTCGCCTTCATCAACTCTTACAAGTAATGTTGCGCCAACCTCTAATTCACCTTCAGTGTATACCACGGTACCATCTACTAAAGTTGCATCTGCAAATTTAGCTTCAGTTACAACTGCTGTGTCTACTGCGAGCATAACTCTCAGTTTTTTAACCATGTCGTGTACTGTCATAATTTTATTATTTTTAGTTCTATCTACCTAGGGTAGACATTATTAAATATATGTATCTAGCACATTGACAAAAGTTTACACAGACGCGCGCTAATGGCACGGGTGGCTTTAGCATGATGCGCCCTCTTGGAAAGTTTTTGCAAAATAATTGCCATTTAATTTTTTTATGTCAATTTAATTTCGTATATTAGTACTATAATTAATTAAAACAAATAAACATTATGACAAATTCAAAAAAAGTACAAATTTTAAGTAACAACAACTATCATCTTAATCAGTTTACTGAAGCGATGTTTGGTGAAAAAACTTACCATCTTAATAATGATGAGGATGGTTGGTCTATGGGTAGCATTAAGAAACGTAACAATGCTATTATTACACAAACAGAACTTGATATGGTTAACACTGAATCAGAAATTATTAATCTAATTAAAAACAAATAAAAATGAACAAAGACAAATGTACACCACGCCAAATTAAATGGCTAGACGACAACAACATCACTACATGTGATCAATTGTATTCAGTAACTATGAATGCATTACGAACATGGGAATCATCTCCACGTGGTTCTAAGGAACGTAAGGAAGCTTATACTACATACTTTACGTATTGTAAAAAGATATTCCCTAAAGTAAACATGAATTACTACTCGAGTCGAGTCCACTAAAATAATTGTGAACCAATTGAAACAAAAGAATAAAGCGATATATAACTAATATAACAATAACAATTTAAAAACAAACATTATGAAATCAATTAACAAAAAGAATTACAACGACTTTCTAGACATGACAGCATCAGAATTAAGAGTTGTAGCTAAAATGGCAGAAAGAATGGCTAACGATGCAGAAGCATTAGAATCTCCAACTCAAGAAAACTTCGAACATTTACTAACAATGGATACATGTATGAGAGCAGCCTTCCACGCAATGCACAAAGGATATAGTATGATGGTTAGACCTTACTCTAGAATAACAAGAGCGGATGGATCTAAAAGAATGAAAGAAGCCTTTGAAAATATTGGAAGAACAATAGACGCAATAGAAGCAAATAACTAAATAAAAACAAATAATAATTATGGAACAACCAAAAGGACACACACACATGAGTAGCTCTGAAAAAGAAATGATCAGAGAATATCGTAGACAAAAATACTCATTATCACAAATTGCAAAGATTATGAAAAGATCTCAGTCATCTATAAAGAGAGTAGTATATGACTGGTAAAAAGAATCCACCAAAACTATCAATGGAACATGCTAACATGGTACGAGCGAAATATCTCGGCCGTGTTAGTATTAATACATTATGTAAACAGTATGGCTTAAATCGTAATAGTATAAAGTGTATACTAAAGGGTACTACCTATAATAAAGATGGTGAGTATAAAAACCTAATGGAAAAGGAGAAGACTAGTTTATTCTAGTCTTTTTTCTTTCTATGTGCTCTTATTCTAATAATGTTCAGTATAATACCTGTGATGATTAGAGCCATCGTTAATATACTGTTAAAGTCTACCATTGCGCTACCAGCTGCTGTAATAGTAGTGATGTTTGCAATTGAATCTTTAGTTTCTGCTATCATGTTAATTCTTTTGTAAGACCTCTAGGAAGGAACCTTCTACGGAAAAACCATTAAGTTCTCCAGCTTTAATTTTATTCCAGGTATCTCTGTTATTAATTTTCATTGACGTCATCCAAGTTCCTTCAGGTACATTAAATCCTAGAGCAGTTGACTTATCCATTTTAGGGTCATCTACAATCCACGATTCTAATAATGTATTCTCATTAGTTACTTCGCCATTATGATTTATATCTGTATTATGTGCGTTATTATCTGCTAAGAACTTTTTAGCAATAGTAGCAATAGTCTCTTTACTAAAATATACATGAAATAGATTACCCATTTCATCCTTTCTAGCTATAAGCTGATTGGCTATCATCGCGGGTCCTGTAACAATCATCTTGTCATCATCAGAGAACGACCATGTTTTATTGCTATTAAAGTAATAGCCGTTGTTAGCTACTGCACCAGTAGGTGACTTATAGTTTCTATTATTAGTTTTACCAGCATTGCCTACAGCAGGTCCCATACTAACTAAAACGCTTTTACCACCAGATTGATATTGTATTAATCTCTCAAAGTAATGTTGGCAGTTAGGACCTCCGCCGTATTCAAAGATACTATAGCCTTGCTTATTATGTCCAAACGACGAATTAAAATTATTCATTAAAGTAATTTCGTCATAAGTATAGACTCTATTAACCGCCATCATAACTCTACAAAATCCACGCTCACCTGCAGGTCCTGTATATCTAAATACTTCTCTCGCTGGTGTATTTGTTGGTAGATCTCCTAATGCGTCAAGTGCTCTTGCACCTTGTAAAAAATCACTGATTGTTTCAAAGCCCTGTTTAGTACCATCAACATAAATAACATCTTCAGCGTTAAATGGATATCCTGATGACCTTGCAACTCTAAGTACATATTCATGATACGTAGATAGCTGATCATCTACTTCATTAGTAGATATTGCAAATGATTCTTCTGTAAACTCTTTACGTAGTTCTTCGTATTTAGCTTTAGCGTAGTAGTCTTCTAGTACTGGTATCTCCTTATTATCTTCTCTCCACTTACTATATAGCTTAAGTGTTTGGAAACTTGGTACTGTCTCATCAAACTCTACTCTATCATCGCCCACGTTGTAATATGGATAGCCCAGGTTCGCGTTCCTGCCTGAAGCATAGTAATCATTGATATCAAGTAAACCCTCGAACTGGGATGCCGTAAGGTCTACTATCGTATTATTATCTTTATGTTGAATATACCAGTGAGTTGATGCAAAGTCTACACCGTCTACTTGGTAATGCATACCTTTAATACACTTAAGTGCGTAATCACCTGAGTAACCACCGGTTGCATAGAATAAGAATTGTGCTACTTGGAAGCAGTAACCAAACGGATATTCTGTATTGATGCCAGCTTCATTTAGCATTTTCATTTGATCTGCGTGATTTACACCACCATCTCCAGCTGCGCCAACGCCTGGTTTCTTAAATAGATCTAGATTTGCATTAAAGAATGTTTCAAACTTTTCAAAGCCAGTATTATCTACGTAACCCATTGTCTTACCACACATCCATGAACCGTCAGGCATGTGATGTTCCCATCCATCTGGGCAATCTGGATTCTCTCTGAATTCTAATTCTTTTGCGAAAGCCATCCAATTTACTTCAATAGCAGGTTTATCTACTAAGGATAAAATCTCTACTCCAAGGTCTTCGAATTCGAATTCCTCCATGTTTACTATTAGTTCTACTATTTTATTCATAACTTATATATTATAGCCTTGCCAGGTCGTTTATTTTAGCATCTGCCTCTTGTTGGTTTGTAACTTCGGAACTGACAACATACGCTCTGACTACTGTAGGTCCGGTGCTTCCTGTTTGTTCTCCTAGTGTTACTTCTGTATTTGCATCTGCATCAGCATTTGCTCCAGCTTCTAATGCAGCAGTAGGATTAAATGATGGTGCTGTAGGTACTGACACACTTGGCGCCGCACCTGCCGACTTATTACCTGGTGTCTTTACAGATACTATCTTTTTCATAGACATTAGTCCAGCGGCCACTGCAACACCCGCTGCAACTGGTGCAAGTGCAGGTCCTACAACTGGTATACCAACTACAGACTTATATGCTGCTGTAGCAGAACCGTAAGTATCTATCGCTGTTTGCGCGAGCGCCGCGGCTTTTCCAACAGCGGAGCCCTCTCCAACAATTGAGATAATACCGCCAAGTACTTGACTACCAGCAGCTAATGCATTATCTACATCTTGTTCATTAAGAGCCTCTTTAAAGTCAGAGTTCTCTTGTTCTAATTTCTTTGATTTATTATCGTATCGCTGATTGATACGTGCAATCTCATCTGCGGTTGCTCCAGCTTGCGTGATCTTCTCAATATCAGCCTGTCTTTGTATCTCTAATTCAGCCTGTGCTCTATCATAAGCACTTTGTATTAGATCTAAGTCAGCCTGTTGTAAGAGGTCTTTAACTATCTGTGCGTCTGCTATCTCTTTATCTGTTCTAGCTTGGGCTTCAGCATCTTCTTTATCTTTGATTGCTTTCTTGTCAGCTGCAAGTTTCTCTGCGGCAGCCAATTCATCAGCGGTCATTTTCTCTCTATCTGCTTTGGCTTTGTCAGCCGCCGCCTGGTCAGCTTTCTGTCCTTGGAGTATAAACCCATCCCTAGAGTTTTTAAGCTTCGTTAGCTGTGCCTCAGTCTCCTCTATGGTCGCGTCACCTTCTGATGCTACCTCTTCAGGATCAAATATCATTCCAGCGATACCTCCTGTGAAGTCATCTGCTAGATTAGTACCAATATCAATACCAGGTATTAGAGAAAGAGCTTTAGTCATTGCATCTACTGTACCTAATAAGATTGTAATAGGTAGAGTTAAGAATGCTATAACACCTTGAGCAATATCTTTGTTACGTTGAGCAGCTGCGACCTGTGCCTCTTTGGTCTTCTTCATCTGCTCTAACTGTAAGATAGTAGCCTGTATTATCTCGTTAGTTTGCTCAATCTTAAGATCTCTGATCTCTGCTTCGGTTTTACCCTGTAACTTTAAACTATTCTCTTGTGCTGATATTGCATCTAGTGCTTTTTGCTGTTCTGCAACATTAGCCTCTACTTGTGCGTTAAGTTTCTTTTGTTCTGAGCTTACACCAGATACAAGACCTACGATATCATCCCAATATGCAACGATTGTTGCTAGGGCTATAACTAGTAGTCCAATACCAGTGGCTGCAATACCCTTCTTAAGAGAAGATGCTCCTGCAACACCGGATTTGAAAGAGGCCTTTAGAGCGACTCCCATTTTCTTTACACCTACTATTACATTTTTAAACCTACTAGCTAGGCCACCAGTAGCTTCATCAAGTACTGAGACAGCTCCTTCACCAGCTTCACCCGCTTGTTTAGAAGCATCACCAAGTTTCTCAAATTCATCAGCAGCGCCTTCGGCAGCAGTTTCAGTTTTCTTAGCTTGAGTCTCTAGCTTTTGTAATGCTGCTTTTGCATCATCTATGTTTGTGACCGACTGCTCTAGGCCGTCGATCTCAAAGGTTATTTTTACTACTTTATCTGCCATACTATTAAATATAAATTATTAGTTATTTGAATTACTCCGCGCAATGTATTGTGTCTCCACAGAAGTACGATACAAATGGGTTAGCTAAGAATGCATTTAATGTGGTACCTGTATAGTTTATGACGGTTCCACAATACCTAGCACCTGTTCCTTGTGTATTTGCATAATACTGTATTACATCACCTATTTGGAATTGACTACCTTGATCGTCCATTGTAAATAGAGCGCTAGTTGCACAATCTTCAATAGTATAAACACTTGGAGGAGGTGGGCCAATTAAGCAATCGCCTGGTTGAGTACATGCATTACCTTGATCGTTAATTGTAACTACATTACCTGAAGTAATTACAACCGAACCAACTTCTGCACAATACGAGCTCGTAGTACCAGGTTTAACAGTCCATGAAAATGTGGATCCATTAAGTATATAAGTACCCTGTGCTACTACTAGGCCTCCATTTCCAATTAAGTGACAGTTCTGTGCAGGTGGTGGTGCAATACCATTACAAGCATCACAGTCTTCATATAGAAGTTGACCATTCCATGTGTATGTTGGAGATTCAGCAGTGTTTGCATATACTGAACCACAACCAGGACCAGGTGTAATATCTATAAAACTACCTAGTGCTAATTGTACTGGTGATTCTATCGGTCCATCAAATAGACCATCACAACTTAAGAACTTATATTTGTATACAGTTGTACCAGTACATCCTGCGCAGTCTCTATGAATTGTTGTAACATCGTTATCTGGTGCATTTGTTGAATCACCTATTACTTCGTAACATCCTGGATCATTACTTAATTGTACTACATCTCCAGGTGAAAGCGGTGATCCACTTCTACTTGCATAATAAGTATTAGCTCCAGTGCCACATGTTTCTACTTCATAACTAAGAGCAGTTCCACCATTACAAGATACGCAATCTACAGAAAGTGCATCTATAGTATAAAGAGCTGTATCAGTACTTAGAGCCTGAACGTAATAACATCCAGCTCTTTCATTAAGAGTAACTGTTTGATTAATTGGTAATTGAGAAGTAGAAGTAGCAATGTATATTGCTGAACTAGATTGAGTACAGTTGTTTAGGTGTTCTCTAAGTTGATATCTAATATCTTCTATCTGACATGTTAGGTCAACGTTAAAAATATCTGATTGACATCCGTTAACATCTTCTACATAGTATTGGTAATTACCAGGACATAAGCCAGTTCTATCTTCTTGTGTAACTCCGTCATTCCATATTACAGTGTAAGGTGCTCCTGCTCCACCAGCTGGTGTTACATCAATCTCACCATTACAAGGTGCAGTACAGTCTGTAGGATCTAGTTGAGTAAATGTACTGGTTACCGGTGTCGCTGTACTTGCAGGTACGCTCACCTGTACTTGTGCTGTTCTACCAAATAAGTCAGTAACTGTAAGTGTATCAATACCTACTGGTGCATCTATTGTAAAAGTATATGGTGCAGTACCTCCAGGGTTTGCAGTACCCTGTGCGCCGCTCACATCAAGCTCCCAGGTAAACGCTGGCGTACCACCTGTTGTTATTTGTATATTACCTTGTTCACCAATACAATTGCCATTAGAAACCACTACAGAGAATCCATTGAGCGGTAAGTCTAACCATACTGGTCTCTGATCACCAAGAGTAATTAGTTGACATGTTACTTCAGTCTCAGCACCTACTTGTGCATCGATAATCTTTTCAGGTCTATAGTATTTACCATTAACAAAAATAACATCATCGAATGTAAGATCTTGTAAATCCACATTGTTTAAGATAAACTTAGCCGTTAACCTTCTACTGTACTTATCGTATAGTGATGAAATGTAACGTGACCAGTATGCATCAAATAGTGTAGAGCCTTGCTCAAAATAACCAGCGCCTGGTGTTGGGTCAATATAGTATCTAGTGTCGTTAGAGAAATTTAAGTTTAACGATGTCTGTTGTACCGGCCAATTAGAATATGGGGATACCATCGGCCAATAACCAAGCGCCGTATTATTTACTAGGTACCATAGGTCTGCAGATGGCAAGCCAATTGGTAAACCAGGATAGCCTGTTTGTTTACCATTATAGAATAGGAATCTAGTATTAGGTTTAATAGCCACTTGTAACGGATAGCCGTCTGTAGATATATCTCCAGTTAACTCATAGATATTTGGTATTACCCACTGTGGTACTGGTTGCTGGTTTGTTGCAGCGTTATGATCTATCTGATCTAGTGGTGTTGGCGATATACCCTTTACTTCAATCTTACGAGTACCTTTTAGTAACTCATTAGCTGAATTAAATTGTAAGTAGCCATAAGGGTTTTTGTTATTGTCTTGGTGGAACTTGTTAATAAAATCATCATCCGCTGCTTTAGAGAATTCTATAGTAGATGACTGCGTATTAAACAGAGGCTCTAATACCATATCTTTATCTTGGACTAGTTTATGAGACCAGTCATAGGTAACCCCAGAGCCAATGAAATCTTGCCATGGTTCTATAATAAAGTTATTAGGCCTCTTATTATCAGGTTGCATTACTAGTCTAAACATAGTAAGAACATCCTTAATAAAATCTATTTGTTTGTAATCACAATCTAAGTCTAGTGGTGCGTAATAGTCACCAGGTGCTGCAGTACAGTCCCAGTAGGTATTATCTACATTTTGACCACAATCTGGTTGGTCATCACTATCTAGATACACTTTAATTATAGCACCGGCAGGTACACTAACAGAGGGATCATTACGTGAATCCCAAGTCAAGGATGCCTGTTGCATATTCGTTACGCCATTACTAGTAGCTAGTGTAGTTAGCGTACCACCAACATTCATTTCTAATCTTAAGAAACAGGCGGTAGGAAAACAACCATCTGATGGTGTCTCAAATTCTGCAGCCATTTGTGCTGACACAGACATTATATAATACTGAGTACTAGTAGCAGTAACAGGCACAGTAAATTTACTACCAGTGATTTGAGTACCCTCATCGTAATTACTAGAGGCGTTTTGTACCGTATTACTATTGTACATGTACTCACCTATATTGTTTGTACCGTTAATAGTTTCATTAGACTCAAAGACAGTTCCAGTTGTTTGGTCAACTTCCATTTCAATGGATTCGTTATTACCGAATGCACTGATATACATTTGATGGAACTTGGGAGACAATAAGAAATCAGACGTATAAGTATAGCCTGCATCCTCAAAGATCTGATCCCATGCTCTCTTAGCTCTGATCATTGGTTTCATTCGGCTAGCCGCTAGAGCCCATGCACCACCATTAGTAGTAAATGATCTATCAGCATTACCACCTAGGGCAATACGACCTTCATTTGCATCATTATTCTCATTATAGGTATTACCATGATTAATAAGAGGGAATAGAATATTACCAGCTGCAAAACCATCTGTTAGTGCAGGTAGTGGATTACCAGGTACTAGTGGAGTATCACCATAATAGGCTTCCCATGAATCTATGATATCTGTTCTATCATAGGCTCCGAAGTAGTCTAGTGAATCTGTGTATTCTACGTAGGTCGCGCCAGTGTTATCTTCCCAAGTGAAATCACTAAAGTTCATTTGACACATAGTCGATTCACCGATGATACTACTAAAGTCTCGGGTCTCACCTAAGAAGAGTAACTCATAGTCTATACGATCTAGGTCGTCATTAGTGTAGATCTTCTGTAGTCTAATATGACCCTCTCTAAACTCTGCTCCATCTACTATGATTTCAGCCTGGTTCTTTACAGTTACATCAAAATCAATTCCGTCTATTGCATAAGCATTCTCAAAGAATTCGTTATTATCTCTAGTCGCAGGAACTCGGAATGTCTTAGAGAATACCGAGGATGCATCAGCGTTGGTTATATCCTCTATACTAAGAGTTAACTTAATTGGCTCTGTCTCATATAGATCTAAATATAGTGAACCAGCTTCATCAATTATTTCATTGCCTGTTACTGGATCAAGTATAAAGGGGGTACCTTGTTTGTAAACCTTAAGTTGTATCATGTGTTATCCTCTTTGTGATTTAATGTTGTTGGCTAACTTATAGTTAACTGTGTATTGGAATAGTCTATCCTTTCTATAAGTCTTCTCAGTGTATGAACTACTAATAAGATTAATAGGTAACCACTGGTTTGCGTATTCACCAGTAGAGAATCTCACATTAACTTGTGGTGATTTAAACATAGACTCTATTAAGGCTGCCTCTTCATCATTCATATACCCTGACATAGCAGTCCAGTCCTCTTTAATAGACTGTGAGTAAGTTGTGAAACCTCTTGATTGCTTATTAACAATATATCTAGTGTCATTGTAATCTGCGGCCTCTTTAAGAAAGTTATTCCTCTTAGTATTTATCCTCTTCTCGTTCTTCTTAGTAAAGGTGAATTGATCTCTGTAACCCTTTGAGTTTAACCATGCAAACTGTACATGTGGATAATCATTACATGGAGCCTCTAAGATATTGTATCTCTGTGTTCTCCATGCTGACTCATTCATTAGGTTAGCCTGTGCTTGTGGATCCGGGCTACATGATTGAGGTGAGTATAAGACTGGCACTATATAATAGTGAGTAGTCGTTGGATCTAGTTGACCGTATGGAAAGTTAGCAGGGCCTGTTGCTAGTGTAATTACATTAAAGTTACCAGATGGTATGAGTCCCTGATATAATGAGACGTTAGGTCCTCCTCCACTCGATTGAGTATTGGCTAAGAAGGTGGTATCAAAAATATTACCTGCAGCGTTAACTTGCAGTATCCAGAAACCTTCTATACCCTGTACCGCTGTGTTAGGCGGATAGGGTGAGGATAGTCTAAAAGGTGTTTGCCAAAAGGATTTGGTACACTGATCATCTCTATAAACATTGTGAACATCGATACCACCTGGTGAAGAGTAGCCTCCGTTGGCCGTGAGGAAGCTATCTCCTGTGTCTTGGTCAGAGATAGTCCATGTGTTATCTGAGAGTGGCTTGGCCCAATAGTTAATATCGGTACAACCATTGACATCAGCATCTACAATAGGTATAAACTCTGCACCTTCATCATAGGGTACTTGCCAATACTCTTTGCTACCTCCGAGTGTTGTGTAGATAATAGGTGATACAACGAACGGGTCATCTAATTGCCCGTTAGTCTCTGTGGTATATGCGATCTGGTATTGTACTAGTTCTCCATTGGCTATCTGCATTCTAGTGTTCTGTTGTGCAAATCCACCATCGACGTAGTGTAGTCCATCTACGTTATTAATAGTAGGCTGTACCTGTGTCTGTAAGATGTTCTGTATATCAAAGATAGCTACTGCATATCTATTAGGTGTTTGTCTAATATCTGCAATAGCATCGGCTTGACCCACTATAATGATCTGTAAGGCATACTTCTGCTGTGTAGGTGTTATACCTTGGAGTGTAATAGTATTAGCGCCGTAGGCCATATCAAATGGTCTATACGGTGTTTGCGTTGGTTGTACTGGTGTGACTGGTGTTGGCATAGTTTAAAAGTTTGTTATTGTTTCAATAAAGGTATCCCCTATTAGGTCATTGATTTCGTTTTCATCAAAGAACTTTCTAGCTGGTAGGCCGAATGTTCTTGGTGGTTGATATCCAGCACCAAATTGGGGTTGTGTTAGACCGCCAAAGCGATTGCCCCAAAATTTAGACATAGACAGTGCTGATGCGTTTGGCCTAACCCCATAGTTCTGGTAAATACCATAGTTTAACATTTCAAATGAGATTGAGTTAGGTCCATTGGTTTGCCATCGGATACTACCTTTAAGTGCACCAGTATCTACCGGTACGTTAGCCTTCATAGACTGTACTATATCATCACCTAGTTGTGCTAACATAGTTTGTGGGTCGCTAAGCTCGTCGCCTAGTTGTCCAAGTTCTGCTGTTAATTGATCTATTGTTAAACTCATGATGTTGATAAAGATGCTTTTATTGAACTACTCTCTTGTGTTAACCATTGATACAAATAAGGTGTCAATCCGGCTGGTGTTCCGCCACGGAATCGAATACCCCATGTAGGTTGGCCCGAGCCAACAGCACCTAGGTCTATAGATTCCCATGCTACCTGAATTGTTGTACCTACTGCCGGTACTGTTGCTGGTAAATTAGAGAATCCGGAAGTCATTTCGGGATTAGTAGAGCCGGCTTCAAAATTACTTGCAAGGGCGTTAAGTGTATTAGTACGGAATAGATCCCATTCTTCTTGGTTTGCACCAGCATTAACTTTAAATGTAAAGGCACCTTCTCCAATAACTATATGCTGCTCCGTAGGAATAACTGTGTTTGGGGCTGGCAATTGCCAGATCTCATTATTAAGTACTGACGGTAAACTCCATGCATCGTAAGTATCTAATGCAACATTCTCAGCATAGATATAACCGTTAGGCTGGCCATCTTCTCCTACACCTAATTGATATGATGTGTTTGAAGTAGCACTAAACATTAATACATTGTTATCGAATGGTGCAATACAATCATTAAGAGGTGTTGGTACTGCGATTGTAATGGTCGCTGTCATGCCCGCTAGTTCGTCTTGATACTTCTCCTTGAATGGAGTGTAAGTAATCCCTGTGAGCTCTATCTCTGGTTGGTCCTTATAGTAGAAGTAGAGATGGGCTAAGACATCATCAATGTACTGTTGGCACTGTGATTGGATCGTCACGTAGTTGTCATAGGTGTCACCCTCTTCAGGTCTTGCCATGTCCATGACTATCATATTGAATGAGTAGTTCATAACCCCTTTAGTACGGTTACTAGGTGCTGGTAATAAGAAGAGGTACGGGTAGTCTACTCCCTGCTCTTCAGGTCCTAATTGTGATTGCGTCTTTAGATCTGATAGTTCGCCGTACCCAAAGTCTTGTAGCACTAGGTGGTCTTCGGTTACCTGTCTAAAACGGTTTATGATTTCTTTGTATGTCATCTTTGCTTATTAGTTATTTTACGGGCTGCCATAGCCTCTTTAGTCTCTTTCTCTTTCTTTATCTGTAAGAATGTAAGTATCTTATGTAGTGGTTCTGCAGTAATGCTATCGAAGCGCATGACGTCCCAATGAGCTAACTCACAGATTACCATGTACCATCCTCTTGACACCTCTTTAGGGTCATACATCTGTGCATCATCATTAGGTAGATCGCCTCGCTTGTTAAGGCCAAAGAGATCTGCGTATTGCTTATAGATAGTTGCACGCCATGTAATGTATTGGTCTATAATGGCTAAGCCTTCATCGGCCCACGGTGTGTTGACCTCTAAGATCTCTAATACCTTTTGGATATTCTTCTCAATACCCAGACTGAGGTAACAGTCTAAGTCTACAAACTGGCCAAAGGTTAAGCCTGCATAATCCGGTAAGTGATTAAGTGTACGTCGATTGACAGCTGCACTGAGGAAGCCAATGAATAACTGCATACTACCCGGGTCTGCATAATTAAAGTCCTGTGCCTCATAGGTACTGATACTTCCAATTATCCAGGGCCAGTGTGCTTCGTTTTCAAACTGCCATGCCTGTAAGTCCTGCCATTCGGTAATCGTAACCCTCGTAGGGATCGACCACTGCTTATCATTAAGTGTAACTTTAACTGCCATATACTATTAAATATAAACCGTTCGGTAAATGAACTACTATATCTATTGGCCTCCCATTACAGCGTATTGTCCGTATGATTTATTTTGAAGGCGATTCCAGTTTGCAATACAGAGTGCCATGACCATATCATCATGGAACGGCGTACGCGCTGCGTATCTTACATTCCTGGTCTTAGGGTTATATGACATCTCAAACACTTCAAGTTCTTGGTGTAGCTCCGGTAATAGCTGCTGACTTGGTATCCTGATTTGCCCTTCATTGAATGCAAGTATTAGGCTTTCTACTATATCATTCTTACTCTGCATTGAGGTAGTAAATGGATGTGTGTCTTGGTATTGCTTTTTGATCTGCTCAAATATTATGGTACCCATTGAGTTTATCTCTATCATGAGAGTGGCTCCATACTTCTTAGCTAACTGTAAGATATTATTCTGCATGAATGACCAATCCTTTTGATTATCTCTATAGATCTCTATCACATTGCCGGCCTGATCCATTGCTACTGCTACGGTGTAATCTGATTCTCTACCTAAATCCACACCTATGTAAACTTTACCAGCTCTTATTGGGTATTGGTCGAATGTCTTTTGGCCGAAGTTTGTAAAGACCATTGACTCTCCCTCTAAGAACTCTCCTCTATACTCTGCTCTAAAGATAGCTTCTGGTAGGACCTTTTTAGCTGCTGCTATTTCTTCTTGGTTTATGTAGGGGTTATCGCCCTGCTCCATGCGGACGCTGGCATAGTTAGCGTACTCGCTGTCGAGTCCAAGCTTATACATTTGATAGAACCAATCCCTGCCACGTGGAGTACTAAACAGGACCACCTTTTTTCCGTGGACTAGGGCGGTAGGTTCGATAGCTCTACGGTAAGCATCCTCTGATTGATAAGAGGCTTCATCCATAAAGAGGTAGTCAAAGGTATAACCTCTCAGTCCGTCTTCTCTTTCAGAGGATCTAAAGTAGATCTTGCTACCTGTCTTTAATTTTATCTCATGGTTAGAGAAGTTAGTGGTTTCTACTAGGCCACTATCTTTTATAGCTTCATATAGATCTTCCATTAGTTTTCTTGCCTGTTGATAGATTGGTGCTATGATACCTATCTTACTACCCTTTTCATTTATACCGTAATATAGTATGAGGTTTATTAGT
>Ga0209092_10001725_pt1 | contig 20868 bp, 22 predicted proteins | sample FraStrMetagenome_FD_187446 | JGI IMG/M metagenome (GOLD analysis project Ga0209092, IMG submission 187446) | Marine eukaryotic phytoplankton communities from Arctic Ocean - Fram Strait ARC3M Metagenome (SPAdes) (version 2) | ecosystem: Environmental > Aquatic > Marine > Oceanic | place: Fram... | reverse complement strand
TCTACAAAAATTTCAAGAATTTGTTAAAAAATTTCAAGAACTTCTACAAATATTTCAAGAGATTCTACAAAAATTTCAAGAACTTCTACAAATATTTCAAGAATTTGTTAAAAAATTTCAAGAACTTCTACAAATATTTCAAGAACTTGTTAAAAAATTTCAAGAACTTGTTAAAAAATTTCAAGAACTTCTACAAATATTTCAAGAATTTGTAAAAAATTTCAAGAACTTCTACAAAAATTTCAAGAATTTGTTAAAAAATTTCAAGAACTTCTACAAATATTTCAAGAATTTGTAAAAAATTTCAAGACCATTGACACTATAAATAGTAGACCGACATAGTTAATATGAATTCAAATCGAAGAAGAAGATATAGATTTGATATGCTTGAAGAAGTAGACAATAACGAGTCGCTACTAAACTTTGACACAGATGTCTCTGACAAAGAAGAACCTATACAAACATTTGAAACAGTATTGGAAAGAACAATATCAAATTGTAGCACAAAATGGCTCGATACGTCATGGCTAGGTATTTTCACATATGTATTGATATGTTGTCTCAATTATCCAATTGGTAGAGCTATATATAAGACAATGGGATATAATACCCCAGAACATTCAAATATTCGCATTTTCGGCGATATTGTAACCGTAGGTTGGTTTGCTCTTGGGTTTATAGCTTTACCATGGCATAATTGGGAAAAATACACATGTATTCGGACCAGAGATATTGTTGGGTTTGCGCGTTTCTTAATATGGTGGGCAGGCACACTCATTGCATATCTTATTTATGGAAAAATGGGCGAAGACCCATTCTTTCAAACATCATTGGCATCAAATCTCTCTGCTGCCCAAAAATTTGCATATGTTATTGTTTTTGGAGTAATAGGAGTTATTGTATTATACTGGTTTGGAAAACTATGTCCATGCAAACCTTTTAAAAGATTTTGCAGTCCAAAAATAGAAAGAAAAGTCATATTCATAAGATTGGTTGGGTTATTGGTTACGTTATTCCTTACCTCATATTTACTATGTAAAGCGGATGACCATTGCACATATCATTTACATCATTGGTGGTTTGGATACTCGCTCGTTCTATTGTCTACAGCATCATTAGATAATTGGTTTGACTACTTTTTACAGGGGATCTTTTGGACGTTTGTCATCGAATCGCTCTTTAATTATGGACTTGTATTCTCAGAATTTTTTATATAAAAAAAAATATATTTATAAGGTTAAATACGTTATTTTTATGTTACATATATTGTACAACTTATATATCTGTTGTGGTGTTCTTTTTACTTTTTTTTAATTTTTTTGTCTTTCTCACCGTGAACACCTAGACGAACCTTTTGAACTGCTACTTCGGGAACAACTCCACTATCCCCGGGGCATGTTTTATATGTAACATATCTTCCAATTTAGGTAGTAATAGTTCAATAGCTTTTTTAAACAATGGACGGAGAGGATTTTCATCCGGTTCTGTTGGAACTATGGTTTTCCGGTGGGTGATTTTGGATGTGGAGGTGGGTAATTTACTTATTATTTTTTCATATTCTTTGGTTAGGGTCGTCACATTATGGTCTGGGGGGAATAACTTAAATAACTCAGATATTTTGGCTTGAATAAGCTCAAAACTTTTACCAGTAGACAAACATGGATCCACGCCTCCTGAATAGGATCCATTCAGTCCCATCTTGTGAAACGTGTATTCCACGTTGACCTCTCCAGAAGGGTTGGTGGGCGCGTCCACTTCGAATGCGCCAATGTACCGTACTATGATCCCTTGCCCGTCGTGCTTTTTCGCCCACAGGTTCGATGCATACACATTAATTCCTTCTTCACCAGCAGTTGAGAGATTAACAGAAGCACATACATTTTTTACCAATCTCCATATTTCGGCTTCGAGTTCAGCAACTTTCGGCGGCGCTTTTTTTGGTTCTTTGATTTTAGTGATGAGGTCGTCCAAGCATACTTCGGGAAGAAGTCCAGATTTTATTTTCTTTTTCAAGTTAGTTACCAATCGTTTACGCCCTTTTATATTTTTGTATGTTTCGTGCAATTTTTTTTGGTGCTTTTCAAAATATTTTTTTCTTTCTTTGTACTTCCTTTTGGCTTTATAAATCCAATTATACCATTTCTTCTGGTCTTGGGTAGACATGTTTGCATAATTCTTAGGAAGTACTGGACGCCCATGTTTATCACAGGCAGGCAGTTCCTTGTCCGCCTCTTCCCCCTTCAATTTTTTCCGTGCCTTCGTCCACATCCCCACCGCGTCTCCGTTTTCCAAGAACATTTTATCCGCAGCCGTTGCTTTGTATTTGTTGTTAATTTTTTCGATTTTTTTATCCGCGGCTTTATGTGCGGCTTCACGGGCGGCTACTTCTTGTTTCTTTTTTTCCTTTCTTCTCTCTGGGTTGTGTCTTTTTTTCGGGTGGGAGAAAAAACCTGACTCAGCCGGGAAAAAATTTAGGCGAATTTCGTTCATATCCTTATGTGAAATGACCTTTTTTTCTTCTATGGCTTCATGCTTTATTCGCGACATATTGTATAATTATATTTATATTTATAGGGTGGAAGTTTATTAAGATTGTGCGACACCCACCAATGCATTGGAAAATATCATCCATCCCAAAAATGTCTTGGACACTAAAGAATTCACACAATACATCATTTACATCATTGGTGGTTTGGATACTCGCTCGTTCTATTGTCTACAGCATCATTAGATAATTGGTTTGACTACTTTTTACAGGGGATCTTTTGGACATTTGTCATCGAATCGCTCTTTAATTATGGACTTGTATTCTCAGAATTTTTTATATGAAAAAAAAATATTTATATGGTTAAAATTATTGTTTAAAGAGTTAAACACTTTATTTTCTCATTATTTTCATTGAAAGACTGCACCAGTCATGATATAAATATATTTGGGTTAACAAACCTTGCCAATTTTCTACGATGCTGGCTTTATCACAGAAACGTATAGTCCACAACCCATTAATTTTTTTATGGTCGGCATAGGCTCCTTTAAATTTACTCATTATGGCTTTCGAGAGATTGCTGAATTCCTTATAGGCTAATTTTAAGCAAGCTTTTAAAGGAGTCCCTTGCAGGTTCTTGCGGATGTTGGTAGCATCAACATTAAAAGTGTTATCAGTGTAGTCAGCCATAGCACTTATCGACTTACACAATACTTTTTCTTTCAATTTGTTTGCGAATTTATGAACTTGTTTATTAATATTAGCTGCTTTTGAAAATGTCAGTTTCAGTTTTTTAAGCTGTGCGTCTGAAACTGCGGCTGGAAATCTAAGGTAATTCCACCAATCCTCATCATCATCATCATCATCATCATCATCATCATCATCATCATCAAGTGCTTCCGCAGCACAGGTAGTTAGCAAACATTGCACTTGGTTGAGGCAAAACGCTGCCACTTCAGGCTGTCCTTCTTTGTAATATGTATGTTTGCCCAAAAAAAAATTGGTCATCGCAAATTTTTGGTCATCCCAATTTTTTCCCAGTGTCATTTTTAATGTTTTGAATTCTGTGATTAACTTCTCACATTGGGATTGCACGATGTCATTTTCTATACGATGTAATTTAAGTTTATTGACGGCATGATTTTCAGCAATATTTGTTTGTACTTTTCCAATTGCAAGTTTAAATAATTCTTTGTACTTCTCAGATTTTGCAGCATTTGCGGCTGACCTAAGATCTTCGAGCATTTGTCTTTGTTTTTTTGGAGTTAATTGTTTTTCGAGATTACTCATTAGGACCCCGGATTGGAGCTCTGCTAAGGCTTGTTGGCCGACTTCTGATTCTAATTGCAATGATTCCGCGCTGATTTCCGGCACGCGAGTGGTCTTTCGTGGCTCGGCATTTTCGAAATTATTAACCCAGTTGTAATATCGGGTCTTAGTCTTTCTATTATGTTTTTTTGCACCACTTCTATTATGTTTTTTTGCACCACTTCTATTATGTTTTTTTGCACCACTAATAGTTTTCGGATATATTTTGTCCAAAAAACGACAAATATGGCCGAGAAACTCAACATAATGAAAGAAGGCCATTTTTTTATCATCTTTGAAATATCGGCTTGTATTCATTCCGTCTATTTCTTGTTTTTTTACATGGAGGATATAAGATATTATACTCTGTATAATTTCATTATTTATATTTTTTCCGGGGGACTTCTCGTCCCAATTTTCAAGGTTCTTCATTTTTTTCACATGTGCAATAAAATCTGAGAAGGCTTTTGTTTCATCGTATCTATTAGTAAGAAACATCTGATATTTTTTATGGGTATTATTATAAATATAATATATGTCGTTGGCTTCAAACCAGTTTGATTCCGCCTGTTGAAACAATGGATGTTGAGGTTGGTAATATTGAGGAGGTTCAAAAGCTATACTAGGTGTTTTTTTGGGCGTGTCTACAGAATGTTGTAAACGAGACATTATAAAAAAAAATATATTCTTATTTATAGGGTTAAAGTTTAATATAGTTAAAGTTTAATATAGTTAAAGTTTATTAAGATTGTGCGACACCCACCAACGCATTGGAAAATATCATCCATCCCAAAAATGTTTTGGACACTAAAGAATTCACACAATACATCATTTCCACACGAATATTGAGTCGTTCCTCTGGAATTCTGTCTGTTTTATACAGTTGATAGAATTGTATAAACCCAAATACAGAGTAAAGTAGTCCTATAACCAAAACAATGGCATATACGAATGCGGGTGGTCTGTTTGGACTTTCTATAATGGTGAATATAAATTGTCTTCCTAAAATGAGCCATACACCAAACATAGAGAACCATCCAATGATATGTGCAAGCCACGCAAGTCCTAGATTTCTGCGTCTTAGTTTTTCCGCTATGAGTCCAAGAAGCATTGTGGTTGCAGTTAGAAAAGAAATGCCTAAAATCACAAGTGCTTGCCATACGCCCAAAAGAAGTGCGATAGCAACTTGCATGAGAGTAGCTGAAATAGAATATTCAATCATTCGAAGTGAATTTGTGCCTGCCACGGTCACTTCATCGATGTAATCCATTTTTTGCATGATTGGGCACGTGACCATAGCCATTGATTGAAAAACAAAGGAAAGGCCATGAAATCCTATGATGAGCCACCATAGAGATAGTTCTTCGGTTACTTTTGTTTTTCGTGTGAGGCACCATTCATCTGATATTTTGATGGCGGGTGAAATACAAGTTTGATTGACGGTGGGTATCCATGGTGCGTATGTTTCAGTAAGACGATATGTACTATCTTTGTTATCAGATCCTGACCATAGAAATAGCATAATAAGTGCATTGATTAGATGTAAAACGGCAGCTGACCAATTGACAGACCAAAATCGAGGTGCTTTTCCACATGGGAAAATTTTGTCAAAACAGGTGGCGTCATCTTTAAATTGAAAGCAGGATGCATCTTTACATAGGGCCATTTTCTATGGTTTACATGTATAATTTATAATAAAAACACATATTCTTAAAATATTTATATATCAATAATAAAATTATATCTCCAAAAGATGTGTGTAAATTCTTGTTTGGCACTTGTGACAGAATTTATTAGAGTAATTTTTAATTTAACTTTTAAACCATTTTGAGTTTGTTCTAACACTTCCACTTTAATATTTTCATCCACAAAACTGCCATTTTTGGCAGCTTCGCGCATATTTATATGTATTTTTTTATTTGAACTTTTCCTATAAATGGCATATAAAGAGTGAAAAACATTATAATATTGTGGTTGCTTAGCTCCTGGCCCATATATAGATTCGAATCTATGTTTGGTCGAACGAACTAGTCTTTTCATATTTAAAATCTCTGTGGGGTACCATGTATGATTCCAAAGATCTGTTTTAACCAACACCGTTGGTTTTATCCAATGAACAGGTATCGATTCTGTTAAACCCATTTGGTTATATGAATGATTTATTTATAGTGTAAAATGATTCAAAAGATCGATACTATTATTTGTTAAAAATATCAATACTATTATTTGTTAAAAATATCAACATGAGCAAAAGAGATCCACTTGTTGACAAAATGGTTCAATTATGGTCCAACAGGTCAATTTATAATGGCGTTCTGTATTGGAGTACGTCAACATTTAAGATAGAGGATGATGATTGTTGGTTGGGTATTTCAACAGAGCAGAGAAGTTATATTCCTGTAGGAAATTGGAATGGTGGTGCATGGTCGTGTTTTAATGTATAATTATGCTGAATTATATTCCAAAAACTTATCTATTGGTGAACAAAAGGTATTAATAAAACAATTGGTGGATACAAACTTAAAGATGAAGATGTAGCTCAATGTCGTCTATTGAGATTTTGAAACTATATAAGAGATTTAATTATTTTTAAATGACTAGTTCCTTTCGAACATTTGTACCCGAACAACCCATATTCCAAGATTCTGAAGCTACTCCCGAATATATGTTTAAAGAGTCCATAACTGGCGACCATTTCGACAAAACATGGCTAGAACAAGCTAGACGTTGTATGGAAGCCGTTGTCCGTAACGATAATGTCGATATGGCGAAATTTGGGGGCGATACACCTTATATTACTTCTTTAAAAGAGTTGTTAAAAAAGTACGATCCATCTATTTCATATTGGTCGAATTCTCGTTGCACAGGTGAAGAATTTGCGAATAATGTATGTGCAAATAGACGTGCTTATTTGATGTTTTTCCATGATAATGTAAAATTTAGTGGGGATGCTGCAAAAATTGCCACGTATACACCTACAAATTTTACATTAAGAGACGCCAAAGAGAAAAAAAAGCGTAGAAACGAACAGGCTCTTGAAGAAGCTTTGGGACGTGCTACCGCCCGAGAAAATAGTCTTATGGGATCTCAATTTCGTTTTTGGCTCAGTGGAGCAGATTATGAGAAATATAGACCCTATAAAGAAGCTAAAGCTGGCAAAGCAAAAAACAAATTACGTGAAAAAATACGCGATGTATATGAATTAAAATCAGAAATTGCGGATATGAACGCCAAGCCCGATTTCTTTTCACCTGTACCACCTTATCCTATTAAAATGACCGCACAAAGTTATAGAGGTGATTCTAATGAAGGTGCACCACTTGGTTGGACCACTGGCCAAGGAGATGTATCTTTGAGTGATCCCGAATCTCTTTTAAAAACCGAGTTGGCACATTTGGTTGATTCTGGCGAATGGAAATGGATTCAATATTTGGTGAATGACCTAGAAAACCAACGTTTTCTAGAAATTACGCCTGAAATGAATATCATTCAAATCAAAAACAAACTGGACGAAATGAATACTGTTCATAAAATGACAATGTATTATGCCGATGACAAAGACCCAGACTACTATGTACCTGACAATTTCGAAGAAGCCAAAACACAAGGTGAATTATGGAATTCAAGTTTATATGTATTGGACACAGCGGCGAATATAGTAACATTAAATGCCAGAGCTCATCGTATGTTATTCGATAATTTAATGAAACCCGCTGGCAGTCCAAATATGTCTGCCAATAAAAAGCATTCTTTTTTTACATTGGATACAATAGGTCGTGTTAATGGTGTTTCCACAAAAAGTACAGCGGATGGTGAATTCATGGGATATAGAAAAGGATCAGGTAATACACAAGGAGCTTACTATCCTTGTGCTGTATCCAATAATTCCAAAGTGAATTCTTATTGGTACGATTGTTCTGAAGAAATGTTTCAAAGAGATAGAATACAATGGTTACAAAACTATAGACGTAAAAGATGGACACAAATACGCAATATCTGTTATGCATTCATCATAGAAGCAAATACTTCGGCAGAAATAGACATGAATGTTTCCCAAAACGCATGTACAGCTTCAAAAGGTTGTAAATATACTCATAAAAAAACGAAGAAAACGTGGACTTCAGAATACGATGCAGAATATTCCGCATATAAAACGGATATCATTGCATCAGATTTAAGTAAAATGTCTATACAAAAAAAGTCTAAAAAATAGATCATATCTCTAAAATGGACGATGAAGAGCTATGTATATGTTGCGACGACTGTTTTTTATATTTAGAAGATGGATATGGCGCTGAAAATAGGCGCAAAAAGTAACAGAAATGAAAAATAAACTAAAAAAATACCTGCAATTGCCATGATCCCTACAGAAACCATTAACCCTGTAGTCGTGTCTAGAACATAAAAATAAAAAGTATTTTATTGTATAAATGTATATGTTTTTTTTATATGTATGGACGAGTTATATTCTTTAGGCTGGTACTTGTGTGCGGTTCGAATGGACGTATGCAAACATTGGAAAAGCGATCTACTATTCAGGAAAAATAAACATCTTTTCATATTAGAAACAAAAAGAGGACCTTTGGCCGCGAAAATAACAGCCGATTTAATTGGTCCAACGCTTTTAGACGCTGGGTTTAATATATACTATGGACATTTAGACCATAGTATATTTAAGATACGAGGAATACACGAATGGTCCAGAAAAGAACATATAAAAACTATATTTATTTAATATAATGGAAAGTTTTGGGTTATATATTAGTCTGGCGAGTGCTTTTGTTTTAGGTGGACTCTATTTTTGGTGTACATATAAAAATATACGTGAACCACCTAGTGGAAGATGCGAAGACAGTGGCACAAGCAAGACAAATTTCTAGAGAATTTTTTCAAGAAAAAGACAACGTAATATAGAAAACGAAACAAAGTCAAATAACTTTAAAATTTTGTTTTTATAAAATGTTTAAGACGTCCAACCGTTTCGGGCGGTACAACAGTGGTAGATATAGTGTTAAACCATGGGTCATTCAAAGCTTCAGTGGCTGTAGGTCTTTCTGTCGGGTCGTACGTCATTAGAGTTTTTACAAAAGTCTTTACTTTTTGTGAATATTGTCCATTTAATTGCATACGTTTTACGTCTTTTCGTCTTGGAGGATGAAAATGATCACCTTTGAATTTTGGCATAATATTATGAGGATCAAACGGCCAAAACCCGATTAACATAATATACAATATAACACCCACTGCCCATAAATCTACTTCTTCGTTGTAATTTTTCCTAAATATTTCGGGGGCCATATAAGCAGGCGTCCCTTTTCTCCGACATTGTTCTGGACAATGATCAAATGCTTCAAACTCGGCAGAAAGTCCCCAATCAATAAGTTTGATGGATGGTAATGGCACAGTCAGATCCTCGCTAGGTTTTTCAGACAATAATATATTTTCAGGCTTTAAATCGAGATGCGCAATTCCCAAATGATGACAATAAACCAAGGCACCCAACATTTCTTTGATGACCTTTTTCGCATCCTCCTCCGTTAAATGACCTCTATTTGAAATAACATCAAATAATTCACCACCACTACACAACTCCATAGCTATATATATACAATTTGATTTTGTTGAAGGTCGAAACGCCTTTACTAATTTGGCAATATTTACATGATGCATTTTAGCTAAAATAGCCACCTCTTTTTTTATGACATTTTTTTTTTCTTTATCCGTTGGCCATTTTAATCTTTTCATAGCTACGTTTTTAGATTCTTCAATATCTACGCCTATAAAAACCTGACCAAATGTACCAGAACCAATCTGTGTCGAATTATCAACTGTAAAGCGTTCGCCAATCGGCATAATGTCAATAACAGATATGTCGGGGTTAGGTGCCTTTGGTGATAAATATTCTTTGATTTTATAAATATGATACATTTATTCATATACATTACTTTTTATAGGGAATTTATTAAAAGTTACACATATATTATTTTTGAATAACAGCCAATATATTACCATAAAAATATGTCTGGCATCATAACTATAAATAATCTCATCACAGAAGCACTAACGGTTATAAAAAAAGCAGATGACCCATCAGGAGAAGAAGAGTTGTGTCTGCAAGATATAAACGAAGCAAACTCTAAACTGAGACGCGCGGGGGAAATGGTACATACAATTACTCCTAATTTGACAGATATGATCGAGTTTGTTAAACTAAATGTCCCAGAAGACTATCACTATTGTATAAACCATGCGTGGAGCGGTATTGGAGACTGGCAAGCGTAAATTATAAAATAATATTGTATGTTTTATTTTAGGGGTTGTAAAGAATTTAGAGAATCTATTTAATCTTTATATGGGTCGCCGAACTTTTCATATGCGCCAGATAATAATTTCTCGGGCAAGGAACCAAGTTTAAACTTTCCCCAATTTTTTTGACGGATCAGGCGTAAATAAAATTGTACAATTCTATTTTCATCAGACGCATGGTTCTTCATTGGAATGTGATTTAAGGTTTGGTTTGTTTTTTTTTTAAATAAGACTATAAACAGTGTAACGTCATAAACAATGTGGACGGCGGTTGTTATCTCCACATTGGCATTTTTATGTACATTTAAATGTATACCAAATATAAACACTTCTTTAAGTGGAAAAGATTTGGCAAAACCAAATGGCGGCAAAATACCAGAAGGATTGGGTATTATTTCAGGAGGAATAACAATTGTTTCGTGTGTTTTATTAGACATACCTAATAATTTATTGTTCCCCATGACAGCTGCGTTATTATTGGGATTTATGGACGATGTAATTGATATCCCATGGCGCATGAAACTTCTATTACCAGCCGTTGCATCTTTGCCCATGGAATACGACCGCACAACAATTGATATAAATGGTGTTTTTATTGATTTAAATGTATTATATCCATTTTTTGCAGCGTTATTATGTGTTTATTGTTCTAATGCTATTAATATTTTAGCAGGGATTAATGGCATTGAAGTGGGACAATCTATTGTCATTGCAATTGCCTTTATTTGTGTAAATTCTCATACCCTCCCCATGATGTTACCATTTATTGCCACATCTTTGGCATTATTATATTATAATTGGTATCCTGCTCGTGTTTTTGTCGGCGATTCCTTTACCTTATTTGGGGGTATGTTTTTTGGAATTGCCGGCTTATATTATTATATGAATTATACTTTATTTTGGATGTTGTTGCCCCAAACATTTAATTTTTGCTACTCTTTGCCTCAATTATTCAAAATTGAACCATGTCCGCGCCATAGACTTCCTAAATATAACCCCGAAACAGACATGTTATATCCATCTCATTGTAACGGAAAAATGAATAAAACATTGCTTAATCTTATATTAAAGATTATGGGTCCAATGCACGAAAAAAAACTAGCATCAATCATTATAATTTTACAAGTTTTATCATGTAGCTTTGCCTATTATTTACGACTTTAAATAAAAGGGATGGTATCTTATTTTTTTTTTGTATTTTTTAAACAGACATTCTCATGTCTTCTACTCCGTCTTTAAGGAATATAATGTCTACCCCAATGGGGCAAATCTCTTTCTGCCGAATCCAATGTATCTTAAATTGCTCGTAAAGGTCTTGCTTGTCCTCCCCTACGAAACAAGATGCCAAATAAACCAACCTAGCTTTGTCTTCGAAAGACATGACAGTGCAAAAAATATCCTGTTGAAAGAATGGCACTTCGTCAAAAGCCGTGCGAATACTATTGACAGGAGCACTAATCCTGGCATTTTTGGCCTTTAAACTAACACTGGTGACATCTCTTTCATTTTTGGCTATTTTCATAGCTTCAAAAGTATTCAAATCCAAGAAGAATACACAGTTGTCGCGTACTTTGGGAAGTGGATATGAAGAAGGCAACTGGTCCATGTTTTAATGATTTTTATCTTTAAATTTAGAGAACGTATTTAAGTTTTTTAGAAAATTGTAAATACCATAAACATTAATGGACATTATGAAATATAGATTATGGTATTTGTCTGAGAATTGGGGGACAAATGATTTTCACATGGTTGTTAAACGAATAAAACAATTTAAACGACGTAGAAATGGCCGTGTCATGTTGCGGAACCATAACAGAGTATTGTCTGGGGAAGCTTTTTGGATTAATGAATACGATTTATGTATTGGATATCAATTAGGTTCTGACCCGAGTGTATTTAGACCTATTTTTTCTCACGCACGTCAACGACTGTTGGAAGCCGTCCATTTAGATATTATTTCCCCCAATGCGTTTTGGAACAATGTGAAGGGACGATATTTCAAATGTATGGCACGGTTGAAAAGAATACCTTTAGAATGTATCATACATATTGTACAATTTTTATACATATAAAGTTTATTGACATTAATATGGTAAACATTGTTTTGCTATATTGCGTGCGTAGGGAATATAACTAAGACAATACCAACAGAGTGCAATAAACTGCAAAACAATGAAAAATATACAAACACCCACTTTTACCGGTGTTTTCATCCCTAAATCACACAAAGCAAACACAAGAGTGGTTACTATACACATTAAATACATGCTAGTGGCAATGGCGCGGGTTTTGTGAAACATTTTCTTGCATTGTCTCTTTGGACCCCAAACAACCCCCGTAGAGCATAGAGAAATGATATTTCCCACTGTGTATAAAAATGCAAATGATGGTATATCTCCTTTTGCAAGAGAAAGACTAGACAGTAACGATGTCAAGCTACCGATGACAAAACATCCACAAAATCCATACCACCGTTGTGTCCATGTCAACGATGGTATACATCCATCATCCTCGGTTTCAAAAAGAGATGTCATTTATGATATATTTATTAATGTAAATACGATTTTTTTCAAACATAATCGCTACATATATTGAAAGAACTGTACGAAATTGAGTTTAAAATATTGTAGAATAAACATGTATATAAGACGTTATGATAACTGATTACAATATGCAGAAATTAACGCCTGCTTCTCTTCCTCCGTGTATGTATTCGACTTTTGTAGATTCTCCTTGGCCCACATAGGTTGTAGGTTCTTGTACCAAAAGCAAATGCGCTGATTTTCATCAACTGTCAAGTCAAAGGCGTCACACGGGACACGGTGGTCTACATGCTAGTCCGAACGATTCTCCCATGTCATGCCTTCGGTAAAATGTTCCTCGAGCCATTCCTTCAGACCTTGAGGAGAAATGCCCAATAACTTGATGGTAGAAGCACATTTATTGTCGAGGACGGCGGCTTTAACTGCATAACTCATTCGGCATCGTAATCTACCGAGTAAATTAAATTCTGGGTCATTTTTTCGTCTTTTGCGGTTTCGGGCGTTGATTTCCTCCTTATTTGCTTTGTTATATTCGCGATGTCTGGCGGCAATTGTCTCCTTATTTTCTTGACGATATTTGCGTCGTTTGGCGGCTTCACAAGCTTTGCATTGATTGTGCTTTTTCCTGAACAAATTCACCGGTTTGCATGCATGACATTTGCTACAGGTCTTTGTCGCGACTTTGACCATTTATAAATATAAATCAATATATAAAATTAAGTAGCATATTCGCTACATATATCGAAAGATCTGTCCGAAATCGAATCGGATAAATGTCACCAGACACAGTTCTAGAAAAAAGCTTCCGTCGAGATTCGAACTCGAGACCCCCGCATTACAAGTGCGATGCTCTACCGCTGGAGCTACAGAAGCGTGGAACTCTGTACAGGGCTTAAACCTGTCTAAACTCTTCGACGAGAACAGAGGAAAAATAAATAGTGTAGACGTTCTTGTCATTTCTTTGAAGAAATGTTGGAAGAATGAGGTTGAACGAATACACCGTGGAAGACATGGGCATCGATCCCATTACCTCTCGCATGCAAAGCGAGCGCTCTACCATTTGAGCTAGACTCCCAAAATAAAATGCACCATCCGGTAATCGAAACCGGGGCACGTCCTTGGAAGGGACATATGTTGCCACTACACCAATGGTGCATAGGGCCGCTGTGGGAATCGAACCCACGACCTCTTCCACCCAAAGGAAGAATCATACCCCTAGACCAAGCGGCCGTGCGAACACTGAGGATCGAACTCAGCACCTCTCCCGTGTAAAGGGAGCGTCATAACCAACTAGACCATGCTCGCAAAAGAATGCCCAAAGGCTATACCCGTACTGGGACTTGAACCCAGAGTCTTCCGCTTAGAAGGCGGACGCGCTATCCAATTACGCCATACGGGTAAAATACTGTCAGTTGAGAGATTCGAACTCTCGCATCCGGAGATATCACGGCCTAAACGTGACGCCTTAGACCGCTCGGCCAAACTGACTAAAAACGTCGTGTGCAAGATTCGAACTTACACTTCCCGCTCGACCAACACGACGAAAACGCTGTGGGCAGGATTCGAACCTACGCGGGCAGAGCCCAAAAGATTTCAAGTCTTTCGCCTTAACCACTCGGCCACCACAGCTATACAGTTTAACGTCCTGATGGACAAAAGCTCTTGCAAGAATTGAACTTGCGTTTCCGGTGAATATATAGTACCGGTGTGCTACCACTGCACTAAAAAGCTAAAGAAATGCTCCCTACGGGGCTTGAACCCTGAAAAGTGGATAAAGTGGGATAAAGTGAACAGTGAGATACTATAGCATTAAAAAAAAACAAAAAAAAAAAATAACTCACCGTGACCTTCGGCTCATAAGACCGATGCTCTACCAACTGAGCTAAAGGAGCGCCAAGTCTATACGGGTACTGCCCCCGTTCCTCCGGTTTAAAAATACTGGAGTGCTTCTTTTACACCAATAGACTAAAAAAAAGTGCCACCTATGGGATTCGAACCCATGCATGCGAACATAGTGCAGCTTGAATGCACCGCCTTAGACCAACTCGGCCAAAGTGGCAGATAGTTTTAACTCAATTACGGAGTAAGTGGTACTGGAATAGAACCAGTATTTCTGTATATTGGATAAACACACTTCCACTGTGTTAATCGGCTTGCAGCCAATAGAGGAATCGAACCTCTGACCTCTTATCTCACAGCGCATTCATTATGCTAACCACATAGGAGCCAGGGTGAGTCGAACACCCGACCAAACGAACTGCAATCGTTCGCTCTACCACTGAGCTATGACTCCAAAAGGACCATGAGTTCTTGCGAACCCTTCGTGATGAGATCCCGTCAACCTGAGTCGAACAGGTGACCAATTGATCTACAGTCAACCGCTCTACCAACTGAGCTATAACGGGTTGCCCTAAAGTCTAAACAGGTACTGCCCCTGTTCTTTCGGTTACTACCGGCTCTTTAGGCCAGCGTCTTACCAACGTGCTCTTTACACTATTAGACTGAAGCAGACTACAGGGTTTGAACCTGTGACCTCCGGTTTAATGGACCGGCGCTCTTCCACTGAGCTAAGCTGCCAAAATAATTGATCATAGGTTCTTTGTATTATGAGACCAATATGTTTCCGCTCCACCACAGTGCGGTTGAACCTTTTTACATCCTGCTTGGGATCAAAGCTCCAATAGGATTCGAACCTATGTACAGTGGTTCTTATGACCACCCGCTATACCACTCGCGTATAGAGCTAAAAAGAATGTGCCACCTATGGGATTCGAACCCATGCGATCAATAGACCAGCAGATCTTAAGTCTGCCCCCTTAGACCAGCTCGGGCAAAGTGGCAACGCTCGGTGCTGGGTTCGAACCAGCGACCCCCCGATTAACAGTCGGATGCTCTAACCAACTGAGCTAACCAAGCAGGAAGGCCTTTTAACGTGATGCCAGAGCACAAAATGTAATTCACGAAATGTAATTCACGAAATGTAATTCACGAAATGTAATTCACGAAATGTAATTCACGAAATGTAATTCACGAAATGTCAATATACATATAAAAAGAAAAATAAGATGAGAAAAACAAATACCTTTTAACGCCATGCAGGGCGGCTTACCTTTGACGCAATGTGCATGAACTTACCTTAAGAAACTTTGTATAAGAAAAAAATAAGGTGAGAAAAACAAATGCCTTTTAACGCCATGCAGGGCGGCTTACCAAAGGCTACAGGCAATATTTCCCAAAGGCTACAGGCAATATTTCCCAAAGGCTACAGGCAATATACCCTATGCTCCGACGGGGGATCGAACCCCGAACTCAGGTTTCAAAGACCCACGTGATGACCATTTCACTATCAGAGCGGATTCTATTCGCGTGCCTTATCTCTAGACATAATAGACATACCTGCGTCACTCGACACGAGGATTTATATTAAGCCAGCTGGAGATATCGCCGCGCGCGCAGTCTGTGGTATAAGAGCAAAGTTGCGCATTTCTTCGCCCCCACACGTCTGTGGTATATATCTACGACTTTTTTTATCTTTATTTGATAGTCGATGGCCAGCGTCCCGACCACAAGTCCTAGGAGGAATCGAACCTCCGTTTTCGGGTGGAACTCCCGATGTGCTAACCACTACACTATAGGACTGTGAGCGCCCATCGTCTAATTTTATTTAACTCTCGACTCGGACTTGCTTTTTATACTTTGCCAAAGTGTTCTTCGCAATTTTTTTAGGGTATCCCTTATCGCTAACAGTTTATAACGTCATGCTGGACGGTAAGCTCTTGCAAGATTCGAACTTGCATTTCCGGTGAGTATATAGTACCGGTGTGCTACCATTGCACCAAAGAGCTAAAATTCCTCGTACGGGACTCGAACCCGTGCCGCTCGCGTGAAAGGCGAGTATCCTAACCACCTAGACTAACGAGGAGGTGCCAACTGTGGGGATCGAACCCACGGCCACGCGCTTAAAAGGCGCGCGCTCTACCGACTGAGCTAAGTTGGCGGGCGGGACGACCGAAATCGCCCCTAGAATGAATTTAGACACAAACATATAAAGAGGAATGGAGTGAGACATGAGCAAACAAAAATATTTTAAAAACTCTTAAAAAAATTCAAGGGGGCAAATGGCCTGAACACAAGAGGAACACAACATTTTTTCGCGAAACTAGCGCGAAAGTGTCTAGAATTGATTTTTAAACATTTTGAGATGGGTTTCATGTTCCAAAGTCCGGTCCTTCCCATTGGACATAAGGACCGACATATGGTCACTTGCCAAGATGTCAGGTGTGGTGGTCTCTATTCTAAATATTTAGCTGTCTACTTTAAAATGTTCCAATTTTAGAATTCTTCTAAAGAAATTCCCTGGAAATGCTGGGGAAATGTACTCATTTCAAACCCTAGTCATTTATTTTCTACTTATTTCTACTTTCCTATAAAAAAAAAATATAATCCTAAAAAAAGTGAGAATTGATCAAACAAATGCGCAATACAAAAATATGTGACATTTTGACATGAAATAATACCAAAACGTAAATATTCCATGTCTCCCTTTTATAGGGCTATTTTAGGGCTATTTTAAGCCTGTTACCGATAGATAAAAATGAGAATCCTTATATACTCATCTACACACAAAAAAGTGATTAGAAGGGATGTATAAAAGTTCCCTCATTTTAACAAATAAAATGAATTTAGCATTGGTATGTACCATACATATCATAGGGGATTGGGGAAGAAGAGGCCAGTTTCACCAACAAAATATAGCTAACATCATGTCAAATATAGAACATGATGCTGTTATCTCAGTCGGTGACAATTTCTATCCAGAAGGCATTCAAAATTCACATGATCCTCACATATATGATTCGTGGCAACATATTTATAATCCATCGAAACCATGGTTTGTAGCCTTAGGAAACCATGACCATCGTGGAAATACAACCGCCCAAACACTTATAGACTTGCCTTTTTGGAATATGCCAGCACCCATATATGCATTTGATAAATGCAATCAAACGTTTGTTGTTATGGATAGTACTCATATAAACAAACAACAGTTGCGAATTGTTGAATATTTATTAGGAAAAACATCTCTGAATAAATGGATTGTCGCTCATCATCCCATATACACAGCAGGTTGGCATCATCACGTAGACGAAGAATATAGACAAAAAATGATAAACATTTATGATAAATACAATGTCAAAGGGATAATATCCGGACATGACCACAATCTACAACATATAGAATTAGACGGTATTGTGCAAATTGTTTCAGGGGCGGGATCCTCCGCATATAGCGCTCAATATGAACAACCTGGTCTCGAATTCTTTTATGATAACGCAGGGTTTGTACAAATGGACTTTAAAGAAAATAATTATAATTTAAAATACATAGGTATAAATGGTACTATCTTTGAGAAAACACAATTTATTTAATTTCATTATTTTCTTCTGTTTCTTGTATGGGTTCTAGTTTCTTCTCGTAATTCATTTCTTGGAACATGCTTTGAACGTGTTTATCTTTTCTATCTCTTTCGCGCCGTCTCTTTAACGATTTCTGTTTTTTATCATTCTTTTTATCATTCTTTTTATTATCATTCTTTTTACTGTGCATTATTATACAAAAATGCTTATATAAATAGGTCCTAAATATATTTAGAATGTCGTTTAAAACATTTGTCAATGCCGATATTAAACAACCTCAATATGATCACAATCCTGATCATTTTTCACACCATAGATATATGGAAGACGAACTTTATAGAAAATACTTTGATGAAACGGACTTTTCTCATTATTATTCAAGTTTTAATACTAAACCGTCTCGTTTTGAATATCATACAAGAGTTGCCAAATCAAGAGGAAAACAAATTAAACATCGGGATGAACTTTTACAAAAATTCTTTTCGGCAGAACCAAAAAAAAAGACGAAAGCGGCAGAACCAAAAAAAAAGACGAAAGCGGCAGAACCTAAGTACGAGAAGGCAATAGCAAGAGACAATGAAAACGCAGATAAAATAGCTCAAAGAGCATCAGAAATAAAGGACACGGAAACTGCAGATATTCAAGAACTTGTTAAAAATTTTATAAATAAGATAAGCAGCGATTTAAAAAAAATAAAAAAAGGCCAGATTTATATCCATACAGATTTGAAAAAATATATAACTATTTGGCTGGATAACAACAGAAAAAAAGAACAAGCAAAGACAATTATATCAATGTTGGAAGGACGTTCTGGCATTATTACTCTTGAACGAAATTGTTTAGTTTCAGAAGCACGTAAAATAATTCTCAAACAATGGGAGTTCCAGGCGAATGAAAATAAAAAAACCACAAAGAAAATGATAACAAACAATAAAATAAATAAAGAAAATGTCGTGAAGGTGGCAAACAATACACCACCTAATAATACAGTGAAGGAAATGACTTCGATCAAAAAATACAAAACTGATATAGATGTTGAGTTAATAAAAAAATTCCAGAAGAATCAAAAGAATGGTCAAACAAATAAACAGTGGAAAAAAGAAGAGCAAGAAAAAATACGTATCATCAAGAAATTCTTGGAATCGATTCGAAAACAAATGGGTTTTAAAAAAAAAATGAAAAAAACGAAACTTGAAGACTGGAATGAAATTGCCAGCAAAATAGCGGGAGCCAAAACAGCCGTCAGCAAATCTAAACAAAAACGTAGCTGGGAAAAAGCATTGCTGAAAAAAAAAGCATTGCTGAAAATACCGCATAATACGCATAAAACTAGAAATCAGGGATTTACGCATGCAGAACCTAGAAAAAACGAAGAACCTAGAAAAAACGAAAAAAAAAAAGCGTGGTCGTTTGGGGGATCATTGAGAGCAGGGGCGGGTAAGGTGGGTGGGTTTCTGAAAGATTTGTTTAAATATTTATTTTGGCCATTTGTTTGGGGACTTCCCATTTTATGGACCGTGTTAAAGTTGTTCGCCATTAATAATAAAAAGAAAACGGCAATTGGTGCGGTAGTTGGTGTCACTGTTCTGTTTTGTTTTCTGATGCCCCCCATCTGCGGTGCGGTTGCTGGCTTTGCCGCCGTTGTTGTGGTTGGTGGTGCTCTCATCGCCAACGGTGCCAAGGAGGACGGGCACCACTACTGGTCCGACGAAACACTCTGCACCGACGCTGAGTAAATCGGGGCGCCTTTTCAATATAATAAATAGATTCATAATTAAATATAATATAAAATTCTAAATATATTTCATAATATCTATAATACTTTTAGATTTATTTTCTGTTGTACCATCATTTGTAATTTCCCATGTTTTACCTAGGATATCATATACCAATCTTTTGTTTTTATTTTGAGCTAAAAGATAGAATGTTTCATTTGGCAAACGAAATACATGATGCACCGGAAAAAAGTACCAATTATCATGATATTTTTCGTAATACGGCTTAAAAGAACAATATACTCGCATATCCAATGGACTATTTTCTTCGTCAGTTAGCATGACCATCTCAGAGTTCCACCATGAAGAGGGTTCTATAATTTCATCTCCCAGTGGCAGAACCTCACTCAATACATCATAAATAACATTGGTTTGTTCGTTCAACGTCTCTATCAACTGTTCTACCATTTTTTATTCGTTTAACATGAATCAAGTTTGAAAAAAATGTATTCGATAATTATTCTTGAAATTTTTTAACAAGTTCTTGAAATTTTTTAAGAATCTCTTGAAATTTTTTAACAAGTTCTTGAAATTTTTGTAGAATCTCTTGAAATTTTTTAAGAATGATCTTGAAATTTTTTAACAAGTTCTTGAAATTTTTTAAGAATGATCTTGAAATTTTTTAACAAGTTCTTGAAATTTTTTAAGAATGATCTTGAAATTTTTTAACAACTTCTTGAAATTTTTTAACAACTTCTTGAAATTTTTGTAGAATCTCTTGAAATTTTTGTAGAATCTCTTGAAATTTTTTAACAAGTTCTTGAAATTTTTGTAGAATCTCTTGAAATTTTTTAAGAATGATCTTGAAATTTTTTAACAACTTCTTGAAATTTTTTAAGAATGATCTTGAAATTTTTTAACAACTTCTTGAAATTTTTGTAGAATGATCTTGAAATTTTTTAACAAGTTCTTGAAATTTTTTAACAACTTCTTGAAATTTTTGTAGAATCTCTTGAAATTTTTGTAGAATCTCTTGAAATTTTTTAACAAGTTCTTGAAATTTTTGTAGAATCTCTTGAAATTTTTTAAGAATG
>Ga0209092_10001724_pt1 | contig 20870 bp, 20 predicted proteins | sample FraStrMetagenome_FD_187446 | JGI IMG/M metagenome (GOLD analysis project Ga0209092, IMG submission 187446) | Marine eukaryotic phytoplankton communities from Arctic Ocean - Fram Strait ARC3M Metagenome (SPAdes) (version 2) | ecosystem: Environmental > Aquatic > Marine > Oceanic | place: Fram... | reverse complement strand
ATCAAGACACTGAAGGCAACACCCACGTGCTCGAAGCCACAGGCCTACTCGGCCGCTGCATCCTGCATGAGACCGACCACCTCAACGGCGAACTCTTCATCGAAAAAATGGATAAGCGCGACCTGCAACGTATGGCCACACGTATCAAAAAGATCAAGCGCACCAGCCGCGACTTTCTGAAGATGCAGCGATAGCCACCATCGATTTGGAGATTGGAAACCCTGCAATTTCGAAATTTTGGTACGCGCTTTTGCGGATTCCGAAAGCAGCGGACTGAAAAGCGCCGCAGATGACGTTTTCGATGTCTTTCGTAAAGGCGCCGATGCCGCGACTCAAGGAGGAAGGAAGGTCGCCCAAGTAGTTAAAGGGGCACCGCCGACAACATTGATTAGCTCCAACGCCAAAGACGACGCAGCAAAAGAATCAGCCGTGCGTACCACCCCCCACAGACGCCAAAATTGGATCAAGCCTAGATCGCATGCTCAATGACCCACGACCGCGGACCATTGTAAGACTCGACCTTGGGCTTCTGCTTGTGGCTTGGAGGGATCAAGCCAGGCGCCTCATGTCCACAATTAACACTGCAGATATGTGGCTCAAACTGACTCTTAATATTGCGCTCAATGGCTGCCTTCTTGGCCGGATTCATATGCGAGACCTTAGCCATGGAGAAAGCCCGCATCGATAGCTTCCCACACTCAGGGCAAGGAGCAGGGTGCTTGCGCAAGCCCATTGGACGCATTAGCTCGAAGAGGCCATGCGCCTCACAGTTGTATTCAAAAAGTGTCATAATTAAAAATGGTTTAAATGCAAAAAAAAGGGATAAGCCAGTGTTGCGAGACTACACAAATAACTCACAACACTGACCTCTCCCTAAGAAAAACTATGCCTTGGCTAAGTCTGTGCCAGGAGTGACCTCCACCTTCGGTCCTTCAGCATTCGGCTTAATATTAAAGTCGAAGATGTCGGTCGGTAAGAAGAGTGTCGCGCAGGCATTCGGAATATCGACAATACCACTGATATGCCCCTCGATTGGTGCTGTGCCCAAGATCGCATACGCTTGCTCTCCCGTGTATCCGAATTTCTTCATATACTCGATCGCATTGAGGCAGGCCTGGCGGTAAGCGACATTCACATCCAAGTAATGCTGTTTACCATTCTCATCGACTGAGATGCCTTCGAAGATCAGATAATTACTGTAGCGAGGCTCCATTGGGCTCGGCTCAAAAATCGGATTCACCACTCCGTATTTCTCAACGCCCTTCTTAATCAAGCTCACGCGAATATCAAGATAGCCAGCCATCTCGATCGCACCACAGAACGTGATCTCTCCATCACCTTGCGAGAAGTGGAGGTCTCCCATCGAGAGCCCACCACCTTCAACATAGACAGGAAAATAAACCTTCGATCCGCGTGTCAGGTTTTTAATATCACAGTTGCCACCATGCTCACGAGGCGGCACAGTGCGCGCCGCTTCCTTCGCTGCTTCAGCCGCTTCAGCGGGCGCCATACGTCCCATGTGTGCAGTTTCTGGATACGGCAACGCTGCCAACGGTGGCACACGCTCCGGATCTGTATCAAACAGTTCCTTCTCACGTATATTCCAATCATCCAGAAGTTTTTGCGATGGCAAGCAACCAATCAAGCCTGGATGCATGATACCGACAAACTCTACATTTGGAATGTGACGCGACGAGGTTTTGATACCGTGAAAATCCCAACACGCCTTACGCGCATCTGGATATTGATCAGTCAAGAAACCGCCGCCATTTTCTTTGGCAAACAATCCGGTAAAACCCCAATCGGCTTCATCTGCCACGCCAACGTCCAAAATCTCGACCACCATCAAGTCACCAGGCTCTGCGCCTTTTACCCCGATCGGCCCACTCAGATAGTGCACTTTGGTGAGATCCACTTCCTGAATGTCAGTGGCATCATCATCATTGCTGATCTGCCCACCAGTCCAGTCGACACACTCCACGCGAAATTCATCACCTGGATTTACCATTGCGACCATAGGAATGTCAGGGTGCCAGCGATTGTGCAGGACGTCCTGTTCTTCCGGGGGGAGATTTAGATCAACTTTAATTAACGTTTTCATGATTACTTTCTATTGTTCGTGTTTATACTATGTCCTATTCATTCCTTTTGCTTTCATACTATACGGAGAGAAACTTCTTTATCTTTTCGGCATCCACATCAGCCCGCGGGCTCGAGTGAACGATGGATCCACCCTCCATGACTAGAAACCTGTCGCAGGAATCTAAGGTAAAAGAGAGCACCTGTTCAGCGACGATGATGGAAATATTATGCATGTCTCTGATCGTCTTCAGGGTGCGTGCCATCTCTTTAATAATTGAGGGCTGGATACCTTCGGTCGGCTCATCCAACAGGAGCACCTTAGGATCAGTCACCAACGCGCGGGCAATCGCCAGCTGCTGTTGTTGACCACCAGAAAGATTACCCCCTTTACGTTTCCCCATTTCATGCAGAACTGGAAAGAGCTCGTAGATATAATCCGGTATATCTTTAGATTTTGCGGTTTCGAGTCCGACACGGATGTTATCCGTAACCGTCATCGTCGGATAGATCATACGCCCCTGCGGCACGTATGCTAAACCTGCGCGCACACGCTTATAACTCGGCTCATGCGCGACCTCGATATCATCAATCTTGATACTACTTTTAGGGCCACAGCCAAGCACGCCTATAATGGATTTGAAGAGCGTTGTCTTGCCCATACCATTACGCCCCATCACCGCGAGAATTTCGCCTTGCTCAAGCTCTAGGTTCAAGCCCCCGATCACTTCACTTTCGCCGTAGCTTACTTTTAAGTCTTTTATAGATAACATAATTTTATCAATGATTACTGGTTAGTGCCCGAGATACACTTCCTGGACCGTCGGATCATTCCTGACTTCGTCCATCGTGCCTTCTTTTATAATCTTGCCTAAGTGTAAAACGGTAACTCTGTCAGCAATTTTTGCCACAAAGTCCATGTCATGCTCAACCACAACGATCGAGCGTTCCTTCGCTATTTTACGTAGCAGCAGAGCAGTCGCATCACGCTCCTTTGCAGTCATCCCCGCAACAGGCTCATCAAGCATCACCAGCTCTGGATCCTGCACCAGCAACATACCGATTTCTAACCACTGCTTCTGACCATGACTGAGCAATTCCGCCGGCAACTCCAGCATGTCTTGCAGAAAGATTTCTTCTGCAATGTTACAAATCCGAGTGACAACCTCTTCGCTCCGTTTAAACCGCAGAGAACCTAAAACATTACGCCCCCATGGATATGAGATCTCTAGATTCTCAAAAACAGTCAGCTTTTCATAAATAGACGGCGTCTGAAACTTCCGTCCGATACCGGCGCGGACGATCTCGTGCTCCCGCATTGTAGTCAGCTCGACATTTTTGTAGCGGATACTGCCCGACGTCGACTTCGTCTTTCCACTGATCAAGTCCAACACCGTGGTCTTACCTGCACCATTGGGACCAATGATGACCCGAAGCTCCCCTTTGTCGACATACAGTGTCAACGCATCGACTGCTTTGAATCCATCAAAACTCACAGTTAAGTCTTCGATCGCTAATAGAAAATCTGTATCACTTGGCATCTGGCACCTCCTTTTCGAATTCTGTTATAGTTGGTATCACTTCAGGCTCGCTGGAAGCGATCGGTGACTTGGACCATATTCTACCAAACCACACTTTGACGTGGTCGTGATAAAGACCGGCCAGGCCCTTAGGTAAAAAGAGTACAATCACAATAAATGTAGCTCCATATAGAAACATCCACAGTGTCGGATAGGCCTCCGAGAAAGCTGATTTTGCAGACAAGACTGCAAGCGCTCCATAGACCGCCCCGAAGATACTTTCACGCCCCCCAACTGCCGTGAAGATGACCATGTCGATCGATGGTTGAATGCCGATTAAGTTAGGCGACATAAATCCTACCTGCAGAGTGAACAACGCTCCCCCGATTGAGGTAATCACAGCAGCGAAGCAGAATATAAAAACTTTAAATGCAGTAATGTTATATCCGGAGAATCGAACGCGTGCCTCTTTATCGCGCTGTGCGACAAGGACACGCCCCAAGCGTGTCGATATAACATAGCGACTGAGCAACACGCAGCCGAGTAACAAGAACACACAGACAAAATATAAGATGTATTGGGAGGACTCCTCTCGGATGTCCCATCCGTTGAGCGTCTTCAGATCAGTCATGCCGTTGATACCCCCAAAGTAACCTTGATTACCGACAATAAAATACCACGCACACGCCACCATCGATTGTGTCAGAATCGCGAAGACCACTCCAGTCACTCGCCCCTTGAAATAGAACACACTCATCACAAATGCTAACAGAGCGGGTAGAATCAGAATGAGCATCACCGTCAGAGAGAAGCTCTTAAACGGATACCAAAACAGCGGCAATTCAGTGATCTGATTCCAATCCATAAAATCAGGTATCCCTGGTGTCGTTTGGATCGCAGTCGTGACTGGGTCGGAAGCTTCTAACTTGAGGAACATCCCCATGCAGTATCCACCAATCCCAAAGAAGATCCCTTGCCCCAGGCTAAGTATGCCAGCCTGCCCCCAGCACATCACCAGACCGATCGCAGCGAATGCATAACAGAGATATTTCCCAGCCATGTTTAACCGAAACGGGCTGAGGCCCAGCGGTAAGATGACGAGTAGAATAACAGCAAGAATGATAAAGCCGATCAGGCCTTCCTTACTTTTAAACAGTCGCTCATAGAGAAGCTTAGCAAAGCCAGCGTCTGTATATTTTTGTATAGAGTTCATCTGTGTTTATATTGATTGTTATCGGGTTAACTTCTGACCTTGTCCGAGAACAGACCTTTGGTGAATTTCATCAGCACGATGAAGATGACGAGATAGAGCCATACTTTAGCTAACGATCCTGTCATGAAGAATTCTAGGATTGACGAAAGCAGCGCGAGGAAACCAGCGGAGATAAACAGTCCAAGTAGACTGCCGAGACCACCGACCACTAGCACTAAGAACGAATCAACGATATAGTTTGTTCCGGCGGAGGGCGAAGTGGACGCCATCGTGGTAAAGAATGCACCTGCAATGCCAGATATCCCACATGCGATCGCGAAGGAGAAGCGATCCGTCATCTTCGTGTTAATACCAAGTGCCGCGGTCATTTCACGATTTTGCGTGGTCGCACGCATCCGTAAGCCCATACGTGTTTTCTTCGTATAAACGACTAGACCGATCGTCAGTGCGATCGTCAGCCCCAAGAGCACCAATCCACTCACTGGAATATCAATCATCTCACTAACAGACCAAGACCCCAACAGCCATTCAGGTAAATCCGCACTCGTCTCACGTGCACCAATAAAGGTCCGAAAGCTCTGCTGCATTAGAAGGCTAAGGCCCCACGTCGCGAGCAGCGTATCCAACGGCCTCTTGTATAATCTGCTAATAAGCAACCACTCGACCAAATACCCAACCCCGAAGGCGATCCCGAACGATAAAGGTATAGCGAGTATGATGTAATAGTTCGCAAGGAAGGGGACGCTTTCGGTAACAAATTGAGAGAACAGGCACATCGTATAGGAGCCCAAAACGAGGAACTCGGCATGGGCCATGTTAATCACACCCATCTGTCCAAAAATAATATATAGACCCATCCCCATCAGCGCATAGATGCAGAGTAAGCTGACCCCGCTAAATGATTGCATGATTAGAATCGAGTAAATTTCTTGTGCTGTATAATCTCCCATGGCGTGTCGCTTTGTATAAATGTGTCAGTCAGTATCTATTGCCTTCACCCATTAAGCTGCTGCCCGGATATACCGAGCAGCAGCGCATGGTGCTGAATTAATTATAAATAATTCTTATTGGTAACCTTTTGGGAATGGATCTGGCTCAATCAATTCTTCAGAGACAGCAACCACTTCGAATTGACCATCAGCCTTCATCTTACCGATCTTAGTGCGGCTCCATAGGTGCTGATTCGTGTCGTGCACACGGACATAACCTTCAGGTGCATTTGGCAATTCGATGCCAGGGTGTGCCGCGTGGATCTTATCGATATCAAAGCTACCAGCCTTCTCGACCGCAGCTTTCCAGATCCAAGGACCGAGGTAAGCAGCTTGAGTCACGTCACCGATCACAGAGTCTTCGCCCCACATTTCTTTGAATGCTTTAACGAAAGCTATGTTGTTTTCGTTCTCTTGAGACTGGTAGTATTTCATACTCGCGTAGAAACCTTCAGCATTCTCGCCACCGATTCCGAGTAGCTCGTCTTCGGTCGTGGACAGTGTCAGTAGATCATACTTCTCAGAAGTAATACCAGCTGCTTTAAGCTGTTTGTACCATGCAACATTACTTCCGCCTACGACGGCTGTGAAGATCAGATCAGGCTTCTTCAGCTTGACCTTGTTGATCAATGAACGGAAGTTTGTATGCCCGAGAGCATAGTAATCTTCCCCCACAACCTTACACGACGGATCCTTCTTTTTCAGATACCGCTCAATGTGGTTACGCGCAATCTTCATAGAGGTTCGAGGCCAGATGTAATCAGAACCGATCAAGTAGAACGTTCTAGCTCCAAGTTCTTCGTAGGCCCAATCTAGCCCCCAGATGATCTGCTGTGTCGCTTCTTGTCCGGTATAAACAACATTCTTCGATGCTTCCAAACCCTCATAGAAAGTCGGATAGTAAAGCATGTTATTTTCCTTCTCAAAGATAGGGAGCACTGCCTTGCGGGATGCGGATGTCCAGCAACCGAAGACACAAGCAACTTTATCCTGTGTAATTAGCTTTTTGGATTTTTCAGCAAAAGTAGGCCAATCACTCGCACCGTCTTCTTGAATAATCTTAATTTGACGTCCAAGAATACCGCCCATTTCATTGATCTGTGAGATCGCGAGACGCTCAGCTTCGACTGAACCTGTTTCACTGATCGCCATTGTTCCGGTAATCGAGTGTAGTTGCCCAACTGTTACAGTCGTATCTGTAACCGCGAGCCCTGTAGTATTGACGACCGAAGTCGGATAGTCCGCTGCATTAAGTCCTCCCAATGCAAGTGAGGTCAACCCGCACAATGCGGCGAGTTGATGCTTTAGTTTGATTGTCCGTTTCATTTTTTTATTATTTTTGTTTTTTTATTTAGCCTACGCAGCCATGACTGACCGCTCTGCTTCATCATAGATATCCATCCTGAAAAAACTCTGTATCTGCTCACGACTCAGCTCCAGTGGAGTCTTAGTTAAGTGATTTTGATTGATCTCTCCCAACACCCAGCGCGCTTTCGCTTCGGTCGGTGCACTTGCATTATTCCGGCGGAATATAATCGCATCCAATGAGCTAGACTGCATGCCCATCCCCAGTTGAAAGGGCCCCTGTAGTGCATTTAGCAACGCAGCTTCACTGACATTGATGTATCTCCGATCCGACAGCACCTTTGCTAGCTCACACTTGTTGTATGATTTATCACAGTACTCAGCTGCTCGAATGAGCGCACCAATCATAGCTACATGCTCCTCATGTCTTTGTATTTCAAAGTCAGCGCCCACTAACAAAACTTTTTCAGGGTGCATTTCATCCACTTCGCCAGTTAATGCGGCGCACCAACAAACCCCCTTGATTAAACCAATGGAGCTCCATGGCTCGCCTGCACAATAACCATCAATGTGCCCTTGTATCAGACATGTGAATACTTGCGGCGGGGGCACGACAACCATCTCGACATCCACATCAGGGTCAATCCCTCCCTGCCGCAGCCATTTGCGCAGCAGATAATTTTGTGTTGAAAATTTCAATACGACTGCCAGGCGAAACTTGCGCTTTGCCTTACCAGAATCAATAACACGCTTCATACTTCGCGCATCCCTAACACCTAACTCCCACAGCTCATTCGAAAATGAAATCGCGCTACCATTGTGCGCCATCACCAGCCCTGTCGCACAGGGTGCCGGTTGTGAATCCAACCCACAACTCATGGTATAGACCATACTAGCATGTGCATGCGACGCATCTAGTTCACCATGTAACATCCGTTCTCGAACCGATGCCCATCCCACTTCACGCGACAAATTCACATCCAATCCAGCATCCTTAAAGAAGCCTAATTCCTGAGCGACAATCAAAGGCGCACAATCTGTCATTGGCACGAATCCAATGTTCAGCGTATTGCGATGACTCGAAATAGAGAAGGCCTTGCTCTTATCTATTTTCTGCTGTGTCGCGTTAATCATGCCAACAGCTTTAGCATGCCAAATGCCAAAATTTTTAAATTTAGTGAAATATGCGTATCATTAAATTGAACGGTCCATTCAATATAATTTAACAATATCAGAGTAACATGAATCGAGGCACCGTTTGTGCTCAGGCTAAGGATATGCACAACCCACTCGATTCAAGGCAATTAGCTAATTTCTGCGAAATCGCAAATACACAGAGCATGCGTAAGGCCGCGAAGAACTTGAACCTGACAACTTCGGCAGTCAGTCAGTCATTAAAGCGCCTAGAGGATGACATCGGATCTAAACTTTTTGAGCGAAATTCGCGAAACATTGCACTCACCTACACTGGGCAACGTTTACTTTTATACGCAGACGACCTGTTAAATAATTTAACAAATGCACGACATCTAGTAAATGAATGGAGCGATATCGCCCAGAAAACACTGCGAATCGGTGCAACACCCTCCGCCTGCCAATACATCATACCAATGGCATTAAGAGAGCTCAAAGAAAGCTTGCCAGGCATGAGCATTCAAATCGTCCAAGGCACTAGCTATGAGTTAATTGATCGATTGAATGATAAACAAATAGACATCGCGATATATCCATCCAGCACCCCAACTCACAAAAAAAATCAAGTCGCGATCGGCAGTGATTCTTTGAGTTTTATTGTCAATCCGATGCACCCATGGGCCAAGGCAGGCAAAGCAAACATTCATGAAATCGATTCTCAGCAAGTCATCATCAGCGACACAAAGGGCTATACCTTTGATTTAGTGAATGATTATTTCCGCAACTTCAGTATAAACTTAATGCCATTTATTGAAATATCGAATGAAGAGGTGATCAAACGACTAGTCGAGCTAGACATCGGCATCGGCATCCTACCGCAATGGATCATAAAGAAGGAAGAGCTTGCGGGTTCACTTACAGCGCTCCCACTCAGCCGAAAATCGCTAAAGCGCCCATGGATTATCACACATGCAGAATCAAAAGAGCCCACCTTCGCAGAAACTCTGTTTATCGGGGTGGCTCAGGATGTTGCGCAAAACTTATTTTCAAATATGTCGACATAGACAAGGGCGATGAATCTCACTCAATGAAAAAAGGTCTGCGCACGTTGTAGCGCGTGCGGAAAGACCAGCTTTGAATGTGCGATCAACAGGCTTCGCACCAAAAAGATCGCTTTGCGTAAACTGATCCCATCTTTCGCCAGAAGCTTCAAACCTAGCCCACCCTCACGTAGTGGACTCGCTCCGATCACCGCATCTGCGATCTCAAGATCATGCAGCGCTTGCACCAATCCGTCCAACGGCTCAGGCGTTAAATAATACAGACCAGCGTAGTTCCCTGATGGATACAAATCACGCCAATCCGACAAATCGCCACGTTCAGGCACGCAGGTGAAATTCTCATATGAGAGTAGCTTCTTCTCTCGATAAATACGCAGGCTCGAACGCCACTCGGAAAATTCAAACCATTCACCAAAGGCAGCACGCCCCGGAGAAACCACTTCACACAGCAGCACGGTGGCATCCGCAGCAACATCCAATCGCGTGATTTGCCGCAGCGCTGCAGCCTTCTGCAGAATCATCGGCGCTGGCCACACATCGAGCACCGCCCCAGCCTCGACCGTATAATGCTGGTCCACCTGCGCATATCCAGAATCCATCGTATGCACACGGCACGCCGCCGGGCTAATCAGCGCCGCTTTCGCGCCCGCGGCAACAGTCGCAACGACTTCGAGTCGATCGCCATCGAGCAAGCCAGCTGTCGGGCTCGTTAAAATACTAATCGCCCAATCCTTTTCGTGATATGCCTTCGCCAAATGCAGCGGCGGACGCACCCATTGCTGGGTCAAACGCGTACCCACATCCGCTCGATGCGTAAAGCCTAAGCGCGCGCCACCCAATACTGCGGGACGCGTTGCTGCTGCCTCTGTGGAAATCGATGCCATTATGATTTGATCGCAAAGAAACACTCCTGCTCCAGCCACGCGACGACATCATCGAGCCCCTTATAGCTCTTCAAGTCGCAGAAAACAAAAGGACGCTCACCACGTTGGATCTTAGAATCGCGATCCATCACATCGAGATCGGCACCGACATAGGGCGCGAGCTCGGTCTTGTTAATAATCATCAAATCTGAGAAGCGAATCGCGGGCCCGCCCTTGCGCGGAATTTTATCCCCTTCGGCGACGTCGATCACGTAGATGAATGCATCCACTAAATCCGGCGAAAACGTGGCCGACAAATTATCGCCACCACTCTCCAGCAACACCACTTGAGTATCTGGATGACGCGTAATTAGGTCTTCGATCGCGATTTCATTCATACTCGTATCATCACGAATTGCAGTGTGTGGGCAGCCGCCAGTCTCGACACCTAGAATACGGCTCGCTTCAAGCTGGCTATTCTTAACCAAGAATTGCTCATCCTCTTTAGTATAAATATCATTGGTGATCGCGACCAACTGATAGCGCTGGTGCAATTTCTCGATCAGGCGCAGCAACAACATGCTCTTGCCCGAACCAACGGGGCCACCAATACCAATACGAACGGGACGAGGGGAATTAATTGAATCTGTCATAATAATAAAATGTGGAAGCGACACTCTTGTCGCTTTTCGAACGGAAGCAAAGCGACAGGAGTGTCGCTTCTACGCTATTAAATTGGATCTTCATGAGATGAATAAGCGCGAGAAAGCCGTCGCGTGGCGGGCTGATTGAATATCAAAAGCAGGGGCAAACCAGCCCGCTTCAGCACGCTCAACTTGCTGTGAATCGGCTACGCAAGCAGGCAACTGTTCGAGGCCATCGTGCAAAGCCGCTTGCGCCGATTCTGGGCTAATACGAAGCAACTTCACCGACGCCGAAACAAAGTTAGCAAGACTCTGATAGCCATACGCCATCAGGGCAGCATCCGCCGGCACACCGAGCCGCTCAAACTGAATCGCCGAAACCACCAAATGATGCCCGTGCACTTCTTTGGCGGCAAAGGCCCGCGCATACTCAGCGATCAATTCACAATCTGGCCACAACTTGTTCAACAAGCGCAGACGCCCACGGCCCTGCGTCACACTGGCTCCGCGTAATTCTATGGCCCACTTCCATGCATCAATCTCAGCATCGATTGCATGCACATCTGCCCACTCGCCTGCCGCTACGGCTTCGCGTAGAAAGCGCAAATACGGCAATTCTAGACGCGCCAACGAAGGCCCTACATGGGTCTTAAAAAAATGCTCTAAGTCTTTGCCCGATGTATACCCACATGCCCCAGCCCATTGCTCGAGTCCCATCGAATGCGCATATGCCCCAGTCGGAAACAATGGGTCAGAAATCTGCAACAATGCAGGCACCCATGCTGCGGACGTATCCTGATCGAGCGCGTTTGAAGGATTCTTCATCAGTGCGCTTAGTGGAGGGAAACGCTCCGTCGTTTCCACACTGCTTCACCGCGGCAATGACGGAGCATTGCCCTCCAAAATAAATCGGCAGTGAACATACTAGTGACTGTGCCCATTATCATCACTGAGTGAATGCGAGTGCCCATGATCATGGTCGTGCGAGTGCCCTCCCTGCTTAGCAGGTTGGAACACGCGCTGCACGCGGTCATAGTGAATGTGCTCGCGATCCAGCATCTGCTCCACCGCAAGATCATCCTGCACCAGCACACCCTCATCACTGAAGGAGGCCTTGAAATGTAAGTTACCAACCATCCAGCCGATCCAGGCTGCTTGTTGCGCTCCTTTCAGTGCGATCAAAAAACAGTCCTCAGCAGTCTGCTCGATCACATAGGACATCGTATCGGTTTCGTAAATACAGTCGCCGTGATTCAGCGACTCGTTGAGATCAAACCCAAAGTCGGTGCCATCGGCAGCCACACCCCGCCAACGGCGACGTGCCAACTTATGCCGATCAACTGATACGGCAATGACTGCGCGGCCAGCATGTGAATGAGCGAGTGCTTTAGTAATTAAATTCATTGGTCGTAGAAGCGACACTCCTGTCGCTTTGATCTAAAAGGGGAAAGCGACAGGAGTGTCGCTGCTACATTAAAATAAGAAATAGCGCTGTGCCATCGGCAGCTTTACCGCAGGCTCGCAAGTGAGCACTTCGCCATCGGCAGTCACCGTGTAAGTCTCTGGATCAATTTCGATGTCTGGCAAATAATCATTCAGCACCATATCGTGCTTTGAAATCGTGCGTGTATTCGCAACGGCACGGATCTGCTTCTTCAAGTCCAGTTTTTCAGCTACGCCTGCATCGATTGCTGCTTGGCTCACAAAAGTAATCGAAGTCGTCGAAACGGCCTTACCAAAGGCAGCGAACTGGGGACGGTAGTACATCGGCTGCGGCGTTGGAATCGACGCGTTCGGATCGCCCATATTTGCAGTCGCGATCAAGCCACCTTTCAACACGAGCTCAGGCTTCACGCCGAAGAACGCCGGCTTGAACAGTACCATATCTGCGAGCTTACCGACCTCAAGGCTACCGACATCCGTCGCACAGCCACAAGCAATCGCAGGGTTAATTGTATACTTGGCGATGTAACGCAGCACGCGGAAATTGTCCGCTGCAGCGTGCGTCTCGGATTCGAGCTTACCAAACTGCTGTTTCATTTTGTCTGCGGTCTGCCAGGTGCGAATCAGCACCTCACCGACGCGGCCCATCGCCTGGCTATCGCTCGACATAATCGAGATCGCACCACGGTCGTGCAAAATGTCTTCAGCCGCGATCGTCTGTGGACGAATGCGCGACTCCGCAAAAGCGACATCCTCTGGGATCTTTGAATCCAGGTGATGGCAAACCATCAACATATCCAGATGCTCATCGATGGTATTGATCGTATAGGGCCGTGTCGGATTAGTTGAAGACGGCAGCACATTGGGCAAGCCACAGACTTTTAAAATATCAGGTGCATGCCCGCCGCCTGCGCCTTCCGAGTGGAAGGTATGGATCACGCGATCCTTGAACGCACCAATCGTCGTTTCAACAAAGCCAGACTCATTCAGCGTATCGGTATGAATCGCCACCTGCACATCGAGCTCATCTGCCACGGTTAAACAGTGATCAATCGAGCTCGGAGTCGTGCCCCAGTCTTCGTGTAGTTTCAGCCCCATCGCCCCCGCAGCGACTTGCTCGCGCAGTGCTTCGTGGTTAGACGCGTTGCCCTTACCCATGAAGCCGAGATTCATCGGAAACGCTTCCGCCGCTTCAAGCATCTTGTGAATATTCCAAGCGCCCGGCGTGCAGGTCGTGGCATTCGTGCCGGTCGCGGGGCCCGCTCCACCACCGACCATCGTCGTCACTCCGCTGGTGAGCGCTTCGTTAATCTGTTGTGGACAAATGAAATGGATGTGTGAATCAAAACCACCAGCCGTCACGATCTGTCCCTCGGCTGCGATCACTTCGGTGCCCGCGCCAATCACCATGTTTTCGCAGACGCCCGACTGAATCAAGGGATTGCCACCATGGCCGATACCTGCGATGCGTCCACCTTTCACGCCGATGTCAGCTTTAATGATGCCTAAGATCGGATCGATAATGGTGGCATTGGTTAAAATTAAATCGAGACAGTCGGCATCGAGTGCCAGCGGCGATTGGCCCATGCCATCGCGAATCACTTTGCCGCCGCCAAACTTCACCTCATTGCCATAACCACCACCCTCGGCGATCAGGTCTTTTTCGATTTCAATAAACAGCTCGGTATCAGCGAGGCGCACTTGGTCGCCTACGGTCGGGCCAAACATCTCGGCGTATTGACGACGGGTAAATTCGAGACCTGAAGACTGAGGCGGGAGACCTGAGGTGGGGGGCTTGAGGGAGGAGGCTGCGTCACCGAGCGGCGCATCGACCTTGTTGTTCAAGCCGTAAACGCGGCGCTCTCCTGCAAGCGCGACCAGCTCGACTTCGCGCACATCACCGGGCTCGAAACGAACGGCGGTGCCCGCTGCAATGTTAAGACGAAACCCTCTCGACGCTTCGCGGTCGAAGTCCAAAGCGTCATTGACCTCATAGAAGTGAAAATGGCTACCGATCTGCACCGGGCGATCACCCTGATTCGCCACCTTCACGGTAATCGTCACTAAGCCAACATTCCCTGCGAGCAGCGCATCGGGATCGGAGTATTTGTATTCGCCAGGTATCATCGGATCGGATTGTGAACAGTGACTAGTTTGGTGCCATCGGGAAAGGTGCCCTCGACTTGCACTTCATGGATCATTTCTGGCACGCCTGCCATCACATCGTCGCGCTTCAGGATCGTGGTGCCAAAACTCATGAGATCCGCCACGGTTTGACCATCGCGAATCCCTTCGAGGATCTCATAGGAAATGAGTGCGATCGACTCAGGATAGTTCAGCTTTAAGCCACGGCCGAGCCTGCGACGCGCCAAATCAGCGGCCACGACGATCATGAGCTTATCTTGTTCTCGAGGAGTTAGATGCATTTAGAAATAAAGATTAAACTGTGAGGTGCTTATCAATGACGGCGGACGTCAGTTGTTCAGACTGACCGGACAGAACCACGCTACCACGATCTAGAATATAAAATTCATCACTGGCAGCTTTAGCAAAATCGAGGTATTGCTCGACCAAGATTATACTCAGATTACCACGTTTCTTGAGCATATGAATCGCGTCCTCAATTTGATCGATAATCGAAGGCTGAATGCCCTCGGTCGGCTCATCGAGAATCAGCAGTTTTGGATTGGTCAAAATCGCACGACCAATCGCCAACTGCTGCTGCTGACCGCCAGACAGGACGCCGCCCTTTCGAGCGAGCATGTCTTTGACCACTGGAAACAGCTCATACACCTCGTCGAGTCGATCGCGACCCGCGGCCCCAGAAATACTCATACTGACTTCGAGGTTTTCTTGAACCGTCAGATTCGGAAAAATGTCGCGACCCTGTGGCACGTAGCCGAGCCCCATCCGCGCGCGTTGATCGGAGCGCAGCGACTCGATCGATTGACCCTCAAAAGTAATGCTGCCCTCGGTCTTTGGCATCTGGCCCATGATGCTACGCAGCAGCGAAGTTTTACCCACACCATTACGCCCCAAGAGCGCAACGACTGAGTTTGGCTTTACGGTCATATCAATACCGCGCAAAATGATAGATTCATCATAGCTTGCCTTGAGGCCCTTGACGGACAGCAGCGGCTCAGCGACAGGTGTGGAAGATTCAGAAATCATAGCGTGTCGGTGTGTTATTTGGTTTCACTCTTCTTACCTTGGCGGCCGAGGTAGACTTCGATGACTTGAGGATCAGACTTCACTTTCTCAAAGGTGCCGTCTTTCAACACATGGCCTTGGTGTAGCACGGTGACCTTGCGCGCGATCTGTCGGATAAATTCCATGTCGTGCTCAATCACGATCAGGCTGTGCTTCTTTTCGAGGCTCAGTAGCAGCTCGCCGGTGCGCTCAGTCTCTTCATCGCTCATACCAGCTGCAGGTTCATCAATCAGTAAAATGCGCGGATCTTGTGCGAGCAACATGCCAATTTCGAGCCACTGCTTCTGCCCGTGCGACAGGCTACCGGCCAAATCTTTGACGCGCGACTCTAGGCGGACTGTTTTCAACACCTCCATGATACGTTCACGATCCGACGCAGTTTCTTTATAAAATAGAGTCTTAAACACGCCTCGCGGACGATTCAACGAGAGCACCAAATTATCATACACCGTATGCGACTTATACACACTCGGCGTCTGAAATTTACGACCAATACCGAGGCGGTTGATCTCATACTCGCGCAGTTTGGTAAGGTCCATGTCGTGGCCGTCATTGTCATGCAGTGTCACCGTGCCTAGGTCGGGACGGGTGCGCCCGGTGATGATATCCATAAAGGTGCTCTTGCCCGCGCCATTCGGCCCAATCACGGTGCGCAGTTCGCCCTCTTCGAGATAGAAATTCAAGTCGTTGATCGCCTTAAAGCCATCAAAGGATTTACTCACACCGGAAACCGACAAGATCAGCGGTGTATCCCGGTAAAGTGGATTATGTTGAGGATTCGACATCACAATTAAGCCTCCGCAGTTTGAAGTGAACGTTTTTGGGCAATACTCGCTTTGACCTGCTGGTAAACACCGACGATACCGTTGGGCATCACCAGCACCACAAAGACAAACATGCCGCCCATCATAATTAACCAGTAATCGGGGAACGCCTGCGTGGTATAACTCTTAAACAGATTCACCAAAATCGCACCGATCACAGGGCCCCACTTGGTTCCTCGTCCACCGACGGCGACCCAGACGACCACTTCGAGTGACTTACCGGTTTCCATCAGACTCGGATTGATACCACCGACCTGCGGCACATACAACGCACCCGCCGCACCTGCAATCATCGCGGATAGCGTGAAGATGACTAACTTGAAACTGGTCGTGGAATACCCAGAGAAGAGTACGCGGTTTTCTGAATCACGAATCGCCTGCTGCACCTTGCCAAGCTTGGATGCGAGCAAGCCAGAAGTGATCAGATAGGTAAACAGTAACAACAACGCTGAGCCGATATACAACCAACGCGTGGTCGATGGATCGTTAATACTATGGTCGAGGATTTCCTTAAAGTCAGTAAATCCGTTGTTACCGCCAAAGGTAAAGTCATTGCGAAAGAACAATAGACACACGGCGTAAGTGAGCGCCTGGGTTAGAATCGAGAAATACACACCTTTGATGCGGGAACGAAACGCAAGTATGCCGAAGATCAATGCGACCAAGCCCGGCACCCAGAGCACCGCACCCGACGCAAACCAGAAACTATCAAATGGCTTCCAGTGAGTCGGCAGATCTTGATAGCCCATAAAAACCATGAAGTCGGGCAAGACACGTTCTGCCGCACTTGCATCCCCAATCGCGAGCATCAGATACATGCCCATCGCATAACCGCCCAGAGCGAAGAACAAACTCTGGCAGAGGCAGAGCAAGCCGGTATAGCCCCAGAGTAAATTGAGACTCATCGCGAGAATGGCGTAAGTCAGATATTTACCCCACAGCGAGACTTGGAAGGAGCTTACCGAGAGCAAACCCGATTCAGGCCCCCACGCATTTAAGCCGGGGAGTAACATGAGGAGCGCGGCAACCATACAAAAGATGCCAGCCTCTTTCTTAGTTTCAGTAGAAAGCATAGTATAAACGTTTTTGAATTTAATCGTCCAAGCTACGTGAGCGTGCGGGGAATAATCCACCAGGGCGCCACTGCAAGAATAGGATAATCACAAAGAAAACTGTGATCTTACCCATCACCGGACCAAGCGCTGGTTGTAGCAACTGATCTACCAGACCAATGCCCATGGCGGAGAGGCCCGCACCGAGCAAGTTCCCGACACTGCCAATGACCACAACCATGAAACTATCGACAATATACTGCTGCCCCATCAGCGGCCCCACATTACCAATCTGCGACAGCACTGAACCACCCAAGGCCGCAAGGCCGCAACCGAGCGCAAAAGTCATCGAATTCACACGAGCCACGGGTATGCCGAGACTGCTCGCCATGCCGCGATTTTGCATCACCGCGCGGATGTGTAAGCCGAGGTTGGTCTTACGTAGCAGTAACCAGGTCAGCAGCACGACTACTAGGGCGATGAACATAATGAACAAACGTGTGTAGCTCATATTAAATCCACCAAAGCTGAGGTTGCCCATTAGCCATGTCGGATTGTTCACCTGCACATTAGCCGCACCAAAAATCAACCGGAAGCACTGTTGCATGACCATCGAAATCCCCCATGTGCAGAGGAGTGATTCTAAGGGACGTCGGTAGAGAAAACGAATAATTGATTTCTCTAAAACCAAACCAAACCCTGCCGCGACTAGAAAACTAAGCGGTAACGAGATCACAAAATACCACCCGAAAGCCTCACTACTGAGCCCCCATGTATTGATGAAAAAGGTCTGCACCATGTAAGTGGTATAGCCACCGATCGCAACGAACTCACCATGCGCCATATTAATAATACCCATCAAACCGAAGGTAATCGCCAAGCCAAAGGACACGATTAACAGTACCGACCCCGTACTGAACCCTCGGAAAAAGCTACTGAGGAACTCCATTAAATTCATATGCTCTGCGATCGTTCGCAGCGTGGTCGAGGATGCGATCGCCAGCGGACTATCCGCACGTCCAGCAGTCACTTCTGCCTCTAACACCTTCTCAATGAAGCCACGCGAAGCGACCGATTTCAACTCTGCTAGCTCCTCAACCGATGCCAACTTCTCTGCCGCATCGCCATTCTCGAGGAGACTGATCGCGAGCGCTTCTCGAATTGCAGCGCGCACCTCATCCACTGCCTCGACTTCCAGCTGTGCCTCTAAGGCCGGGACAAACTCTGGCTTGAGACTACGACCCATCTTGATCGCGGAATTAATACGCACATTTGGATCATCGGCCTTAAGCCCCAGCGTATCCAATAGACCCTTCATCTGCTTACGCACGGAACGCGATGCACGGGTCTTCTCCGCGACTTCGACCTCAGAGAGTGTCACCGCTTCGCCTGTTGCAACGAGCGACCACTGCTCATCGGTAAATTGCAGCAACCGAACCGCATCGCCGTCAGTTAAAGTAAAGATACCACCCGTTCGCCAAGCCTCATAGATGTTGGCTATTGCTGGATCACCATAGTTAGAAAGCTCCTGCAACAGGACTTGCTGATCTGATTTCTCTGCAAGTATCAGCTCAGAAAACACCACACGGGCATTACGCTCAGACGCGCCGAAGGACACCGAACAACATAGTCCAAACAGCAGCAGTGAAAGCACCGCCCGGAATGGACTTATTAAAACAGACTTAGCTACAGAAATCATAAAAATGAAAAAGCTAGCACATCTCATGCCAACGAAGGGGTTTAAACCAAAAGCTAAGGGCTAGTGAGATCAAAGATCTCGCTAGCCCCGCCAAACAAAACGACTGTCTATGAAAAATTATTTAAAGGTGCCTTTGAGCCATGGCTCACCATACACATCAGGGATCACTTCGAGAATTTCGAACTGCCCATCTTCAAGCGTCTCACCGATGTAAACAGTCTTGGTTACGTGATGATTCTTCTGACTAGTCACTGTGCCACCAGGACCGTCAAACGAGATCCCACTTTCAAGTGCCTTGATAACAGCTGATGGCTCAAATGTGCCGGCCTTTTCAACCGCAGCCTTCCAGAGATATACACCGTCATACGAAAGAACCATTGGTGAGCATGTCACACGGCCTTCTTTTTGGACGGCGTCTGGAGCCTTCGTTGCCAACCAAGTCTGGAAGTCTGCCTTGAACTTGTCATTCGCAGCAGAGTCGATCGACATGAAGTATGTCCAGCATCCGAGGTGACCAACCAAGTCCTTGGTCGGCAGACCGCGGAACTCATCCTCAGAAAGAGAGAACGAAACGATTGGGCAATCATCCGAAGTGAGACCGGACGCAGCGATCTCTTTGAAGAAAGGAACGTTGGCATCACCGTTAATTGTGTTGATTACACAAGCTTCACCGGAAGCGGAGAAGTCCTTGATCTCAGCAACGATTTGCTGGAAGTCAGTGTGACCGAATGGAGTGTAGTTACCTGCAGAGACTGCAACATCACCTTCGTAGCGAATGCCACCGCCGATATTTTCGACAGGAATACCCTTAGAGAGCAAGTATTCGAAAAGAACAATGTTGGTGGTCTGCGGATACACATAGTCCGTGCCGATCAGGTAGAACTTCTTGTAACCTTCAGCGAGCAAGTAATCCACAGCAGGGATCGCCTGCTGGCCAACTGCTTCAGCTGTGTAGATAATATTCGGAGACTCTTCTTCACCCTCGTATTGGACCGGGTAAAAGAGCAGGCCGTTATACTTCTCGTAGACTGGCAATGCGAACTTGCGGCTCACTGAAGTCCAGCAACCAAAAGTCGCGGCAACTTTATCTTTAGCCAGCAGCTGTTCTGCTTTTTCGGCAAAGACTGGCCAGTCCGATGCACCGTCTGCGACGACTGCCTCGATCTGCTTACCGAGCACACCACCATTCGCGTTAATTTCATCGAACGTAAAAAGCAGCACGTCGCGCAGTGACGTCTCTGAGATCGCCATGGTACCACTGAGAGAGTGGAGCACGCCGACTTTGACGGTGTCGTCTGCCGCCTGCGCGATCCCAAACGATGCTGTCGCGAGCGCGCTACAAGCGAGCAGTTTTGAAAATTTATTGAGTGATTTAATCATGTGTAGTTTTCCCCTATATTAGTATGTTATATTTCTTGAAATGAATCGTGGCTTAATTCGCCAGATAGCATTCAACCAACATTTAGCTTATTCTATGCCAATTATTCTGCTGAAATCTTTTTACCCACAACAAAGGCTTAAACTGATGCAGGACGCCTAAATAAACATTAACTACAGCTAATAAAAGCCGGTTGATTTACGGAGATGTATCATAAAGTGGATACAGTGTAAATCAGCCTAGGAAAAGCGCACAAAAGTCAAAGCGCAGCACCCTAATACAAAAATAAAAAACCCTCCAGCAGAACGCTTGGAGGGTTGAATCAAATCGAAATAAAATAGCGGCTATAAATCAGGCGCTTCGATTTCAATGACCTTGCCCTTATAAAATCGAACGATGCCAGTCACTTTTTTTGCCGTTGCGACGCGACGACCTTGGTAAGTGTAAACGAAATCG
>Ga0209092_10001723_pt1 | contig 20878 bp, 17 predicted proteins | sample FraStrMetagenome_FD_187446 | JGI IMG/M metagenome (GOLD analysis project Ga0209092, IMG submission 187446) | Marine eukaryotic phytoplankton communities from Arctic Ocean - Fram Strait ARC3M Metagenome (SPAdes) (version 2) | ecosystem: Environmental > Aquatic > Marine > Oceanic | place: Fram... | reverse complement strand
CCAAGTTTCACTGTGGTGGGCTATTCTAGCCCTTTCGGCGAGTGGCGTCGGACTGTGATCTTGCCCGGATCCTTCCGAGTGATGTAATATTCCTTACTATAGATATCGGACTGTGATCTTGCCCGGATCCTTCCGAGTAGTATAATATTCCTTACTATGGATATGTAACCTAACTACCATGATGATGGCTCTGCATGAGCATCCTATACTACCTTCAACTACTAGTGTTGCATTATTAGCCTACGTCTACTACTATTAGGCCTACCTTGCTTAGACTAGCATAGTTAAGCATCCTATCATCCTATACCATTGCAATCTGTATGCACAGTTGCTTTCTACATGGTATACTGGTTAGACAGCAGTTTCATCTGAACAAAGGGTACACACCACCCACTGCTCTACGACCGGCTGAGATACGCGCGATGCACGTAAGTACAGCGAAGTTTCTCCAAAGTGAAGGTGTCAATTTCAGGCAATAGTTCTAAATTTGTTGTATTTTTCAAATAATCAGTGAAGTGGGAAAGAGAAATATCTCGTCAGAAGGTCAGAACTGGCTACCTGCGTTCTTACCTGTTTAGAACTACCTCGTCCACACAGATCAACGCCACATCTTGATGATCGCATGTTCACCTTCCATATAGTTCGATTAAAGCAGCATTAGCTGTTCTATACACAAGACATACGTGAGACGATTGCGAAGGTACATAAGCAAAAGTGTTCTGAGTATGTCGAAAATCTGGAAGCCTTCAAAAGGATAGTTATTCCAACTCAACACGATAAGATATGATCATTTGAGCGATGATAATTGACCATTCCTATATATGAATGATTTTCTAACAATACGGTATCAAAGAGAACTATTACCGACGGAATTCCGCCTTAGTTTCAAAAAGAATTCAGATACTTACGCTCCTTATTCGTATATGACAAGTTGAGTAGAGCTAAGCATGTGAAAGATCAGAGTATTTCATTCAATATTTCATAGTAAAAGATGAAGATACGAAAATGACGAAGTAAAGTCTTCTATGTAAAGCTGGCTTTAGAAAAAAATGTACCGATAATTCATTTACTTTTGCATGTTCATTCCGTGTGTACAACGTCGTAAACTAGTAGTTGAGCTCGTACGTACTCTCGTATGGGATGAGGCAAAGACTCAAAAAAAAATTCAACCAAGTTCTAAACGAAGCAATTGTTTCAAGACAAGTAGATTTGATATTTACACTATTTGAGTGCACGAAGTAGTTGGATGATTAAATAGAGATGTGTAAAAAAAGAAAATAGAGTTAAAAACCAAAACAAACAGACAAATGTCAAATGTCACAACTTTATGTTTATTTTCCTTTTTCTCAAAATATTTTGACTAGTTTTTGTTCTACTATCTATTTTGTGAACATCCACTCTTGTACATTTTGTGTACTTCGAGTATTAATTAATAACAGAAGTACCGAATCTCGTTGACAAAAAGAATCACACGAACGTAGCGAGATGAAAATTAGCCTAATACATAAATACTAAGACATATTATATTATAAGATAAAGAGATAGATCATCCCATGGTCTAAATCCCTAAATCCTGTATTCGTCGTGGCCTGGGCCCGTATTTTGTATTTTGGCCCATACAGCTCAGGATCGTATCGTCAGATATGTACATGTATTTTGGCTCATACAACTCGGGCCCATGCCCGTGCAGTTAGCGTTAGCGTTATTAACATTATTTTTCTATTTTATTATTTGTACGAGTACCCTTGGTACGAGTACGAGTACATTTGTGTGTATAACGGTAATACATACATATGTACATGGTATACATATGTACATGTTGTAGGTTCAACGTTAATTTTTTCACATATCAAACTAAGCTTCAAAGTATAATAATAAGACAGGCGTTCAGTGCTGAGATATATGGTATCTCACACACTAAACGCACATTGCACTTGCGCGAGTACATACGAAGTACGTATGTACAATATATGCCTAACAAGACCGAGACGGTCGTGTTGATAAGTTTGTTATCAACTTAGATGCTCGCTGAGTTCAACAAACTTATCAACAGGTCATTCTGACATCGCCGGGAAAGCAAGATAAAAAGTAAGGATATGTAACACTTGAATTTTGGAAGCAATAAAACATCTGAGCTCGATTGAGATATCCTTCCGAACGAATTATACGCTTCATAGTTTTGTCCCCACCAAAAGTAAACGTTGTCATCAAGAGAAGACATCAGATATACTTCTGCAAATTTTACGAACTCTTCGTAAAACATGAGCAATACATTTGGTCAAGTGATTCTTGCAAGAAAGCAGTCCAGAAAATTCTCTAGAGAAAACAGGGGCACTGGAAGCGTCAATAGCTCAAACGATGGGAATTATTACGATTCTGGACTCTTCAATAGAAGGTTAGTTTCACAATATTTGATATTTTAAGGATCTCGATATAACAGGTCTTCATCTTGCTCACTGTAAACGACGTCGTTTCATAAAAGCAATGTGATGACTTCATTGTTTGGGAGGGCGGCTGCATTTAATCCTACAACCAACAGAGGTTACTCGGATGTGCCCAACCTATCACCGTATGATAGCATTCGTAATAGTAATGACGAGTCAAAAGAAAACACCAGTATCAGTAGTAAAAATGCTGAAAAAATAAGATTCGAATCAGACGAAGAGGCAAACGATAGTATTATGGAACACTTGATTGATATAGTATTCACGAAAACTGTTAGCCCGCTATTGTTAGCGATGCCTTTTGCATATACAAGCTATCACATGGAATGGGGACCTGTTTGGGTTTTCTGGTTAAATTTTTTAGCAATGATACCACTGGCGTCAATATTGGGCGATTTTACAGAGGAATTGTCAATGCATACAAATCAGACTATTGGCGGACTTATCAATGCGACGTTTGGAAATGTTGTAGAGGTAGTTGTCGCAATAATTGCACTGAATGCCGGTGAAATTCGGGTTGTACAAGCATCAATGATTGGATCAATTTTCTCGAACTTGCTTTTAGTTTTAGGTTGTTGCTTTTTCTTCGGAGGAATCAAGAGAAAGGAGCAAACATTCAATGCTACCTCGACGTCCGCAAATATTTCACTTTTAGCTTTGAGTAGTCTTGCACTCGTGTTGCCTACCCCGTTTGCAGCGTATTATGAAATTGAAGACGAGCATGTAAGTAACGCAAAATTTAATTGTACCATTTTCATCTATAACATTGGAAGCTTTCGTATCAATCCTATGGATTTAGCACATTACTCATCAATATCTCATTAATCTTTCAGGTATTGAGTGTATCGCGAATAGCTGCCATATTTCTGATATCCATGTACGTGCAACTGCTTGTTTTTCAACTGAAAACTCACGCGGATTGTTTTGATGGAGAAGATGATGAAGAACCAGCAATTCCGTTTTTTGTTGCATTGGTCGGTCTACTATCGATGACTCTACTTGTGACAATTTTTTCAGATTATCTTGTAGATAGTATCGATGGATTTACAGAAGAAAGCGGGATTAGCAAAACTTTTGTTGGGCTTATTGTTCTACCAATTGTAGGGAATGCTGTTGAACATATCACTGCTGTCACTGTTGCAGTTAAGGACAAAATGGACCTTGCTTTAGGAATTGCGATTGGAAGTTCAGTTCAAATTGCTCTTTTTGTTGTACCTGTTATTGTTCTATATGGATGGTTTGCGGATAAAGACATGACCCTGAATTTCCCTCATTTTGAGCTTACTGTATACGTAATGTCCATCATTATAGTGGCACTTTGTTGCATGGACGGATCGAGCAATTGGTTGGAAGGATCCCTACTTATAACGACGTATTTGATGATTGGAGTTGGTTTCTGGTATGAAGAAGTAAGAAGTTTTTAATGTTCGTTCATAATCATAGAAAAGAGTATGTCAGTCATTCATAAGTCTCAAACCTCTATCTTGAATCTCCCTGTTAACCTGGATACAATACTTATGGTTGCTTTACCCGCACAAGGAATGAATATCCAGTAATTTTTTCCAACTCGACAAACATTTCGTAGAAAACAACACTATGATTATGCCGTCAAACTAGTCCGCTACTTTTCCAGCAGAGTAAGTACATAAACATGGACGTCGAAAGGTATGAACAAGCAAGATCGTCAATCCACGTACACTGTGGGGACATCAGGGACATACGTGAATCTTATCTGCGCAGTTTATCACCATTATGAACATTCTTGTTGTTATTTCAGTGTGCCGCTCCAAAATGTGATACAGTAAAAACACCCAACAGACGTCGACTGACATGTTGTACATACAATATCCTTGTTTAAGAATTAGATGTATCCACTCTTTTGGCTCCGCCAGACTTTTGTCATTTTACCCATCATGATAAACCCATTATCCGGGTTTAGACGTGTGATAATGTTGTCTACCCAACAAGATGACGGCCTATACGCTTGGAAGGTTGCAATGGATTACGTTTCAACTGCCAATTTTCCTCTGAGGAGATGATGAAAGGTGTACGGTGATCAGAAGTGCTTTATGGTATCTATAGGGCATAAATTATAAGGTACACTGTTTGTGTATGCGGATAACATGAACCTTATTTCTTCTTATACACTTTTCATCGACGATATATTTGGCTTCTCATAAAGATACCCGATCAGGGGTATAAGAAGAAACATCAGGTGTAAAATATCTTCATTTTTTTATCTTTCGTAATCATATTTTACTCATTGCTAAGTAAAGTTTACATGCTTTCATTTTTGAATCGCCCAATATTGAAAAATCGAGGAAACAAGTAATGATCAAATTGGTTCTCATTGAACAAGTAGTAATAATTCATTCATAGAAATATATGCAATACCTTACATATTGTTTTCAGCTGCTTCTAAATTTTTCACCAGATGCATTATGCGATATTCACTCTTGCTCAGCTGTTTCTTTAAATCTTCGTTCTCTTTTCGCAACGCCTCCAGTTCTTTCGTTGATGCAGAATTTGACTCACTATTTGCAAGTTCTTCACGAATGGATCGCAACTTCTTCAACATTTCATACTGGACTTGTTGCACGGCGTCCTAAGATCAAATTATAGTCAAAATGAGTGCGATTACGCCCAATAAAAAGACGTTAGATATCGGCAAATTGAAACAGGGACCTTCAGCCTTCAGAACAACAAACATCCATTTGCAAGCACAATAAAAATCCTGAAACAGCCTACATCTACATTCTACTCACTTTATCAGCTGCATACTGTTTATTGGCCTCGAGGGCTGATACTCTTTTTTCCAAATCAACGACAGCTGTATCCTTCGTTTTATCAATGTGGATTGTTCGAAAAATTCCAATGGTTAGTAAAGATCACAAATTGAAATCCAAGATTACAGCTGCTCTTACCGTCATTTTAAAAACTGCGTTAATAAACAAGCAATCAAATATTATTTTATGTTTTCTTTCCTACACAAACAATCTTGTGCATCCATCCATCTGTGTGTTGTGTGCGTTAGTGTTGGCATTGATAGGTATTGATCCTCCTTCCGACGAAAGAGGTGGAAATCGAAGTTGGTCTATTTTGGTTTTTTCGTGGACGCGGAGGCGATATTTGTAGCATCAGTAACGTAGAACAGTACAATTTAGACTGTTGAAGATGAATCTATGACGCAGTCGCTAGTTTTTCCACACGACGATCTTCGCGAAGCCAAGCCTTTGATCGGAATGAACGCATGGAAGGCACAATTCCAATCCAGTTCGGTACGTACGTTATCTACACCATGAGAGGTCAGCAATGGACCCTTTTGACTAATAGAACGGATTGAAAATAGATGTCTGTGTGGCCTATTGAGTATGCTCATGATACAGCGACGGAGGGATGGGCATGGGAGTGGAGTTTAAGAGGCATAAGTAGTTCATGCTTCTGTATTTCTTTCGAAAATGTTGGCACTGTTCGGTGCTACTTCATGTCTAATTTAATGCCATCCTTTCTTTTGTGTCGAGTCTGCTCTTTATGTGTAACCGTGTATCGTCTGTTGCAGTCTGTATTCCTTTGAACATTACTAATGCGTTCTTTGTTGTTGTGTAAACAGTGTATATCAAAATGAAGTCTGCCATCGCCGCCACCCTTATCGCCTCTGCTGCCGCCTTTGCTCCTGCCAAGGTTGCCAACACCAACACCGCCCTCAAGGGATTCGAGAGCGAGCTTGGATCTCAGCCTCCTATTGGATTCTTTGATCCTATTGGCTTGCTCGATGGTGCCGACCAGGAACGTTTCGATCGTCTTCGTTACGTTGAGATCAAGCACGGACGTATCTCCCAGCTTGCCGTTCTTGGACACATCGTCACCTCTTCCGGTGTTCGTCTTCCCGGATACATTGACCTCGATGGAACCAAGTTCTCTGATGTTCCCAGCGGTCTTGCTGCCTTCGATAAAATCAGTGCACCTGGACTTATGCAGATCCTTTTCTTCATTGGAGTTTTGGAGTTGAACGTAATGAAGGATACTGGTCTTGGCGAATTCCCTGGTGACTTCCGTAACGGATACATGGACTTCGGATGGGATTCTTTCGATGAGGAGACCAAGCTTCAGAAGCGTGCCATTGAGCTTAACAACGGACGTGCTGCCATGATGGGTATCCTTGCCCTTATGGTTCACGAGAAGCTCCCCAGTCACGATCCTTACATGCTTAATGATCTTTTGGCAGGACTTCCCGTTGACTTCAACGCCGGATATTAAATTATTGTCTGAAATCCAGTGATGCTAAGGATTGTCCGTTTATCGCGGTTATAAACTTCGGGATGATGATGTATTTTTTGTGGTGGAACGTCGGACATATGAGGACAAGTCAAGTATTGTCTTTTCTCGGCTCTGGAGAAGAAGATGCCGCCAGTGATAACTAATTCTGATAAAAAAGATTAAAAGGTCTTCAAATAGAGTTAGGAATTTAAATAGATTCTTTTGTGCACATTTGTTAACAGTTCGACAAATGAACTATTTTAGAATGTTTGTTTCGTGTGTCTCAATGGAATTGGACTTTGTCAAACATTCATTGGATGTGGTGAGATTTATTGTAAAAGTCTATGATGAATTTGTCTCGTCAGAAACGTCAGTTTGAGTAATGGCTCCTTTAGTACTTGAAATATGTGTTACGGTTCAAAGAGGAAAAATTAACTACCTAGGATGGTCCATTTCATAGTTTTACGTAGAATGGAAAGTTTCTTACACCAATTTGGTTACATATTTAGTGAATGCAGTAGTGCTATTCACAATCAAAGGTTACTGTTAATTTGCTTTTCAGAGCTTCATTTCGGTCTTTGATAGTAACGGTTGAACCCAGATCGTTACAAGTTACAAGCGACCGCCACATGAAAGATACACTCAAAAAGTGAAAAACTAAATTTTTGATCATAAACAAATGATAGAGGCAAAAGACAGCTTTGTTTGTAAATTTCATTTTACTGTAATACAAATTGTGATAGCTATTGAAATCGGTTTTTGTCAACAAAAATGCTCATGTCAGGTCTCATTGCTTGTTCATAAATTTCTGCGAGATCGGAACGAACATCTTTCCAGCTTGCCCCAGACATCGCTGCTCTATCTAGGAAGTATGTTGCTTCATCTAGTGCCACTTGCTCGGGGGTTCGACTTCCAGCAGTCTGTGTGCCTTCTTCCTCTTTTTCACTTTCCCTTATCTTTTCATACATTTCCTGCATTTTTGCGAGAGCTCCATCCATATCATCGGACTCATCCGATAGACCCGCTATTTTAGAAATATTTTGTAAATCACTTGTCTGAAAAGAACTTGAAGAAATGGGCAAACGTAGGCAAATTCGTGCAGCATCCCTAGCCTCCTCGTCTCGATTTGGCAGGCTGCTCAATAGTTGTGCATATGAATAATAGGACGACCCAAAGCCGGAAAACTTTCCATTCGCAGCCTCAGCAGCAATCAAAGCTGACGATTCATCATTTCTTTGGAGGTGCTGGGTGGACATTGCCTTGTATAAGTCTGGAAAAGGACCAACACGGAGAAGCACATACTTATCCAAACCATATCCCAGCTTCTCAACAGACCCCGGCTCATATGCAGAATCTAACCCACTATCCTTCAGCTTTCCTTGGCCAAGTTCGTCATTATATAAGTCTACGATTTCCTGCTTTCCCGCCACATCAGCCTCGCATGCAATTCGTCGCATCATGTGCTCACTGTTCAACGCGAGAAGATTGTATCCGGGAGCTCCAACTTTACTCTCGACGATAGGCAGAGGTTGAGAAGAGGCCTCCTCCGCGGATGAACTTACTATCTTTAATGCACACACAACATTTCCAGTTTCCTTACTCTTCGCAATTGGAATCAGCAACGGATGTAAATCCTCAACATGAACATCTACGGGCTCTAAATCTCCATCCGGAGACGCACACCCTGAGCTTCCCGGTGCACCCCATTGGGCCAACAGCGACCGAAACGTTTCCATCCGCGAGACTCCCGTGCTACTATAATCCAAAGATGCGCTGCTACTGAATAACTTGTTCATCGCGGAGCGCGCTACACGTCCTCGGTAGGCAAACGCCGATGTACAAGGCACGATGGAAAGAAGCATGATGACGAATGCAACGATGATCCTCTTACAGTCAAAAACAGTTTTATTTATCATCTTCGTCGTCGGCTTTATTCCTCTGCGACAACACCTCCTCCCTCAAGTACAATCGATGAATTTTATTGATGAGAGTGAACCACAAAGAATGAGAAATTTACCTTTGCGGATACTTGTATCAATGTATCATAAATTGTGTTCAATTCCACTTGTAAACATTCAAATTTACCAGCGTTCGTTGTGCGTGGCGTAAAGCTTCTCCTAAAGAGAATTCATCGGGAATGTACTCGTATGTAGCCAATCGAAAGAAAAGGCATGACAGAATTGTTGCTGAACAAGTCCCAACTTTACTATTTTTCATGCATACAAAAAAAGAAACAGCTCTTCTCCTTGGGGATTTATTTCATCAAACTTAAGCTCTTAAGACGTTTGTCAAGATAAAGAAGTACATCTTCAAAATATGCTTGGAAGAAAGGTGCAGTAACGAGTGCAACATAAAAGTTGTAAAGTGTATTGAAGTGAATGAGTGAGCGTACAAGAGTGTTGATTTATATCGTCGAGACATAAACTAGACAGTACATTGTGTATTTAACATTCACTACTTAGATAACTCTAGATGCAATACAATATGTTCGCAATCATCATGTTCGAGTGTAGCTGCTTTAGTTATCATCAGGATCGGCACCATATTTGACAACAGATACCCCATCTGCATTAATGGCTTTAATGATAAAGTTTGGTTGATCGATCATGAAACGCTTATTCAATTCGCCGATGCAATGTTCAATAACCTCCACCGCTTCTTCATAACTCATATCCTCTTTCCATTCCCGATCAAAAATAGATAGACAAAAGTTCGAAGCATATCCCTGTACTCCGAAATTCACCTTTTGCAACGTAGCCATGTAGTCAATGTAATATAAACTCCCTTCTTTTGACTTCTCATCATATCCTCCCAGCATCAAATTTACCTGATAAGGCCCTTTGCGCAAAGCCTCGGCAAGAATCCCACGTACAAAATTCGCTTGTGCAGACGTTGACAACTTCGAACCGTGATTCATATGTTCGTACAACGCTAGATTCTTTTGAATGTACTCTCCAAAGTTTACGATATCACAATTAGGTCCCGATAATCCCATGGCGCTATGCGATGTGAGCTCGGTAATTTTATCGAGATTGTGTTGGTATACGAGAATTGATCGAGCATTTTGCTGATCGGCCGCAATGATTACGCCATCACGATATTTGACGGCAAAGATTGAATCCATGTTGGGGGAGTTTGTTTGTATATATAACAAAGTATTTAGATCTTTCACGTCTATTTAAATAGATGTTAGGAGAGATTTGAATCACAGTCCCTCTCAGTGCACAGTATGCATCTATGAGTGTTGGTAAATTTGTTGATCTGTTTCGAGCTTTAGGTTTTGTCTTTTTAGAGCTCGAAAGAGGTCACTCATACTTTGGGGTAGTCATCCAAAGTTCACTTTAAGAGTTCGTATCATACGAATGTAGGATGAATATGGTCGGAACGTCGGGGCCATTCATTTCATTTTTCGGTACTCATTGTCCAAGAGAGGAGTCAACATCTGTACGTATTATTACAAACACAGCTGATAACCGATCAATTTCTAATAATATAATGGGTGCACAGAAAGATCATTCAGAGGATAAGGAAGTTGTAAAGGTAGTCATCTCGACGTTGCGAGGGTCTACTGATGGTCGAAGCCTCAAAATTAAGGAGCTACGAAAAAGCGTTCTTCTGCAGTTGAATTGTGCATCGGATGATAAGGATGCCAAGAAACGATTCAAAAAGGCCGTTCAGGGATTAGAGATCAGTAAGCGTATAACTTTGAGTGAGGATGGTATTTGCAAACTCAAAAAGTCAGAGGTTAGTTCTTCATTTTGGTTTCAATTAGGTATATTTAGCTATCATTCATAAATTGATACAACTTACTTGCAGATAAAGAAGGAGAAGAAAAGCAAAAAACGGAAAAAAGATACCGAAGCTGTAAGCGAAAGTTTAGTTGAATCACCCGATGCTCCGCCTTCAAAGAAAGCTACTGTTGGGGACGTAAAGGAGGATGACGGTCATGATCAACAAAACGATTCAGAAGAGAGAGAAGCCCCGATCAATAAGAATATACCATGCAAGGGAAATCCTACCGGAGTTACTCGACTGTTCGTCGGAAACTTACCATTTTCAGTTGATGAAGCATCTCTCAAAGTATTTCTTTTGGATTCGGAAGGAAGAGGTGAGATAACGCACATCAAATGGATAACGGACAAGGAGACAGGAAGATTTTACGGAAGTGCATTCATTGAAGTAGCTACTTCTAAAGACGGCGCAGTAGCAATGGCAAAAAATGGAGAATCGTTGATGGGTCGCGACATTAAGCTAAACTATGCTCCGGCGAGGGAAGGAGATATCTGGCCTCCACGAAACAATGTTGTGACGGGAGGTCAGGCTCAAAGCAAAGGGATAAAAAGCATGAGTGAAAAACCGGATGGTTGTTGTAAACTTTTTATCGGTAACCTATCATATGATATTGATGACGGAGCAACACACAAGTTTTTTGGTACTGTTGATGCTGAAGTTAAGGCGATTCGTTGGATTCACCATAAGGATTCAGGAGACTTTAAGGGGGTCGGGTTTGTTGAATTTTGGAATACGGAATCATGCGAAAAGGCAGCAACTTTAAATGGAAAGAATTTATTAGGAAGACCAATTCGCATTGATTGGACCGATTGATTCTCCACTTCCGAAGTTCGGGAGTCATGTACGACTATATTTTTGGCGGAAAAATACCTTCGTTCCTAACTAAAGAGGTGAGTGTCGTCTGCGAAATGTGTGATACTCCAATCGCGGCTACCATTCTGCCATGGAAAAATGACCGTGCTTTGCACAGTGGTTACAATTCCGCCATTGGTTAGCCAAGACCAATCAGCCGAGATACTTTAGGAATCGATTTGCGTAGATCTAACAGCAATGAGAGCCGAACGCTCGTGACATTTCATTAAACTGGTTTGACGAACTTTCATGCCTCATTTTTAATGTACATGAAATAGGGTGATACAATAAAAGAGATATTGAAAATCATACCCAGCAACCTTCCTCATCATGTTTCATTCTTCGATGTTCACAAGCTTGGATATATTAGAATAAGCTTCGTTCCTTACTAAAGAGGTGAGTGTCGTCTGCGAAATGTGTGATACTTCAATCACGGCTACCATTCTGCCATGGAAAAATGACCGTGCTTTGCACAATGGTTACAATTCCGCCATTGGTGAGCCAATATCAATCAGCCGAGATACTTTAGGAATCGATTTGCGTAGATCTAACAGCAATGAGAGCCGAACGCTCGTGACATTTAATCAAACTATTTTGGAGAGCTTCCACAGTGGTTCTTATCTCATATTTGTTGTATATGAAATAGGATGATGCCTTGTAAAAGTAGTTGATATGCATACGTCGCCATTTTTCATCCTTTAATTCTCTAGGTAGATGAGCTACTGAATACATTGTGTGTCAAGCTTTCTTTTGCAAATCATTGGATTACCACTCTTAATTTTGTCAAAATGAAAAATGACTAGCGGCAGGAGGAATAAGTAAAGATATTGAATAATTCATTCAGTGTTTTAATCAACTCTTCGTATATCAAAATTCTCTTTATTGCGATCTTATCTAATTCATAAACATCCACATAAAAGCGAATATAGGTCCTGCTAAAAATTGTGCTCTTACATCCGGATGTCTATGTGAGTATTTGACAACATAATGACTCAAAAGGTTCATTGGAGGCAACATGTATGACGTGAATTTTTTAACCTTACACTTCAATTGTTAACATTTATTGTTTTGTCAGTTATGAATCACATACTTTAGAACCAAACCACTTCATCAATCACATGTTCGAAAGAGGAGGAGTAGCAATTGTTATATGGTCGAAGCATCCTTAGGAGTAGAGCTACTTACGTTGTTCAGATGGTCGATCACTTTCAAAAAGTAGATGAATGAAAGAAAACATAGAAAAATTCGGATTATTGCTCTTATTCGGTAATTGTCATGGACAGCATCTATCTTTTGAGGTAATGTGCTAATCTACTTCGAGTACATTTCAAGCATACTTCAGGTATAGCCTGCAAAACTACTTTCCAAACATTCTTTTTGAGGAAAGAAATCAACTTCGGAAGACAAACAAATCGTGGTTACATACATTTTGGAAAGATATGGAGATCAAGGCCACGCACGTTTGGCGGTTCCACGACTAATATACGTGCTGCAGATGTTTTCATTTGAGCAACATTTTGTAAAGCTTGTATTCTCAGTATCTCAATCGGCTGAATAAAACAAATCCATATTTGCAGTTGTTGGCTGATCACATGCTACAAATTTAGATGTGTGGACATCGTCATGGGTTTCTGATTCGTGTTGGTCAGGGGGATTTGAAGCATTGGATTTCTTTTTATCTCTCTTCGTGCGCCCTTGCTCTACCCAAACGTGTTCAAGCTCATCCAGTTCTAATTGCCCAATACCGGTTGTCGCTGTTCTACTCAATGCGATTCGTCTCATTTTCTGAAGACCCTGTTCGTTCTTTTCTTTCTTGCGAAGGACATCGCCACATGACTTGACTGCATTGCCGTAGATTTTCAAACTGTTTTGGATTACTTTTCGTAAGTCTTCATTTGTCAATTGTTCCACCTTTTCCTTAAGGATCTCGACACCACCATCATCAGGTGAGGCCAGCAGAAGCTTCATAATATTGTGTTCTTCCAGAGTAGAAATAGCCACCTCCATATCTTTGTTTATGACATCCATTTCTTTCACGAATAGTTCTTTGCTAAAGTTGTTTTAAAAACTCGTTAAGAGAAGTGTTCCAAATTGATCGTCTTTAACAAGTGTAAGTAAATTTTTGCATAACTTACCTATTCCTCTCCTCCACTTCGAGATCCTCAATCTGCTTGCCGACCTGCAAAACGCTTTTATGGTCTTTCTCCATCCTTGCCTTTAACATATAGATTTCCTCAGCCACCATCTTACGCTTTTTCGAAACTTCACCAACAGCAGCATGCGCCACGCGCGTCTCCTCGGCGAGCCGCGCCTGTTTTTCACGCAGTTTTGCCACCAAATCAGTCTCTCGGCGCAATTCGCGATCCGCTGTAGCACAACCGTGTCGCAACTCGTCACGCTCATTACTCAACTGGGCGAATTTCGATTGAATGGAGTTGTTGTTGACGGTACCGTGTTGGTGTATTACGTTCATGATGATGTTGATGAAAATGCCGTTAATCCCGCGAGAGATTTTTCGCGCCAGACAGTTTTGCCCGATTCCGATTCTTAGGTAGTTTTCAAAATAGCTAAATTAGTTCAGAATTCGTAACACGTCAGCAACGCACAGTATTCGAAGAACTGCAGTGTTAGGTGTTGGGGGGTGATGTGTACACCGAATGAAGCATGAAGCATGTAGCATGCAGACTCCCACTATTCCTTCATTGTTCATTGTTGCTAGGCACAATTTCAACATCATCATGAGACAATTCTCGATCCTTTCTCTTATCATTGCTATCATCGCTTCAGTTCAGGGGTTTGCTCCTGTTTCAACTAAGACTGGTACGTAGGATGCCTCCAGTTTGGGACATAGATATGTTCCTGAGGGAAAGGCAAAGTTCGCGTTGGTGGTTGACAATCGTGTACTTGCATCTATTTTTACATGTTAAAACCTTTCAATCCTTCATTCACCGATTTTTTGTTGCAATCGAATTAGGGTCTGGTTTCGGAATTGCAACGGGTAACTCCGCAGCACCTGTAGTTTCTCGGGGGAATACTCAGCTCATGGGAAAGATGGCTAAATTTGGAGTTTTCTCGCCTGCTGTATATGCCGCGAAATTTGCTGTCGGTGACAAAAAGTTGAATGGTATCCGTGGTAAGGCTATCAGTCTTCACAGTCAGGCCATTGGTGACTTTTGCCAGTGGGCTGGTGCTTATCACCTCCGAACCAGATTAATTAAGAAGGCGAAGACCAATGGTGATACTTTGGGCTTCCTTGTCTAAATTATTGGTTTACCATGATGGCATTTGAATTTTAGAGGAGCGAAAGGAAATGTGTTTGAAGATTTGAATAAGGGATTGTTGTAATACCCTTGCACCCTTCAAGCCATTTCGTAAATTATTAGAATGATAGTTGAATATAGGGAACACATGTCAATTACTGCAATCTTCGATATTTTTAAAGCTAGGATATACAGAGAAAACTGCTGGGAATACTTATGCATTATCATCCGCAGAAGCAGTTACTACCATAAATGCCGCTGACATTGAACCTAGAGTGCGTTCCATAGCGTCTACGTATCATTTGTTCAGTGACACCCATGTGTTTAGAAGAGACCGTCAACAGGAACGCGAAAAGCACAGAAGAAGATAACATCTCTAAACCGGTATATTTTTATTAGGTTTCAAAGTAATGTTCATCAAAGCGATATATCCTTTCAATTTTTCAGTAATGCAGCGCACATCTCCAAAAATATTTCTTTCAATCCATAAATGCCTGCGTCATGTCATTCAAGATACCGCAAGTGTTCTACATCAACAATAATAGAATTTATGAAAACAAACAATAATGACTTAATATACAAACAGATATCTGTTTACTTACCTCCCCCATCGCAACCCATGCGTAGCCATTCATTCCCCAACTTGTACCCCACTGATTGCGAACAATCCAGTATCCTTCACGGGATGATTGATTGTCACCGCTTCCACTATTGCTATTACTTCGTCCTTCGTCTTGATCCGAATCGTCACTGATAAAAGCGTAACCGACGACTTGAACACAATGATTCATATCCAAAAATTGGCTGCTACAACCACTATCTGTAGTAATGATACCCCCAGTATAATCTTGCCATAATGAAGCATCAACGCATATTGTAGCCGGGCCATAAGATGCGACGTTTCTAATAGCTCTATTTTCATTCTGGTTATCACAATCACATCCCGTACCATCTGAGTAACAATAACATTTGTCAGTAGCATAATCATAGCCTTTAATTGCTGCATATCTTGTACGCTGCTCTGAATTTGCATCATTGCCATCACCAGATTTCTGGCTATTTCCATTATTTGGACAAGTATCAGACAAATAAGAATTTATATCATTTGCGCTGAAGCGATAATTCAACAAATTAGATCATTTTCATCAGAAAATTTACGTAATGACAACTTACCTGTAAGCATCACTTTCGCCAGCGAGATATGCCGTCAAATCCATCAACCAAGAACCATCGTAGGTCATATCACTTTCTGCTGGTAAACCTTTGTTCTCTTTGACGTAATCATAGGCATTTTGTGGCCATCCTCCATTGCATTGCTCACAAGAATCATCGCATGCTATTACTTCAGTTTCTGCAAGATCAATCATTTCACCTGTCTTGATAAAGTAAGCGGACTCAATCGTTTCTACGCTCGTGATGGCCCAACAAGCACCGCACTCTCCTTGAGTGTGAACAGAAGATACAGCACCCATCGTCCTCCAATCTATCGAAGATGGATAGCTGCTTGCATCATATTTTGGTTCTCTTGACCCAGCATTGATTAGAAGTGTTCCAAGCATCCATCTAAAGTAACATACGATATTCCACCACGGACATTGTAATTGCGAAGCAGAAGAAGAGGCATTAGTATTGGTATGCTCACCATTTTGAGCGCTTCGATGCCAGTTATCATGGTATCTTGATTGAACTGTGGGGTGCCTCTCAATATCGAGAGGGTGTACGGACGAGTTCTCTTTAAGTATAATTCTCCCCTTCTCTACTGAAGAGTTCGAATTTTGGTGAAGACGAGGCCCCTTGTATCCCGTGAGATATTTTTGTCGAAACTCTTCCTTTGTCAAGTCTTTCAAATGATTGTCTCCAAAAACTTGCATTCCAAGATGCTTAGAAGGTCCGTGACGTTTGTTCTTTTCAGCAGTTCGATAATGGTTTTCGCTCCAAATGGTGAATCTTCTATTCTCTTCATCTACCGAACCATAATCGCGACCATGCCTTTTGCTCCAATCCTGAAACGCTTCCCTCATTTCCTGAACAGATTTTATTGGTGATGAATGATGATCTCCTCCAGATGAAGTAGTTTGTTTCATATCCAAGTTGGTAGCAGTAGTAGATATTAATGAACCAGGCCGTACTTTCGTCACGGACGACCGGGCTAGAGCACTTCCACGGTTCCCATTCATCTTCACCGCAGTAACAGCAATAAAAATTCCCAGCGACATAAAGCCTATAAATAATGCCAACCAGAGCTTCATGTAACGCCTAATGGACTCGTAATTATGCGGGTTATTTCTATCATTACTAGCTGCCCCTTCCCCCGACATTGCACAAAAATGTGAGGCATTTTTATCGACATCCACGTACAATACATTCTTCATACTACCGCTGCTTACAGAAGGGACACTGAATACATTCAGGCCGCGAATATTTGTATGATTATCACTTATTGACGAATTCGCATTTTTCCAATACTTGACACTGTCATTGCTAGCGCTTGTGTATACCTGCGAAGGAAACGATGAAATTTCATCATGATTGCGATTATGCTCGCTCTTGCGGTCATTCAATCCAAGTAGATCCACACTTTGCGTCCGATTTATGTATCTGTCCGGCGATTCCTCCTCAATTTCAAACACTCGCCTTTGCCTCGGTGGCGATTGGCGACCGATGCTACTACTCTTATTTAGATATGAAGACCACGAAGGAATGGTTTGAAGTGGGGATGAGCGATTGCTATTGTTACTGCCCCCCTTGTCTCGAAATTTATCATCCCCACCTGCCTCCTCTCGCAAGAGTAAGTCTACATTATGCTGTGGCCCTATAGCATGATTATTAGGACTAGCATTACTGTGACGATTTGTACTGTGTTCTAGGAGCAATGAGGATTTTTTGTTAGAATGTTGACGACTGCGTCTCTTCCTCGGTAAGGAATCTGAAATATCGCTCATCAATAAACGATGTCTATGCCCTTCGTGATGGATGATTGGAAGGAGTGGTAGAGAGGATGGGCTGGGTGATCGTTTGGAGTTGTATTATTGTCACAAGAATATGACAGACATGCGCTATGCGAGAGTAGACCAGTTGGAGTTGGAGGGATAAATTTTTTGTCGCAGTGATTGATATAATCAATCCTGAACAACATTTATGTGTCGAGCATGTAACATTTAACAGATTCACGCCGGCCAACAACGATAGAGCGGGCTACTTAGGTACCTTTCTTTGTTACATATGTACATAGCCGTGCTGGAAGAAAAAAAGAAACGTATTTCAAACACATGCTGTCGAAAATTCCAGGAGTTACTATTTACTACTATATTCTACTCAGAGTATGGTATTATAACTCGTAGTTGGAAAATGATAAATCATAATACCGGTACACATGTTTCGACTAAAATAATGAATATTCCTCATCTTCCTAATCCAGTGACTGATCATAAGCGGCGAGAGTTTTGGATTATGCGGTTTATTTCTGTTACAAGAATAGATGCTAACAATCAAAGAATGCACCTAGAACCTCGACGGCAGAATGGCACATTTCGTATGGAGAGTTACAGCTTGAACATTGATTCTTCAGTTGTGGATTCCTTCACTTCGTGTATACAACCTGGATATTGATTCCTTAGGTGTGGATTGTCAACGATTGAGTATTTTCTTTCTTCAAATGAGTTAGATGATCTTGACGAATATCATTCGTTTTCGGTCATTATCATTATTTTCTCGCCGCGGTAATGTAGTATTTGCCGAAGAACTGTACATCAAGATGCCGGTGGAGACTTTAGCGTTCAGAGTCCTCTACCAGTATATTATTTTCTCTCATGAATATTGAAAGTCCAATCTAGTATGATGCTGCCAAGTACGAACTGCATTGTGACCTTCAATGACTTCGAAAAATATAATGAATATACTTTTCCACGAAAGAAAAATTAGCAAAAGTATCACTGAAAACTAATGAGACAATTCACCTAAAAATTACTAAATCCAGCAATTCGCGTGTAAGCTATGGGTCGCTCGTAACAGATTACGAGGAAACGTTGTTTGATCGTACATCGAAAGATATTGAGATCAAGCCTATGCATGTCAGATTCTTCTAGGAATATCTCAAGTTCCACGGGGTACAAGAATAGGAATTAGTGTTTATACTGATCGCTTACAACGGAAAAGTTAGAAGTTGACTAATTGCGTAAGAGTACAAAGATGTCAACTCGCAGACGATCCGGTCATTCCTGGGAGTATGATATCACTGTCAATCTAAAATTACGGTTTCAACTACCGTAGCCCTTTCTGAGAAATGTCCAAAAGATTTTAGAGAATAAAGAGGCCGCAAATTCCTTCTAGACGAATGTCGTGAGTGGCAGGAGTAACAGCTTCGCTGCGCAGGAATATTTGTGCTGACCGAACATAAAAATAATGAAATATTCTCGTCGAAACCTTAGGTAGACTAAAGAATACTGCTATCGCGATGGAAATTCTGCAATATTAACTAAGTGTTCCTTTCACCGAAATATATACGAAAAATTAAAAAAACAAGCAACTTTATGGGTTATTAAACTAAACAGATGAGAAATTGTTTCAGACATTACAATAAATAGTGCATGCGTCGATTTTTCATAATGCCGTAATTACTCTCTTATTCAACCCATGAGCATTCACTTTTTTTTGCTTTCCGGCTTAAAGCGGGCTCAATAAACCTTAACAAGTACTCCTTCGTTATTACAAGGGCCCCCTTACCACGAGGGGTATCGTGGCGGGGCGTGACCAACACAATTTCACAGAATCTAGCTCCGGTCATCCAGTCGTGTTAGTCACGGTACTATAGGGATCACTCCTCACCTATTCCTTCGAGTCATACTGCGAGACCCGGTCGACCCTGTTTCAGTCGCCCCTCACCTCGCTAAAAAACTTTCTACTAGTGGTTTCTCATGATCGAGTTCGCTTCCAACCAGCTCGCTCTCCCACCTTAATTCGAGCTTACGCCCTAGTCAGTCTCTCCAGTACGCGGATTGCCTTAGCCGTGCGACCTTTAATGAGCATTCACTTGATGTGTTGTTCTGTTAGAACTTCAAGAGCATCTTCTATTCTTTCTATAATCTCCAAACGATCATCAACACTTTGAGCTGTTTCACCGTTAGTGCGAGAGTAAATCAATATTTCGTGATCAAGGAACTTTACTATAAAATTTTTTGTCACGCATTTATCTCGTTTCAAATTGATCTTTAACTTTGACCATATTTTCGGGTATTGGCGCAAAAAAGTTATCAGATCCCGCACAAGGGCTGTGTAACCTCAGGAAGCGCAATATTGTATCTGAAGGCGAAACGTTTCATTTCGCGAGTGTTCATTCAGATCCATAACCTCTTTGTTTTCCATATGATCCATATGACGTGTACCGGTACTGTTTTAAGTTTTCACACCAAGAGTGGATGTTAACAAAATAAATATACAGTTGAAAAAAAATAATAGGTGTTGTTCGATTGTAAATTTGTGATTATATTTTTGAAGACATGATCTCAATTTTCAAGTTGCGCGAGAGGTATTTAATATTTTCTGTGTGAAAGATGTTAAATGCAGGTACTTGAATGTACATATATGATTTTTAAAAATGACGTATGCGTCATCTTCAACTAGTGTTGATTTTTGTTCCGATATTTATCTTTACAATAATTAAATACTTCGGAAGTACAAGTAATTGTGAATTTTTTTAATAAGAAGTGCATGCATCATGTTGAATATTGAATATTGAATATTGAACATAATGCGTGTTTTCTTCTCAAGAACGACTATATACAAACACGGAAAAATATTTTAGATTCAAAAGTAACAAGTAACAAGTAACAAGTACTTCGAAGTAACAAGTAACAAGTGTCGGACCGTCACTTCGAATTAACGCCAGTACACGGTAAATGTTGTCAAAAATCGGAGAAACGCAAATAAATCTTACATCTGGTTCTGGTCAGATGCAAATTGAGATTTGACATTTAGGTATAAACATATTGAGACTTCGTAATAATCAGAGATAACAAAACCAGCTCACACAAAAATGAAATAATACTCCGTCGATATTTGAGAATTCCAATTGGCGAATACCTTCGCGAACACCTCGAGCTGTTCGCGAAATGGTATCGGAAGGTGAGGATTCGGACCGAATTCAGTCCCTGGGACCGAGAAAAGGGTACCGTTGAAAAGATCGTGAGCAGTTCTTTTTAGAGAAAAAGCACACTCTGGCCGATTTTTTTTGTAAAAAGCACACTCTGGCTGATTTTTAGATGACATTTTTTTTGC
>Ga0209092_10001722_pt1 | contig 20885 bp, 19 predicted proteins | sample FraStrMetagenome_FD_187446 | JGI IMG/M metagenome (GOLD analysis project Ga0209092, IMG submission 187446) | Marine eukaryotic phytoplankton communities from Arctic Ocean - Fram Strait ARC3M Metagenome (SPAdes) (version 2) | ecosystem: Environmental > Aquatic > Marine > Oceanic | place: Fram... | reverse complement strand
AAAGTTTATCCGGAATCAAGTTTCGCAGAAATGATCTAGAGTGAACCCAATAAATTTAGTCGAAAAGAAAAATTCAAACCATTCCAAAAATAACTTTGATTCAGGATCCACATGCATTTTTTATGTAGATTCCTGAGTAAATCACTCTCTCTAGAAAGTGAACCAGAAAAATGAGCATAACTTTTACCACTTGGTTGACGCATGTTCTACTCGGATTTTGTATCACTCTACGTGAACCACGACAGCTCTTTGAACTTCTTACAGCTTAAAGGATGCCTTTTCTCTAAGTATACATGTTAAAGTTAAGTTCCTTTTATATTTATTTTTTTCAACGATTCGAAAAAAGATACCAACAAGATGGGAGCCAACTGTTGCACACCACAATGGAAGAAACAAGATGGTTATATTGCTGCATTTTGGCTCCGTGAACCATTTCCCTGCGCTGGATCTAGAAAATTCACACTTGGTCGAGGAGCGGAAGTATCCGGAAAAGATTGGGAAGATGCTATTTCCGAAATTTTAAGTGTTGAAAAAGAGGCTTTGGCAATTGTAGAAAACAATGTACAAACCCGTGGATGTGGTGCTGCGTGTTATGATGATGTTGAGACTGCACTTAACAATGAGTGGTGCGGAAAAGTAAATGAGAAGATTAGCTTGAAAGGATTCACAGTGGAAGCCTATCAATTCATTGAAATGACTCAATATGGAGGTGTGCCCAAATTAGTCCTCAGAGTGAAAGAAAATGAGAAGGTTAAAGATTAGATTTTTCTAAAAATATATGGATAAGTATGATATCCATTAGCGGCGATGATTGTGAAATTGTAATCCATAAATATATAAGAAGTGATTTATGTGACATCATATTTCAGGAATTTCCTTTTGCTTCATCTAGACACATGGCCATAGCTCTAATTTGTGGTATGTTCATTTTGAGATTTCGCAAAAGAGGAAAAAAATCACAATAAGTCTTCCCCATGCACTTATAAAGTTTCCTTTCCTTAATTTTTGCATTGGTATTAAAATGTATCACCATTCTCTAATCAGCCTCTAAAAAGTTCAAAAAGTGACTTCAGAAATGGATAAATCACTCAAAATAACGTTCTAATGAGATCCTGAACGGGTGGTCTTCACGAATGCAGCAGTAAGAAAATGTTGAAAACAAAACCTTTACATACGAAAACCTGATATTAGCATGTTTCAAATCATCTCACTCCGTCACTTAGTAGAAATGATGTTCTGGCACCGTTTTCCATATAATATTACTTGATACTTCTTTCAGGTGATCTGGATTTCAGAGTTCAAGCGCTTATTGAGTCCCTGTCTACGGTCTAATATCATAATACGTCGCATTTTCTATTTCCAATAAAGAAAATGAGATTTGACGTAAGCAGAATTTTATTGCGTCTATTTGATAATGTCATCGTTAGGATTACCCTGTTACTCATCATAACTTTCGAAGAAGAATCAAAATTATTTCGATCGAGAATTAAAAAAATGATTTTTCACATTGACTTTTTTGATTCTTTTCAAGATGTTATCGACAAAATAAATGTCGCATCAACATTCAAATTTCAATTGAACTGAATAAAATAAGAGTTGATACCTCTGTTTATTCTTTATTGTGAACCTCTTTGATCTCCTACCAAAGGTGTTATTATGATGTAAAAGACAGGACTATATCGATTCTACGCTAGATTTTAGTCCCGATTTAGCTAATTATTTTCCTTGCATTCTTACGTTACACTAAATTGATTCAAAGGCAGAACAATCTATTCGATAAGCTCAAATGGCATATGCGGTAGCATCATGTCTATGTTCATATGGGGACATCTTTTATTGTCTCCCGCCTGCTGAAATACTTCCGATTCAGCAGGATGAAAGCCTTAGCTTTTGCATTTTTCCAGTGGCTCTAAATGATGCTAGTGTAGTGCAAATAAGTAACTTTTTCACCGTGTTTGAAGCAGGTTCAGAACTTGATGACGATTTTGTTTCTTATCAGCCCGTAAGCTACGGATCATCGACATGGCAGAATGATCCTCTAACTCTCGTTCAGGAAGGTCCAGGAAACAGCCTTCGAATTATAGCTCCAATTATTGCATCATTTTTCTTAGAAGGGCATACATCGTTTAATGTACGAGGAAATGCCATGCTTGCATTTGCTCCGCCTGATTCATCAAAAGACCAGATGGCATTATTATCTGAATTCAACCTCAAAGTTGAGCTCAATAATACTATGGTAGAATCAACAGACAATGAACTGGCAGGAATTGAGGTAGAGATATGTCAATGTGAAGAAGATTACAGTTGTCTTTCACTAGATGATATACTTCCAATTCGACAGGATGAAAGCCTTAGTTTCTGCATTTTTCCAACGCCCCTAAATGAAACAAATGCAATGAAAATAAGTAATGTGTTTACTATCTTTGAAGCAGGCTCAGGATTTGAAGAAAATTACGTGTCTTATCAGCCTGTGAGCTATGGGTCGACTACTTGGCAGAGCGATTCTCTCACACTGGTTCAAGAGGGTCCAACAAATCGTCTTAGAATCACAACGACAATTCCAGCAACTTTTTTCTGGGAAGGACATTTATCAATAAGAGTAAAAGGAAGTGCATTACTTGAGAATTTTCCTTCGTCGGACCCGTCAAAAGTGCAGTTGCCCTCATTTTCTTCATTTGATTTAAAAGTTGACCTCAACAATGATTTTGGTGGAGGAAGGATACATAAGTGTTTCAGTGTAATAAAAGAATCTCTCTTTCGTATCATCCGTTTGATCGACTGGGTTGAGATATTTTCTTTTCTAAAATAGTTCCTATCGACTATAGGACAAGTTTGGTTGTAAAAATGTATAGTGTAGTAGGTAGGATTATGTCTTTATGGTTTCAGATGATTTGGAATTGCTCAATACTTCGTAGTCATAAATTTAAACGTATTGTAACAATGTAGTTGATCAAAATGTTTTCATTAAATGATTGAACAGTATGTCTGACAAATTCAGTTGTGGTAAATCAATTGGAACGAAATGGAATTTTTCAAGCTGTTCCTTAAAAAGGAAATTGTGTATTTTTTGCTAAGCATGATTGCGACTTCTTAAAAAGAAATGAAACTAGCAGTTGGATAATGTAACAGAAAATCGGCAATCTTATTGCAACTTCCACTATCAATGATGGCACATTCATAAAGAAGAACGTGTCTGATTATTTTACATGCTCATTCATTGATATACTAGCAAGATAATCTTAATTGAATGGAAAGTATTATTTCAATTCGTCTCTACCTAAGAAATTATGATATACATTTTGTCCAGACTCGATTCTCTTCTGCTCTATACAATGTCTTGGTTCTTTTTGTGTTCTAAATTAATCGATTTTATCCAAATACGTGAAATAATTTCAAAAGCATGACTAAAGTAGCTAATATCGAATTTATCATGGCGGATTTCACTCCCGTGATTGCTATTTATTCTCCCATTTGTCTTGGGTTCACTAAGATTACTTTCTCATTATACTTCATCGATTCACAGGCAGAACAATCTATTCGATAATCTCAAATGGCATATGCGGTGGCATCGTGCCGGTGTGGAGATGATTATCGTTGTATTCCACCAGCTGAAATACTTCCAATTCAACAGGATGAAAGCCTTAGCTTTTGCATTTTTCCCGTTTCCCCAAATGACGCAAGTTTAGTGGAAATAAGTAACTTTTTCACCGTGTTTGAAGCAGGTTCAGAACTTAATGACGATTTTGTTTCGTATCAGCCCGTAAGCTACGGATCGACGACTTGGCAGAGTGATCCTCTCACACTGGCTCTGGAAGGCCCTTTTAACAGAGTTCGGATCACTGCTCCAATCGTAGCAGCTTTTTTCTTGGAAGGGCATACATCGTTTAATGTACGAGGAAATGCCATGCTTGAATTTGCTTCTTCAGATAGGCCAAACGCTTATCTACCTTTAATGTCTCTATTTGACTTCAAAGTTGACCTCAACAATGATTTTGGAGTTGGAAGAGTTCGTCATTATCTCGGGCGTTTACGTGGTATTTTGGAAAGCTTACTGGGTGGTTTTGGCATTATATTAGAAGCTATAGAAAAGATGGGTGGATTAAAAGAGTTTCTTCTATTTATTATCCGTATTATTAACTTGGATGAGATATTTTCCGTCTTTACTTCCATCTTTTCTGCGTTTTCATCTTCTGGGGGGGCAAATTGGTGAGCATTGTATTATTAAAATTTAAAGGAGTAAAAGTGTAGTTGATATTTTAGTTTAGAAGTTTAACTTGGAAGTAACTTTACCAGTTAAAAATTGATGTCAAAAGATAACAAAATAATTGGAAATGTCCAAAGTAATAATGTAGATTTATGTTATAATTATTCTAAAAGATGTATAAGAATGGGTTTTAGAATGGCTTATAGTTTAATCCAAACTAGCAAAAAAATCAGAAAGACAGGGAACGTTCAAAATATATTCTCTTCAGATTTATTCAACTTCAAATGGGCATATGACTACCTACATTATATATATAATTTCGTGGTAATTTCTATCAAGGACAACTTATGAACTTCAAACTTACAAGTAGATGATGTAATAAAGAAGAAATTCCAGAACTGGAATAGTTGACTCGACTAAAGACCAAGCAAAAATGATATAATTGGAATTCTACCAAGGATACTAATTGCTGTCCCATTTTGGTGAGCTTGGATACCTGCAAAGAAACATGCAAAGCCTACAATAAGAAGTGGCAAAAGAGAAGAAGTCAAGCTTTCTCCTTTTTGTATCTTCATTTCTTTACTTCCACTACTCTCAAGTGAGGCTCTTGCCGCCATTTCCCTGCTTAAATCTCTCTTGGTTTGCTCCAAAGTATTATTGAGAATGTCACGTTCTGATGTTAGATTCACCGAAAAAGCTACCAACTCATCATACTTACGTCGAAGACTAGAAACTTCTGTCAAGATCTGCTCTTTGGACATACCATCGGTAGAAGGTCTCTCAACTGTTAAAAGGGGGTGCTTTGAAGATTTGTTTGGGGATGATGCAGAAATTGTAGATTGTGCGGACGAAGGAATAACACTGGCATCAACTACGTGTTGGACGTGAAGCTTTTTGTTCTGCACAGAAGATTTGCCCGTTGTTCCACTCCAAAATGAAGTAAGCATATCAGTACTTCGCCCTGCTGAGCCGATTTCATTGGCCGTATCCACAGAGATTTCACTTGTTTGTACAAGAAATTTGTCTTTATTTTGATCCAACGCAGATTGACCGAGGCTTTCATAGCTATGTAGTAATACGTTTTTATCTTTTTCAACCAAAATAATCGTGATGGAATGCGAACTGCCAGGAGCTATAACGCCTTGATTAGGTCGGACTAGATATCGCCTGGGTTGAGTTGTTTTTACCTTCATTACAAGGAACCGAATCAAAATATGGAACAACAAAGAATGAGCTAATTCAATGGAAAAACATACCAAGTCTACAGGACATGTCCGTGAAAACAAGAGTTTCACGAGCTGAAAATTCTGTAACAGTGGAAAAGTACAGATGTGAATTGAACTTCTGACTGTTCATTTCAAAACGATTCCTACCTTGAATGCGAAATGACTTGATTCTGTTGGGTTCGTAAGTTTCATTACACATCGTGACATTCCTTCTCCAGTAGCTCCTGTATTCTCCGTTTTCTTGAGTACAAATTGCAAGGAGCTTTCAGGATTCAACTCCAGAGGGAATTTATCTGAAACCGGGTTTTTGGATGACATGGTCAGATGATCTTTCTTATTCTATCAGACAAAGAGACAATCAATCAATGAGGACCAATTTTCAATTTCAATTTTTCTTGAACTATATTTAATGCGTCGACAACACGTGAATTTTGAAAATCCCTATTCCGGCACCAAATCGTACAATAATTGAAACTATCAATTAGATACATTTTTGAAAAAATTAGACGTCAAATAGACGCCAATTTGCGTTGAAAATATCTTAAATCTTATGAAACAAAAAAGAAATCAAACATCGTGCGTAAGTAGCATCTGTAAGTAACTATTTGTATCAAGAACTTAGAGAAACAAAGGAACTCTAGAGAGTGTCCGAACAAAACAGAATTGGAATGTTTTTGCGACGCAACTTTTTTCAAGTAGTAAGAAGATTATGTCAAACTCTACGTAGCACTTTACCCTATAGATCATTCTTTATGCAGCAGTTTCTTACATTTTCTAGCGAGAGAAAGAAAATATATATATCCTCTGAAACAGTCAATGATGCACCAGGATTTAATTCACACTTAAAATTAAAAGAAACATAATTGAAAATATGTTTTCCTTATTTGATGCACGATCTATGAAAGAATTCATTTTGTAAGTTATTTTCGTCTTACATTTGAAGACCTATTTCTTGACTTAAACGAGTGTCCTTTAGCATATCGTTAGAATAAAAAATGGGTTGAAATCTAAATTACACTCACACGTTTCTTCAAAAGAAGGAAGTTCAATACAGCAGTTGAAACGCCAATAAAAAGAATATATGACCCGACCATGTCCCGTGTTCATTTTTTCGCTGAGAATAAAGGAAGTATAAAGCTGGATGCACCAAAATATAGCATACGAGCCAAGCATTCAGTAAATACAACTTAAAATATTTAATTCATTCCGATATCCTTAGAATTTACAAATATAAAATCCTAAATAGATATTCTAATTCCAACAGAAAAAACAGTCTACCGAATGAGACGCTGTCAACTCGTTTACAAATACAGGGAGATTCGAATAACTGCTCTGAATGGTGAAGATTAGGAGTACCGATACTGTGTACAAGCATGCTGTCAAAATTTGAAATCGTTCTGCAATACAACCAAAACCTGCTGGTTCTTCAGCGCATACATGCCTTATTTCCGAAGGAAAGAATCAGACAATTGATATGGAGGGCAAATTTGACTTGACCTTGACTTCCATAAGTGCAAGTTTCCAAAGGATATCATTTTTACTTTTTTCTTTCGATAAGCGACTTAATTTAGGACGCCTGTAAGTAGAAGGGAAAAATGCATGCATCATCTTCCATCCTCTTCTCTTCAAAAGGAAAATCAAAATAAGTCCCACCATAGTTTGAATACAGTCACAGAATAGTGAAAACAAAAAGATGTCCTTATCTGAATGTCGGAAGAAGTACTCATCACTGAAGAGATAGTAGAATTTGTACAAGGCTTTGCACCCTATGTAACAACCGGTCAGACATTCAACTTCTTTGTATTTCCGCAACACAAAGAGCTGAGGAATCATAGCAAGGGCCTCCATAGCTAAAGAGAACATATAGATCGTTTCATACCAATAATCATGCATAACTTGTAGGTAACTTTGAGGAGTTTCTTTGTAGTTGGACTCCAAAAATTCTGTAAATGGACTTTTGATGACATGAAAGGCAATCGTGATGAAAATGCTCGGCAAAATGCTGGTAATCAAAATAGGGCAATTGTCGATGCTTCGGTCATAAGTGTTTTTGATGAACTTGTTTCGTCGAATCAATGCCATGCATATTACCATCGTCACTAAATTGAAGACTTTCACGACACTATAAGCAGCACTATATGGATGTTGAAAGAGCTCTAGGTATCGAATGGTGTAAGCAAGCAAATATAAGTCTATGGACTTCAATGATAGAGCCTGTGCATTTTTACTAGTAACTAGTCGAATCAGAAGAAGAGCATTTCCAAGCCCGTTGACAGTTATTCCAACCTGAAGCGCGTTGTCCATCGTGATCACAAATCTAAAAGGAAAATTTTAATAACGAGTTGTTGTGCATCGCACTATATGCCACGATAAGAAAGTCACCTACCGTAGCCACTATAGATTGATTTCATAGTATCATACGAAAGCACAAGATACGCATGATTAAAACAATGTGTCTCTCCAGAATTTGTATTTTTACCAAGTAGGTTTGTTTGTTTCTACGGTATATTTTGTTAACTGGGGTCCACCAAGCCAATTTAACGCGGGTAGCACAAGAGTTTCCCCCAGTAAGACTAGGCGCCAGAACTCCTCCGAAGAGGCTAGGTTGACTTTAAAACGTCCACTTACTAAGCCCCTAGAGATCTTCTTTGGAGGGCGCCACCAGTCCCGGGTTTTGTGGTTATTAGACTATATCAAGACTACGTGAGGAAAATTGTCAGCACGACTATTATTAATATATTTCTAAAATTAATTATTTGAACACACACTTTCGAAAGAAAATCGAAACCTCTCAATTAAAAAATGCTTAATGATTTAACAGGTATTATACCAAAATTCAAATAAAATGTAAGATTTTCGTCTATCTTCATGATGACTACATATTCATATACCAATTTTCTACTTTGTTTCGATCAATGTTACAACTTCGAAGAAAGATGTTAGTCCCATCTCAACATATCTAGCATGGCCTTCAGGATCCTCCTTTATTTCATCATGCTCTTCCAGCTTCTTGCAAGATTCAACTATATCCAAACTCTCATATAGAGTGTTTAAATTTTCATAGGTAACACTAAAAGGCGGTCCAGCTTTCATGGCATCTTCAGTTCCTTCTCTACGATCTACTGTACCAAACAGCATTAATGCTTTGGGCTGAAGTAGCTTTGATATAACTTGAGCATATTGGTTTCTCAACTCTGGCCGTATTGCAACAATAGAAGCTCTATCCCAAATCAGATCAAATTTTGGGACAGATTCATTCTCAAATGTTTTTTCTAAATCAAAGAAGTCTCCCTTCAGCAATGTAATCTTGTTACCTACAAATTTTGTAAAATGGGGATATGACGAATTTTCATCTTGACTCAAAGAAATATTGAGATGTCGGTTTTCGGCGATGAATTCATCGTACGCTTTCTGAACGCCTTCCACGCCAACTACTTCAGCGACAGCAGGGTGATTGGCTAAAAAAGTAAGATCCTTTGTTTTACCACAAAGTGGCACTAATACTCGAATTTGCTTTTCTGGGAATTTTTCAAGTATTAACGAAAAGTACTTGAGAAGAGCTGGATGTACATCAGTCTTATGCCATGCCGTGTTACTTTTGGACCACTTTGTAATAAAAAATGAGTACAAAAGTCACAAAAGCGGTATACTTTTTAAAACAGGAAAAAATGTAAGAGAGACTTACTCTATCAGTCCAACGTTGCAGTATCTCAGCCGACTCTTCACATGGATTGGTCATATTTAGCACCTTTACAGGATCAGAGAAAAAATCAGCTGAGAATAATAATGTGTTTGTAATGAAATGAGCGTGAGTCTCGTGAGCTTTTACTGATGACGCTATACTTGGGAGTTTTGTGCATAAGATGACGGCAGTAAGTAGAGATTCTGTATGGTACTTCTAAGTACAAAATTGAGTTTGCGAAGGAAAAATGAACTTGCTTGCATAAAGACAGAAAAAGGGCAAATTCAAAAATGACAAAGGCTTTAAAAACAGCACTTTCTTTGAATTTATAATTTCATGCAATACTCGTTTCGTAAAAAACGTTTATAACTATCATCATTTCTTTCGTCTCCTTTACTAAACTTCAACTACTGGGTTACACAATCAACGTTACTATCTAGAATATTAATTCTGATGTCATACTTTAAAATGGTCAATGGAATTGTCCACCATTCAACAGTTTTTCGCCATCCTTGTCTTTTTTCCTTTTCTTTTATATTTTTCTTCAAATCTTGCAGTTTACTTCTTAGTATATGCCTAGAGAATTCAAACCAACATATAATTGACACAGAAATAATAAATAGCATGAAACAAATCATATGAAATGTATAGCATGAGTAAAAAATGAAGGCAAAGGTCGTTATAACAAAAGATATTAAACTTGTTTACCACCTGAAGAGCTACAACATGATCATCATTTTAAAAAGATAGCGATGAAAGTAAGGAAAGCGTCATCCACATTATTTTTTGGCCTCTAGTTCTGCAAGCTTTTTGAAATTGTCGATAGCAGCTTGAATATCTGTAGCTTTCTTCTTCAAACCTTCCAGCTTTTCTTCGTTCGCTTGTTTGAGTTTGTCAGATGCCTGCTCATATCCATCAGCTGACATTTTCTTCTCTAGAGCTGTAAGGGGATTGAGAGTCTTAGTTAATGTTTTGGTCAACTTCTTGATTTCGGCATTATAATCGACGAGTCCTGTCAGATCCATCATAACGGTCTTTTCCTCATCAATAATTACAATTCCAACGCTTGCAGGAATTGCGGATTCATCTGCATTAACTTGAACAGATTTAGCCTTGCCTAATGTTTGGATATCATCTGATTGACTAGAGACTTCCAGCGCTCCCTTTTCAGATCCCATTTTGAGATAAAAGGATGTCAAAACTTTGTTTGCGATGTTATACTGAGCTCTTAGAGATCGGCAGGCCTTGATAATAGCCTTGGTGGTCTCCATAGACTCTTCAGTTTCTACATTCACATAGTCCTTTATGAATTCAGGATAGGGCATCAACATGATTGTGGTTTTTTCACTATCTCCAAGAGTTCCACGACCAGGCAGCCTGTGCCACAATTCTTCCGTTACGAAAGGCATCATAGGATGCAAAATTCGGAGTCCAGCCTCAAGACATATCCACAATGTCGCTTGTGCTGCCCACCTAGAATCCGCATTTTGATCAGAAGTGTCATAGACAACGGGTTTGATTAATTCTAGGTACACATCACAAAGGTCGTCAAGCCAAAATGAATAAGACGCCATTTGAGCATCTCCGAATTTGTAGTCTTTAAAAAAGGTATTCATTTGATTACAGCAAAACATAAGTCTGGAGATAATGAATTTATCTCGAATGGCCATTTTTCCTGATCCCATCAGTGTTTCCAAGAGATTTTCGGTTGGCTTAAAATCAGATACAAATTGAAGAGCAAATCGAGTAGCATTCCACAATTTGTTACAGAATTGTCTGTATCCAACCACACGCTTAATATCAAGATTCACATCTCTTCCTTGAACAGTGTAGGCTAGCAAACCAAATCGAAGAGCATCGGATCCACACTCAGGGATACCATCTGGGAAATCTTTCTGTTGGTCTTTTTTGGCTTTGGCGACTTCCTTACCTGGAAGATTTCCTAAATCTAGTTTTTTCAAAAGCGATTCTAGAGTACATCCATGGATAACTTCTAATGGATCAATCACATTTCCCAAGGATTTGGACATTTTTCGTCCTTCCTTATCTCTTACCATCGCATGTAGATAAACAGTATGAAAAGGGAGTTTGTCAGTAAGTTCCAATCCCATCATTACCATTCTGGCTACCCAGAAAAATAAGATATCCAATCCAGTTTCAAGAAGAGAGGTGGGATAAAACGCTTCCAAATCATCTGTTTTATCAGGCCATCCAAAGACAGAAAAGGGGAAAAGACCCGATGAAAACCAAGTATCTAAAACATCTTCGTCCCGTTCCAAAAAAATTTCCTCTTTGGAAACACCTAATTTTTGTACGGCTTTTTCCAAGGCTTCTTCTTCATTCCTGGCCACAATCCAACGGTCGTTGTTATCCATATCATTTTTAGAAACACCAGATTCTGTCTTTAAGGTAGCAAACCAAGCTGGGATTTGATGGCCCCACCATAGTTGTCGACTAATACACCAATCACGAATATTATCGAGCCAATGAAACCAAGTTTTTTCATGATCTGCCGGAATGATTTTCAATTGTCCGTTTCTAACAGCATCGGTGGAGCGTTTGGCCATTCCGGTACAGTTAACGTACCATTGCGGTGTGATCATGGGTTCTAAGATATCTCCGGAACGAGAGCAGAGAGCTAGACGCATTTTATTGGGTTCTTTACCTTTGAATAATCCCTAATTTTTTATAAGAAATCATATTTTATTACGTGAGACATTAAATAATAAGTGTTGATTTCATTTCGTTTTGTACTCACTTTTTTTTTGAGTGCTTCTTCAACGGCAATACGGGCATCATATCTCATCATTCCCTTAAATTGACCTCCTTTATCATTAATAGCACCATCTTCCGTTAAGATGGTAATGAATTCCAACTTGTGTCGTTTTCCACATTCATAATCATTGGGATCATGGGCAGGTGTGATCTTGACAGCTCCTGTACCAAAATTCATATCTACAAGCGTGGCATCTGTAATGATGGGGATTCGGCGTTGATTAAAAGGATGAATAACGTATTTTCCGTGAAGATGAGTATATCTAGGGTCCTCTGGATGAATGGCGACAGCCGCATCTCCCAACATGGTTTCAAGACGGGTAGTAGCAACCTGTAAGGTTTCATCAGAGTTTTCAATAGGGTAACAAAAATGAGTTAGGACGCCAAATTCATATCGACCCTGAGGATCATTAGGATTTCCCTTATGAGTTTTAACGTTTAAAAAAGTTCTTCCTTCCAACTCCAAACTATCCACTTCAATGTCCGATATCGCCGATTTAAGGGCACAACTCCAATTTCCCAATCGTTGGTCTCTGTACAACAATCCTTTCTCATGGAATCGATTAAAGGCCTCAATGACGGCCTTGTTACACATCTCGTCCATGGTAAATCGTTCACGAGACCAATCTACAGAACTTCCCAGAGAACGCAATTGTGTCGTAATTTTGTTCCCGTATTCATTTTTCCATTCCCAAACCTTCTCAATGAATTGTTCACGTCCAAGTTCATGTCGCGTAATGCCCTGTTCTTTCATTAACATTTTTTCCACTACTGATTGAGTCGCTATACCTGCATGGTCCGTTCCTGTTGTAATATCATTATAATATTATTATTGCAAGGGTATAAGATTATGAATGAATAATATGGACAAAAGTGTAATTAATGCACTTACCTGGAACATACATGGTAGAATGTCCCTTCATTCGATGCCATCTAGTTAAAGTATCTTCGACAGCCGCCGTTAAGGCATGGCCCAAATGAAGTGATCCAGTCACATTAGGAGGTGGAATCACCATGACAAACTTTTCATCATCAGATTTCGTTTTCGCCACGGCGGGGTCTGATGAATAAAAGCCAGAAGCTTCCCACCAATCTTGCCATGCTGCTTCGACGGCATCAGGATGATATCCTTCGGCCATGGGTGCTGACATGTCTTTCTTATGGCCTTTTGGAGTTGTGTTGACAAATTTGGGTTTGCTAGGTGCTGGCTTGGCTTTTTTCTCCTCTTTCTTTTTCCCTTCTCCCCATTTTGGTTTGTCCTTCTTTTTGTTCTATTATTCAATTTATTCATTATAAGAAATATGTTGGATGGATTTTTCGTTACCCTACATCATATAATATCCTAAGGAAATTAAACTTCTCTTAACTTACCTTTCCCTTGGCAAGTTTCTTCAATGCATTCTTGGAAAGTTTTTTTTCACCAGTGGGGTTTTCTTTTTTCTCACTGGAACTTATCTCCATTTTTGCAAACTTTCGTTTTCGTGATGAAATAAATAAATGTGAGTCAAGCACGAATCAAAAATATGGTTCTTTCGATTTCGCTTCTACGTGGAATTTGTACAGGCGAACATCACGAAAACAAATCTCGCTTAGAGCCAAGAAAAAAATCAGTTTCCACACCACCGAAAACTAAACGATTCGATTCATCAAACGAAATCCCTGACTTCTAATCCATTCATTTATCGATATTTTATCTACCCCAATTTTGAAAAAGATATTCCGTTCTCACCTTTTCATCTGTTCCTGAAGTCTCAGTCATGATGGGATATGTTTTCTTGTGAAACTTCTCTCCTGCAAAACAAAGATGAAGCTCTAAAATACGCTCAGTCCGTATTCAACTGAAATTTTGTTGACACAACGTAAGTAATTTCAACATACGTATTAAATTAAAGTAAGATGGTAAATAGCATAGTACAATTAATTATACTTTCACATAGGAACGGGGAAGAAAATGATGATCGTCTACTATACGAAAATAAAGCTTTTTAATCTTTTTGGAAGAAATCATTTTCGTGAAGAAAAAGTTATCACAAACATTGTTCACTAAACCCCCTGAGAGCGCAAAAACTAACGACAAAAAACAATGAATATTGTGGAACTTGAAACTAAATAATGAATGATAATAATACAATTCTGAAATGAATGAATGAACAGTGTACATCGAACAAAAATTGAACTCAATTCAACTGTGAATACAAAAGATATTTCCTTACTAAATTTATGAGTCAAATAAATGACGATTCATAGCTCCATTTGGTTTTTTTCTCATGGAAAGCAATTGTGCTGGTGTTTGTCGTTCGAATAATGTTAGTTTCAACATGTACATAAAAAGAAGGATGCATTGAACAACTGCAAACACAAGAGTTTCATTCACAAACTTGAGATTTGCCATAATCACAATTACCAGCAAAATTACCACAAATACCAGAGCCATTGCCATCGGAGGTAACCCTGGAACTTGCATTTCAATCTCTCCATCAAAGATTTTGGCTTTCTCGTAAGCCTTGACTCGTTTTGCAAATATTAGTAACATCATAGCTAACATAAACATGCACATGATGGTCAAGAGGAAAATGTCCGATTTTGACCATTCGTCTACGCGAAAAGTGTCTATAGCGCGACAATCCTTATCACACCAAACACCATAAATGTGAACTCGTTCACAGAAATTCCAATCTCCGATGTTGTTACCATCCTCTAACCTCCGTCGAATGTTGCCCATTTCCACCCAAAAATCATCTGCATATCTCTGTAGTTCTCCATTTGCTGCCATTAAGGCCATAGATGATGCTAATGATACTGCCGTTGATTTTGATGAAGTTGATGTTGATGAAGAAATACTCAAAAATCGTTGTTTCCTTTTCCGATCTTTTTTATCGTCATCTTCGTATTTATAAAAGTCATCATCATTGGCTTTCCCATAGTCATCTCCATCGTCATTTGCAGAAAAATAGAATTTATCATCCAATGTATTTACATTATCATCGTCAGCGGTATAATTACCCATATCATCTAGATAAGCATCGTCTCCGTATTCATTTCGTTTTCTTCCGTGCTGACTGATATAATCATCATCATACCAATAATTTCTTCTCAAAAAAGAGTCTGATACTTTATTCTATCGTAAAGACAATCACAGTTGAAACACTTTTAGAAATCATCGTTTCGTATGTAGTTAAATGTAATAATAAAAAATATTCCACTTACCGGCTTACAAGTTTGGCAAGAATAGAAAGGTGGCCGAAAGGAAGTCTTTGTTGAAAAAGTGTATCCATTAATTTCATAACCCTTACTGGAATGGTAACCATCTGTCTGGCCATCTTGATATCGTTCTGTACACTTTTTATCTGTATATACATGAAGCTGTAGTTTGGTAGATGTAAAAGTTTCACGATCCATACATCCAATCTTTGCATACAGCTGTTCATTAGAGTAAGCAGTCTGTTGCAACATGACACACTAAAAGATAAAGTGAAACAATCATGAACCAAAAGTGAGGCTTATTAGAAATATGACACGATTGTTTTTGAAATCTAAATTTCTTGATTGCATCGTAACTTACATTGAGGTAACCTGCATCACCTGGTAAACTAAATTCGTCACCGTAAATTAAGGCTTGCTGATTGAAATAGGCTCTCATGAAGTGCGAGATAGATACTACATGCGTACCCACATTCTTGAAGTGACATTGATAATTATTCTGATTTTCAAAGAATTCAAACTTAATCATGTGTCCGCTATGACTAAAGTTATGTGAAAGGAGAGAAATGTTAGAAAACGAAGCAATTCATTTTGTTTGTGCTGGTGGTTAAGAATAAAAATAATAAAACTTACTAGTTGATACAAGATATGGGCATGAAAGCTAGATCTCCAAATTCAATCATCCCTTCCTCAACAACATCAATGTAGTCATCATCTGTCACATCTTTGGGCTTGTAATAATCATCGTTTAGATCAACGGCGTCGTCAGCAGCACTGTATTTCCTCGCTTGATCGTCGTCGTATTTATGATAATTTACATTATCGTCATCGTAATAATCGTCAGTATAGTAGTCATCTTTATCATCGTTATTATAGGCTGCTCTGACAGTTATTTCGACTTGAAAAAGAGATAGAGAAAGTAGAAAATACAAAAGAAGAACTATTGATGACGAAGAAGGTCTTACGATCGGTTGCAATCGTAATCGTCGGTAGGGTCTATATGATGCTGATACTTTGTTTGACTGCTTTAACTTATATCTTTGCTTCGCCTTATGTGTCTTTTGCAACTCTTCCAAGTTCTTATCAGAAGATTCAGTGACAATTGATTGGATCGAATGGAACCCTGTATTTTTATGGTTCAAAGTGAAGTTTTTTCCTTCAAACCCGTTTTGAGGACCTACATTCAGATCACCATACTCATATTCTCTGTCAGAAGAAGAGGATCCATCTGTTCCTAAAGTTGCCTTTAACTTGCATGAGGTCGTTTTTCTTTTGGAACTCATGACACGCGCTTTCTTACATGCATTGCCAATGGACTTTCCCTCCTTTAGAATCATCATTTGATGAAAAAATCATAGACTAGAAGCTTTGGTTCAAACTTGTATGACACAGAAAGTTGTAGCGGATAATCTAAAAGAATCCTCTCTCAGATCCGTTCAAATTATGAATATATGCTATCCATATGTATAATTTAGCCTATTTGAATTTATACATCTAATCTATATATCTGTGGAACAATAGATCACTTACAAAATTCACTCAAAATATTGCGATCATTGCAAGATTTTCTATTTATATAAATAAAATGATTCGATATATAAAAATATACATTTACGTGAGTTTTATTAAATTTTTATTAACTACCAAATTCTTATTATCTATATAAGCATGTGCTAAAGGACAATTAGCATACGTCTATTTCAATATGGTTCTTGTAAAAATCATATGGTTCCATATTTTGAAATCCATTATAGTGCAATTTTGATGGGTTTAAAATCAACCACATGTATGATAGCGTTGAAAATGGAATCGTTCGATATTTAAGGCCTTGAAAAAGACAATCCCTAAATAAAAAATAAATATGCATTGCATTGTCATAAACACCATAACTCAATCAATGCAGCATTTGGGCCTTCATAACTAGGGGACTCTTGCCCGCCCTAGATGAGTGGGGCCCACAGCCGATTACCGAAATAAAATTCGTTCGTAGGAATTGTATGTGAGATATACTGGAATAAGATAAATAGCGATTGCCTAGGAAATCCAAAGACCTCGAGAGAAGGAAACAAATTAAAGTGCATCCTTATGAACATAGTGGAATCAAAGATTTATTTGAAAAGAAATCGCTTTCGCAAGTCGTCGATCAAATAAAGTTAAAGATTGGATTGAAATAATTCATATTCAAAATGTTTCGTAATCAATATGATACAGCTGTTACAGTATGGAGTCCGGAAGGACGTTTACTTCAGGTAGGTTTGAATTTGAAACAGAATCATGATCAAATGAATTGGCATCTTCTCACCATGTACACCGAATGAATGAATATGCAATAATTGAAAACAAATTAGGTGGAATACGCCATGGAATCTGTAAAACAGGGATCAGCATGTGTAGGTCTTCGATCTTCCACATACGCTGTGATTGGAGCATTAAAACGATCTGTCTCAACACTTTCCTCGCACCAAAAAAAAATCTTAGAAATTGACGATCACATTGGGATCGGGATTGCTGGTCTCACCGCAGATGCTCGTTCTTTGGCAAAATGGATGAGGAATGAATGTTTGAATCACAAGTATGTTTATGGCAGCCCTATTCCGAGCAGTGGATTGGTGAATGATTTGGCGGATAAACATCAACGAACGACTCAAATGTATGTTCGTAGGCCTTATGGAGTGGGATTGTTGGTTGCAGCGGTGGATAAGAATGGTCCACATTTGTATCAGACTGATCCTAGTGGGAATGTGTATGAATACTACGCGAGTGCGATTGGAGCCAGAAGTCAGAGTGGCAAGACATACTTGGAGAAGCATTATGAAGGATTTATGGAAGCCTCGAAAGATGATTTGATTATGCACGCATTGAGGTCTCTCACAGGATCTGTATCAGGGGATGAAAAACTGACTAAGGAGAATGGCAGTATTGCGTTTGTAGGAAAGGATGAATCATTCACGCTTATAGAAGGAGATGATTTGCAGCCTTATTTGGATCGATTGGAATTGGAAGGAGGTGCCGCAGAAGAAGTAGAAGTGGAGGATGTCAATGAAGAAGAAAAAGATGATGCTATGGAAACTTAGAACAACACATGATTATTTTACATTTTGGCAAGTTGGTATTGGTACATCCTTCCTCACACAATTCGAAAACAAATAAAATATTATCTATTGTAAATTAAATGGACAATTGTTGCAAACTTTCTGTCAAGGCATCGGATGAAACTGATTTTTGTTTGGATCGAGTTCGAGTACGATATTCATGTTTTTTGGGGATAAATGATTGTTGGACGATTTCATTCATTTGTAGGGTATCGCACCACATGGGTGTGGCTCTGATGGCCTTCATGGATTTGTTGATGGCACGTATAGCAGCTTTTTTAATATTACCTTTTTTCTGAGCATCTGTGGAGTGGTAATTCCAGTACTTATTCAAGACTTGTCGACCTTGATCTAATCTAGTTTCTCGAGCATCATCATTATTGCTATATTCTTTTTTCAAATTTGTTTCTTCTTTTGTGTATTTATTATCATAATCTTCGTTGTAATCTTCATTGAGAATTGCCATTGCAACCGCTTCCATACAAAGAGAAATCACTGCCACATTGTATCCACCTTCAAGGGCCACTACGATTGGAATATCTAATCCTGCAGTCGCTAAGATACTTTTCGTCATATCATGGTAAAAACAGGGCATCAATTCACAATCACCCAATAAATCCCCCTTGGCAGCATCCAATCCACAACTTATCAACACTAAATCTGGCTGATACTCTGATAAGAAGGGTAATACTAATTCACTCATGGCAGCGGCGTATTCTATGTTTCCCATTCTTGCAGCACAAAATGCAATGTTGAGATTGGTTCCAGCAGCAGATCCCATGCCAACTTCATTAGGACGACCTGTCATGGGATAGAAGTAGGAGTTAGGAACTCCAAAAGCAGCTCTATGTAAAGAGATGTAGCTTATATTGGGATCGTCTATTGTCAAATCTTGTGTTCCATTGCCGTGATGCACATCCCAGTCCAAAATTACTACTTTCGAGGCTTGTTTTGTGTGAATAGCATGCTTCGCTGTAATAAATAATGGATTGATTCATTGTAATATAAAAACAACCTATTATTAGGATAGAGATCTATATTATAATATTGGTGGAAATTATTTCTTTTACTCACCAGCAACTGCGACATTGTTGAAAAATCCAAACCCTACATGAAATAATTACTTTTAGACACAATTTTATTATATATTCAACACAATGGTAACGAAACAATGAGGAACTTACCCATAGCTTTGTCTTCACATGCATGATGTCCAGGAGGACGCACAATGGCAATAGCTCTGCTAGATTTCAGTTCAGAATCTTTCTTCATGACTGCATCAACACATTCCACCACTCCGCCACATGCCAAACTAGCTGCTAAAAAAGTATCCCTGCTAAAATAAACATCTTCTTCGTTTTCTTCTGCTTTCAAGGTTCGTTCTTCCAGCTGTTCATCCGTCCAATGTGAAGTTTCTTCGAGTGTCTCATAGTGAGATTCAGAATGTGCCAGTGTTATGGTTTCTTTAGAGGCGACGGGACACGATAAGGATAGAAACAATTCCTTCTTGTCATATCGTTGTAATAATCGTTGTTCTAATTCCATCAATTTGCGATGAATGGAAATTATTCTATCTTTATTTTCCACATATTCTTCCTTGGATTCAATAATATGATGAAGAGTCATTCTCTCATCATACAAGAGATGGACAGGCTTTAGCTCCGACATAATGATACCTTCTGATAATCGTTTTTTAGAGAATTTATGGAAGGAAAAAATTGTCACTGCTAACGGTCACACAAACAGAAACTAACGAAAAAATTAGTCCCACATGACTTCAACTTGTATCGTGAATTCTCGTAGCTTTCTACGTCAACTCAAATTCATGACACATGATGTTGATATTTCTAATTCAAGAGTTTTATTTTATCCTCCGAGACGAAAATAATGAAACGTACCTCCTCTCTGCTGCATCCTTTGTGATAAATATGACCAAATTCAATCATCAGCACGCTTATAATGCATCATTTCGTATTATCATTCAAATGTGAAATGCAAGATTGGAACGAATTTGGACTTTCAATGATAATTTGTTATAATGATCTTTGTCAATGAGTTTTATTTACAGGACAAATCTATTCAATCACCCTTTCGACTGCAGTCTTTATTCTCAAAAATGTTTACATATATATATATCTATATTGAAGCCATGAATGAATATCTGGACTAAAAAGTTATGAAGCACTGTTCTTGCATTGAAAGGTGGCGTGCTGGATTGTGATTTCGTTTATGATTGGTAAAATAGTGGATACAAGAGCATAAATCCATGTGAAAATTTTGCAAAAGATCATTTTGAAAAGAAAGGGATAAGCTTTGGGTTTCGAAAAGAGGAATAAGAAGTAATCTTCAACATCTTAGAGGTGACATTGCCTTAATGGTACCACTTGTCCATCTACTAGAATTATCGTCTTCCAGAACAAATTGGACATTTGATGCAACATCAGATGAAGATTCGCTGATATATTTTATTGGAGGACGGTTTTGAACTTTTGCAGGAACAACGAAATGAACACATTCTTCAAATATTCTTGGAATTTAGGTTGATGAAAGGAATTAAGTATTAAATTAGAGGTATTATGCCATACCAAAGTGTTTTTTTGCGCGCCATCCTTTCTCTTGGAAATATATTTTGCTACGTACGTAGAACAGTACAGAAAATGGGGAATATTCAAGAATACATCCAATGATTATTATTTTCAATAGTA
>Ga0209092_10001721_pt1 | contig 20886 bp, 11 predicted proteins | sample FraStrMetagenome_FD_187446 | JGI IMG/M metagenome (GOLD analysis project Ga0209092, IMG submission 187446) | Marine eukaryotic phytoplankton communities from Arctic Ocean - Fram Strait ARC3M Metagenome (SPAdes) (version 2) | ecosystem: Environmental > Aquatic > Marine > Oceanic | place: Fram... | reverse complement strand
TTTCTTGAATCCTTTCATTTTCATGAAAAGGAAGAATTATGGAAGAACAAACATTTTTAGAATTTTCGGATAAAATAGTATATCTTCGCTATCTTTTGTCTTATTATCAATGATTCTTCAATATCACTCGTAGTCAGCAGTTTTTAAATAAAGAGTACTTACACCTACGAAGGGTACAACTTTTTAGCACCTGCTGCATGGGAAGCCTTCATTAATTCTAAAGCTAGAAACTCAATTGGAAATTTCATGAAAGCTTGTTGCAATTTCCGTTTTTGGAGTGTATCCTTTCTTTCTTTGAAGTCATCAATAGAATCAAAAATAAATACTCCCCAACGTCGTATGAAACTAATGCAAAAATCATCAGATTCAGATGAAAACCTTTCCTCTCATCACCACACGAAATACGACTTACAAACTCCTCATCCCATTCGATCACCTTCCGAAAAACTAGAATCGTTGGCTCGAGCATGCGAAATTCTTGGCATTGATGACTTTGATGTGTACGGAGATTTTACTGCTAATCCTCCCGATACTTCTCATCTACGTCGTTTTGAAAATGAATTGGCAGAAGTGCTTGGAAAAGAAGATGCAGTTTTCATGCCAAGTGGCGTCATGGCACAGAATATTGCATTACTGATTCATTCACAGTCTAACCGAAGCAGGGAAAAGAATTCAGAGCAAAAAAATATGTTTGCGTGTCATCATACCTCACATCTGGTTCTACATGAACAAAATGCTTATAGGGATTTACTTGGGATGGAAGCACTTATTATTTCAACTTCAAGTAAGGCAAATGAAAATAAGGAGGGTTATGATAATGAAATCGGAACAAAACCGATGTCTTTGGTAGACGTTCAAAATGCATTCGAAGACTTTGAAAATAAATTTTCCATGAATGATAAAGAGATCCCTCAATTAGCAACTCTTATCTTAGAAATTCCCCACCGTGAATTGGGGGGGAAGCTTACACCATATGACGACATATTACAAATAAGCAAATTGTGTAAACAGAAGGGCGTAAAATATCATTGCGATGGAGCTCGAATTTTTGAAGCTGTAGCCGGATACAATCATCAAAATAACGAAAAGATCCTGCTGAAAGAGGTTGTTGAACCATTCGATTCTGTTTATGTGTCCTTTTACAAGGGGTTAGGATCTATTTCAGGCGCAATGTTGTTTGGTACAAAAGAGTTTTGCGACGAAGCGCGGGTATGGTTACGTCGGTTTGGTGGGAACTTATACACACTTTTACCATATTATGCTTCTAGCTGGGCTGGATACAGACAAAATTTTTGTTTACAGAATGGGTTTGAAATGGGAGCAAGTGATATACAATTAATGACTTTTGGAGATAAAGTGAAAAAGATTGTTCGAGTCGTAAACCTCTTATCAACAGATGATGATATAAAGAGTGTTGTAACTTTTGACCCTAAAATACCTGAAACGAATATGGTGCATGTGTATATTAAGGGGTCTGTTTCATCATTGGAAAAAGTCAGGGACGAAGTCGAATCAAAATATGGAATCAAGGTTTTCAAAAGAATTCGAGAAATCTCATTGCATTCTCAGGAAAGTGCACTCGGATATGAATCAATGCTTGAATTAGGTATCGGAGATGCGAACGGAAATATACCAGATGACGTTTTCCTCAAAGGCTGGAAAAACGTCTCATATGGATTGAAACAGATACAAGGTTCTACATGAGAAATAAAAGTGTATTTTTGAGCAACCTTATTGCTTTAAAATAATGGAAAGACTTTGACTATTATTGGAATGTAACATTACTTATAAACGTTTTAGTGAAATCATGAGTTTTCATTAGTCTGTGAGATTGTTCTAAAAGCTATGATACCTATTGATTATTTCCCCCGTCATGGTGCTAGATCCAAAAATTCTCCAATATTATAAAGCCTTCGATATGAAACAAATTATGTAGGCACAAATTCAGGATTTGCCTCGCGTATCTATACGAAAAAAAGAGAAATATGTGAGAAAAGTTTTCTTGGCCAATTACTTGTTGTATTATGTCTGATGTATAAATAAGGCTTACCTCCTGCGGCATATTTGTAACCCAGCATCCCATTTCTTCAACATAGTTTTCGCATTTTACCACATCGTACTCATACGATATTTCACCTATACTGGACAAGTTATAGGTTGTTGGTCCAGTAACACTATCATCACCTGATTCCGATGATTCACTTCCTTTCATGGCAGCCTCTTCCTCTTGTTTATATTCTCTCCACATTTTTCGAATAATTTCGTTACCCTCTGAGTTCTGAGCATCATATTGAGATCGAATATTTACATGAATCGTTGGTGAGCCATCCTGGGGTGTGAAAGTAGGATTCTCAGTCATGTGGGGCTGGGAATGACGTTCTTCCACGAAATGATAGGCGGCACAGTTTGTAACATATTTGCAGTTTATGCATATACACATTGATAAACTAGTACATGAAATAGTTTTGGAATGAGAGACGAACGGTCTTCCCCTACCCACAATATTCTTGGTGATAGATAGCGTACGATCTGAGAAGTTTGACACAGATTTGAATGTGTGAAGTGATTGTTGTGATGTTGTAAATGCATGGATTGGAAAAATCGTCGTGATCCATATGAAAGTAAGGATCAAACCTTTCATTCTGTTGATCCAGCGTTTAAAATATTTATTCTTTTTTTCTCTGTTGTATTTGTGTATCACAGCAGCTGATATTAGAACAAGCTTCCCATCAACTCAACAGGGCTCTGCTTGCATTGATGAAGGATTTGTTGTAGTATATGACGTATGTTTGTTTGTTTGTTGTAGTGTAATAATCTATCTCACTCTATTTAAGTAATCTATATTATTACCCTATATCAGGATTTAAGAAAGACCTAAGATATATTTGAATTGCTGACATCATCATCCAAAGAAGCAGCAGCTCAGTTTTTTGGGCTTTATTTCCTACGCAGAGAAATATGTACGTACGAATCTAAAACCCTTGCACCTACGATTATTTTGGTACTTGATTATCGTAGAAAGCTGTGCTTCCAAGCAAATCCAGAGCTTCTAGGAATGTTTCTTCACCACAAAAGTATTCTTAAAAAAAGACCAATTCATATCTTCTATGAACATTGTTCGTTGACGCAGTTTATTGAAGAGCTTTTCATAATATCAAGTTGGGGAGAGCCAAAGCAAACTAAAAACAGGAACAAAATTTGCAACGTAGTCATTGCGATAACATCATTGAGAAAAACCTCACGATTCATATTTGAGATTCAACTACAATAATGGCACCGCTTGGACCAATAGCTAGAGCCTTGGCTCAAGTGGCAGTTTTAGGTGTAAGTGTATTAGCGAGAGCAATACCAGCAGCGTATTCTGCAGCTGTACAAAACGCAAAGAAAAACGGAGTGCAAGGGGCATCTTCTGTCATACAAAAGGCAAAAGGAGGAATGATGAAGTCGGAGGCATTGGAAATTTTAAACATAACAGAGAAAGCATACACTATGGAAATGGTTCAAAAGGTGCGTTAATGTTCACGAAATATTCAATATTTAGGAAATGACAGTTGTTGTGATTTATCTCACAATACTATTTCATATTTCAATATTTGTTTGTTACTTTCTGATCCTATTTTTTGCAGCAATTTGATAAATATTTTGCTGCCAATGCCATTGAAAAAGGTGGATCTTTTTATCTACAAAGTAAAATATATCGTGCGAAAGAATTATTGGACGAATATGAAGAGGAAAAAGCTGCCGAAGAGCAACAAAAGGAAGAACAAGCAAAACAATGATAAAGCTTAATTTGTTTCTTTTGGATGAAATGGATGAGAAAGACAGTCATAAATGAACCTATTTTTCGAAGAATTTACAATAAAACTTCTTCAAAAATTTTCTCTAGATACGATCAAGTTTTAATTCAAAAAGGGTATTTTCAGGAGCGTTCATCGACGAATTATTGATATGCATTTTTCTAGGTAGCACTTGAATCACTACACGCATGTGCCACATTCTCCTTAAATTTTGAATGAATTTGTTACATCTTTATCCAGGTCGATGACCTCTCGTCGTTCTGATTTCTGATTTTGACAATTCACTGGACATGGTTGAAAATAGTTTCATAACACTAAATTCAAATGTTGGTAGTACACCTGGATTTATTCTTACGTCATTCAAATTGTGTGAAGAAGAAAACAAGTACAAATCGTTGAACCTAATATTTCTATGGAAGAACAACATTGATACTTTACAGTCTCTCTTTGCAATTGCCATGAACATGACACAAAAGAATGCATTTGATCCTGTAATTCAATGTATTTTAGATATACTTTATTTTTTTTGTATTTAAACCCCATCCATACTGCTGTATTTGTTTTAACTCTTCATTCATATGTTATCGAAATTCTCTCTTTCTTCCCCAATGATGTATTTATCGCAATTGATCTTCCAATCTCAAATTATTTCATCTTTATTTTCATTTTCCATACAAATGCGTAAAAAAATATGGAAACATAACAATGCAAAAGACTCAGCATATATTTAGCTGCTGTTAGAAAAATCAATCATGAGTATTTTGCTATTCATAGCTTTGATTCGTTCCTGTGCATACAAAATTGATGCTCAAAAAATGTAAATGCACGTCATTTTCATACGTGATTGAATTCTCTCCTAAATAAATGTTCATTCAAACTTGCCTAAATAATGTTTCGAATCGCCCATCATTTTCACATCTATGAAGTTTTGGTCCTGTTTCCTTCATAATGATCAATGAGAATTCAGGATTAGTACTCTATTACTATCCAATCCACGTAAAGGGAATTCGTATTGGATCAATATATAGTTGTCTACATAGTCGAGCTTTGTTCTTCTCTCGTCTTCTATGGTTTGGTGTCAATTCTTTTGGAATAACATCCCATAGACAATATAAACTTTCTCATCCTAACTTCAAAAACTACAGAAGCCTGAGAGGTCTTTTCAAAATGTTATCTACACCGACAGCCCGTGCGGTAAAATCTATTCTCTCTGTTTCTCTCCTATGCGCTTCATTTGCTTCAGCTGATAACACAACTTCCAGACTTAGCATACATGTGAGTGACTATTCATCCATCAAGAAATCTTCAAAGCACGTTGGATGACTGTGCCATAAAAGACTCAAAAGGGTTTCATTGGTATGAAGTTGGAAATCATTGTTCTTCTAATTTCTGTACAGTTTCCAGTGACATGGTATACGAATACGTGAAATGATTGATGAAGAAAGAGATTTCATATGATTTTGAATTTTACAGTCTGAAACATAATGACTTGTAAAGCATGAATTATCTTCTAGATGAAAACTGCATGAGTGTTTACTAACACGAATATTTTGCTCTCTCCACTGCCAGGTTCCCCATAGCCTCTACAAAATTGAGGGATATCAACATCGAGAAGCATTGTTCGGAATTCCTCAATATGGTGGAAGCATAGCTCAAAACCTGTACTACGCTGATTCTGATTTATGTTCTACTGTTGACAATAGAGGTGGCTATCCTGAACGCGAGCCCGACGAAACTGGAAAGCAAGCCCCTTGGCCTAGCCCATACATTCTCATGGTGGACCGCGGTGGATGTACGTTTGTGCAAAAGGTGAGATTCATATGATTTGATTTATTTAACGAATTTTCTATCGTATACATTTAACTGATGCGTGGGAATGATTACTCATTTGATTGTAAATCAAGGTCCGTAATGCCCAAAGGACTGGAGCTGCAGGAGTTATCATTGCAGATAATACTTGCTTATGTAGTGATGAAGAATGCAATGCCATAAATGACGATGACTCTACCGAATGCCAAACTTCTGAGCCTATCATGGCAGACGATGGAAGTGGCTCTGATATCACAATTCCTTCGTTCCTTATGTTTAAACACGACGCAGATAAAGTGAAAGACGAAGTAATGCAAGGAAATGTGGTGCAAATAGAAATGACATGGGCTTTACCCTCACCAGATGACCGAGTGGAATATGATTTGTGGACAACTCCAACCGAATTTGCCAGCAAAGACATCTTGAGCAAATTTCATGAAGTTGCAAAGGCCCTTGGAGATCATGCTTATTTTACACCTCACATGTTCATTTATGATGGAACGAAGAACGGATGTAACGGTGCAGGAAAGAATCAATGTTATACTTTGTGTACTAACAATGGTAGGTACTGCGCTCTTGACCCTGACAATGATTTAGATGCAGGAATTTCAGGAGCAGATGTTGTAGCTGAGTCCCTTAGAAGGCTTTGCATCTGGAAACATTATGGAGAAAAGGACGGAATTGGTTCGGAATGGTGGGATTATGTTAATCATTTTATGGACCATTGTCAAACCTCGACTTCATTTACGGACAAGAAATGTATAGACGGTGCAATAAGTTCAGCAAAAATTGATGGTGGTAGGATTGGTCAATGTATGAGTGATAGTGGAGGACTAGAGTCAGATTCAACTAATTCTGTCCTTCAAGATGAAATTGAATTTCAACAAAAACGAGGTATTGTCATCCTACCTTCGGCGTACGTGAACGAATCTATAATTAGGGGATCTCTTAATGTGAACAATGTATTTGGTGCTATTTGTGCTGGATACCTAGAAGGGACAAAGCCTGATATTTGTGAAACATGCAGTGAATGTCCAGACAGGCTTACTTGTGCATCGACAGGAAAGTGCACTGTGTCAGCCTCAAAATCAGGTGGGAACGGAGTGAGCTACCATACATTCTTGACATTCATGTTCATGACCTTCTGCGGTTTCGCTGGGTTTGGAATTTATCAGTATCGAAAGACTCAAATGGAAATGCGTGAGCAAGTTCGTGGAATTCTAGCTGAATATATGCCTCTAGAAGATCAAGAAGGTGGCAATAACGACTTCAACCCGGCAATAGATTTTGCCCGTCGAGGTGGTGAATCTTTGATTCAATAAACATACGGAGTTCTGAATACTTCTGTTTTCCTCGTTCAAAAAACTTTCATCATAATTTCGTTACCATACTCCTTTTGTTGTTAGTCGATAAAAATGAGATCTTTTTGTTATCTATAAAATAAAAGATGCTTATGTATAAAGAATTAGCTTTCGTCGAACCAATTAATGTAATTGGTACTCCTCGCAATTGAATAAAAATTTGTTGTTGCGAAGGAGTCGCCAATTTTTGATCTGAGAGGATAAAAAAGGTGAACATGAAGTAATTTTTCTGGGCTATCCGAATATCAAATATGTGCGAGATTTGGGATTTATTGTGTCATAATATGTAAATCATCCTGAATTTTGATTGTGGATCATATTTTAAGACTCAATGGAGACCTTTCAGTAATAAGTTATTCAAATTGTGGTTTATGGCTAAGCTTCAACTATGCTCTGTTTCAACATATCTTTTCGCCACAGCAGTTACACCATTTTGTATCATTAGACTACGTTTTGTAGAATTGGAGCATTTTATCAAATTACGCCAAAAAGTTCCAGAAATTGATTGGTAGCCGATCCAAGTTTTCACAAAACTCATCATAATTATAATGGATTGCTGCGACTCAATCTCTTTGGTTCACAGAATCGGTATTTTTGTATATCTTAGACAGGGATACTTCATTATATCAAAAATAGTTTTTCTCCCCGCTACCAAATAGATGAACAGAAGTCCGATAACAAGGTAGATCATTGCCATTGTGGTAACAATAATATGACTCCATTACCTGTATTTAGATTATTGAAAGAAATGGATGATTTAAGTTTAATCTTGTCACTAATGACAAAAACTAATTGTCCCAGTATTCGTGCCGTGGCATTTTTTTTTTCTTATGGCTACTAGGTTCCGAGCTGTTGGTATTATCGGCCTGAAGTCGTATCAAATTCAAAGCCTTTGTTCCAAACCAAAACACGTTTTCTTCGTCTTCAGAATCACTGTCAAACATGGGTACTTTCTCTACTGTTACAACGTTTACATCTATTTCTTCTTCTCTATCTAAAAGATATTTTTGTTGCCGTGTTTCCAACTCATTTTTATCGTGAACAAAATCTTCATCCTCGTTATCAACTACTGTATCAAACTCATCTTCCATTTCAATATACTCAACATTATCCGTCATAGCTTGGAAATCTGGAGCAAAGGCAGTCCAATCCATACGAGGACCCCAAACATCGAGCACCCCATCACTTGTGCTTACCGATACAAAATATCGGGTAGGATGACATGCTATCGAATTAAGAGTGACCCCTTGTGGTCCTTTGAGCTGATCGCATAAGGCTCCAGATAATGAATTGAAAATGTAGACTGTGTAAGTTTGACCGATCATATTTGGTGTGGTGTTGACTCCAGCTATGACGAATTCTCCGTCTCCAGAAAAACAGGGTGAGATCCATTGATTTTTACTCATAGGATCTTGAAATGTCATTTGAGGCGTGACATTATTTTTTCGATCACATTTTGCATTCAAGAGAGAGGAAATATCGTGGAGTCGGAGAGTACCATCATTGGAGTTGAGCAGCAAGCACTGTCCATTTCGACTCATTTTTATGTGGGTGATTGAGGATTTAGGTGATATTTCAACCACATTTGAAGGATTGGAGGGCGTTATAATTCGAGTGGAGTTATTTTCCGAAAATGTCAAGTCAAATATGAGTAAGTGTCCACAATCAGTTCCAGCAAATATTATATTCCCTTTTTTATTGTAAGATGCACAGAGTATGATATAATCAGGTTCATTCTTTTCTTTGTCAAAGCTCTCAGAAGATGAAATATTAGATGATTCTTTGAAAGGAGGGCTTGCAGATAGCGGAAACATCATAGAATAATTTAGGTACGTTCCTTGCGATTTGTCGAATGGAATACAAAATAAAAGTAGACTACCATCTTGCGTAACAGCCAAACCAAGACATGAGTCTATAGGATGCAACATAACTCCACCCTCTCCCACGGGTAGTGGTAGGGTAATTTGGATTTGTTCATTAGTATTACAAGCCATTTCTACAGAGCTGCCACAATTCTTCCAGATAAATTCCTTTGGTGGCTCACTTTGAGCTGGAAAATTGACAAGGATGTCATTGTCATTTTGAGAAGGTAGAATAAGTTCTGTGTAAGATTGTAAAGCCAAACTTCGTAATGATTGCGTAGCAGTAGCTATATCAGATACTTCTTGAGCCGAAGGAGAATCGAATAAATCTTTCTCGTTTTTGATAAAGGCCGGGTTGACAGGAGGCCAATTCCGTTTTGCATGTTCTCGATGGTTTTGTAAAATATAAATATCACAACTGGATGTACTTGCACATAAAATACGACGCGATCGGCGCGACCATGACATTCTATCTATACCTGAATTATGCGATAAAGGTATATGATATAATGCTACCAAAGTGCGTGCCGTGAAGTCGTAAACTGCCACCGCTCCTGATTTATAACATGATGCTAAGTAAAGTCCTCGACGATTATAAGATAATGATAAGCATTCTTCAAATTTGTTTGGTGCTGATATGGTCTCTGACCCCTTCCTAGATTTGGACTTAGGTTTCGGTTTTGGTTTGGATTTAGATTTTTTTGTTTTTTTATTTTTCGTATCTTCTCCATATTCATCTTGATCTTGTTCTAATTCATCCTGATGCTCGTTTAATGCTTCGTTCGCTAGCGGATGAAAATTTGTGGGTAAGATCAGAGTGGAGTCAATGCGATCTGGGAGCTGTCTTCTGAAAGGATCTAATAATGCCAGATTCATGTTTTGATTGAATTAGAGGCAATGAGGTGAATTCCAATTTATGCGAAAATAAGCAACATATCTTTTTATGTGAATACGAGCAATTTTTACGTATATTGATGATAAATGAAAACAAACACTTACATCTACAAATAAATTATAATTGTTTCATCTAACTTGCTCATCATCTTAAGGAAGTTCCATGCAAAGGAAGTTGTTGGCTCATCCCATATTTAGTATGAAAAAGATGAAGGAACAAGAAACTACAGGACATTTTACATAAGGTTTTTTTAATTTGATTCGATATCTCCTTTCCGCAAAAACATAAGGGAATCTTGATGAATAAAAGTATCCAGCTTGTCATTATCCAAACACCAAAAAAATATGTTCACAAATTATCCAAATAATTAAATGTATCGAAATGAGCAGTAGCAGGACATCTTTAAATTACACTTTGAGAGGCAGCCAAAATAAATCAAATTTTTATAAAGGAATATGGTATCTTCGTTAAATGCCCATGACGACATCTCGATGATGACACATCAGGAAAAAACTCAAAATATTTATCGATGATGTTGAACCTACATATCATTTTTACATACGCATGTGCACACAGTTCGTTGGTTATTTGGTAAGATCGCACAAAGATTTCACATCTTTGTTCAAACAAACACCACTTTCAACAAGGCAAGAGATGAAGTGGTCAAAAGTTCTTTTTCTCAGTGTTTTTGGTCTTACCCAGGTGGATTCCTTTTCCCCACACGCTGCAAAGAGAAATGTGTTATCTGCTTCAACCAAAAGCTTGTCTATAACTCCTAAGCGAAGTGATCTTGGAAAGGCTAATGAAGGCATCCCAACATTGTCAACAACACCTCTGTATCAGTCAACAAAAAGTCTAGACACATCTGCAACTGAATTTGATTCTGAGGCTGTTTTCAAATATGCAGTATCAGGAGCTACAGAATTGAGTTTATTTGCGGGATCCTTTTACCTCCTGGATTTTATTCTAGCTCAAGCATCTCTCACGAGTTCCATTCCCCCTGTAGTTGTTGGTTTCATTTTCTATGCATGTAGCCTTAAATCACGAGTATTCAACCCTTTAAACAATCAGCGCCCTCAGCTTAAAGGAGATAATAAACCAGCGAAGGGATTTCGTGATCGTGTGATGCCCTCCTGGACTCCACCTGGCGTTGTATTCCCCATTATGTGGTTGCTCATTATTGGGCCCATTCGTGCATATTCATCCACTTTGATTGTTGAAGCTAATAATGGTATCTTTTGCACTCCAGCGACTTTGGCCTTTATTTTTCATTTAACTGTTGGTGATATTTGGAATACCATAAATAACACGGAAAAAAGATACGGTGCAGCTGTTGTAGGTGTACTAGGAGTTGTTGCTAGTGTTTTCGTTGCTGCAAACCAGTACTATCAAGTAGATCCTGTTGCCGGGAAATTTTTGGGTGGTACAGCACTTTGGCTTGTCACTGCGGCTACTCTCATTGCTGACACCTGGAGGTTGAATCCTGATGAGAATGGGAATAAGGATCCTCTTTATCCTACCAAGATAGCTGGTTCAGAAAGCATCACTCAGTTTGCATGGTTCAAGAACAATGATGCAGTAGAGTAAATGCGTAAAAATATACGATATACAATGGCATAATTGGAATCGATTAAATTTAGCGAAGTTACAAAATGCTTTTGAGGTGAAGTATATATTTGTAATTAATATGTCTAAACTTAAATGAAATGAATAACATATAAAATCAGTAATTTGTGAATGCTATAATACCTGCATCATTAATTGATGTAGGATTATTACTGTATCAATTTGCCCAATCAACAAACAGTGCGAGATCATCTATACTGTTGATTGTTGTGGCGAAAAACGATAACAATTTAAAAAGGGTGTCTCGATTTCAACTTGTCAAAATGAGGAGTAATAAAAAAACAACTCTCCATGAATTACGATAACGAAATGCGCAATGAAATATGATAAATCATTTGTTATCAACCTTAGCCTCTATGCTGAACACAATACATATTATATTTCTCATATGAATGGTTCCTATACAAATCTATAACATTTTTTGATTTAATTGATATCGCACAAAATGAAAACTAATAATATGACCATGACTAGCAAAACATTTGCTGTCTCAAGACTATATTACAAAAATATTACGTAGGTCCTTGAACTATATAAACTCGGAAATGGAAGTGCTTGCACTACCGCTAGATAATTTCTCTGTTCGGCGACTACCTTTTTGTTTTTGCAGAAGACGTTTCAAGTAAGCCTCTTGCCGAGCAATCTTGTCTTTCAAAGCTGAATTTTCTGTCTCCTTCTTCACAAAATCTTTAGACTTTGCCCTCGTTGCCCTTATTAATTCATTTGCTTTTTCGAGCTTAAGTTCTAAATTTTTAGATCTATCTTGCTCTTCGTGAAGACGAAGTTCCAATTCAATTTTCAAATCATCCAATTGTTTATCTTTCAAACCTTGAATATGTACAGAGTCATCCTTTTCTTTGACATAAATATTCAGTTCTTCTTGCAAATCAGCTACCACAGATCTAGCTTCGCGCAAGTCGCTGTCCAGTTCCTTATTATGCGATACCATTTCTCCAAGAAGCTTCGTCCTTTGCTCCAGTTCAACCTTTACTTCTTCTAATTTATCCTTATTTGAAGACTCTTGATTTTTACTTCTAAGTGCTCGAGACTGGAACTCTTTTAACTGCTGTTGATATACGATAATATCGTCCTCGTATCTACTCTTTACTTTCCCTATTTCTTCATTTAACGATGCATTGATTTCATCCATCATTTTGTTTTCTTCTTTGACTTTATCGAATTTGAGGACAAGGCGGTTTAAATGAGATTCTTTCTCTAACAAGTTTTCTTCGACAATTTTAAGTCTCTTTTCTTTTTCAGCCAATTTCAGCAGATAGTCATGATCTTGCCTCTTCGTATCTTTTTTGATCTGGTCTACTTTGGACTTTAATTCTTGTTCCACACGATCTTTTTCATTATGAGCTTCCATCAATTGTTTTTGAATTCCACGCACCGTGTGGTTTGTTTTTTCTTTCATATCCAGCGAATCTCGTTCCAAAGCACTTAATTTCTCCTCAGCATTTTCAAGTTTTTCTTCGAGATCATTAACAATCACCGCGGCTTGCATTTCTGAAGAGTCGATCTTCTCTTGAGCATCCTTCAGTTGATCGAGTGTCATTCGTTCAGATTCTAGAGTAAATGAAATTTTCTTCTTCAACTTATCTACCTCTGCTTGCTTTTCCTTGAATAAGGATATTGCCTTTTCATTTTCCTCCTTGAGTTTTCTTGATGATTCAGTTTTCTCCTCTACATCTGAGTTTATTATTCGCAATTGATTTTTGAGAGAAATGATTTCAAGTTCCTTATCACTTATAATTTTGTTCTTTGCTATGATTAAGTTTTCTATGTCTTCGAGTTTTTCATCAAGTTGGGCATCTCTGGCTTCTTTCTTCTCTATATTTGCTTTGTACTTTTTGATAGCTATTTGAGCATTATTATGAGAAGATTTGACCTCTTTCAACTCTTGCCTAAGCTGTTCTATAGTGTTAAAATCTTCTTCTTTCTGGAGCTGATTTTGCTTCTGTAACTCAGAGAGCGAATTGTGCGAATCATGAAGTTGTGCCTCGAAATCACTGATCCTAGCGTTCTTTTCCTCTATCGCTTTAATTTTTAGTGAAAGGGAAGAAATTTGGTCATTCTTCTTTTCATTTTCTGACTCTAGACCATTAATAGTCTTTGCTTGAAGAGAGGTTTCTTCTTGGAGCTCATCAATCTTTTTGTTATTGTTCATTTTTTCATCTTCAAGTATGCTTACTCGAGCTTTGGTTCCTTCAATAATTTTCTTTGCTTGATCTGTTTCTCCTTGTAGAATCACCACTTTCGTTGTGAGTTCCTCCACCGAGACTTTTGCTTCTGTATTTTTCTCTGACAGAGATTCGTGTCCTCTCTTTATTTCATCCTCTAGTTCAAGCGTCTTTCCTTTGAAGGATTCATTTAATTTTTCGATTTCTTTCATATGGTCTGCTTTCAATCTATCGATTGTTTCCTCCATTAATGTTTCCAATGTAGTATTCTTACTTTGCAGAGATTCTATTTTTTCGTTGAACTGGTCTTCTCTTCTCTCATGACTAGCTACCATTTGTTCTTGAGCTTTGATAGTATTTCGAAGGTCTTCGATTTCTGTGGTAGCTTCTTCAGACTGGTCTTTTAGCTCTTCTTTCAAGTTAGAATTTTCAATGTTTAGTTCTCGTATATTTTCTTGTAAAGCCGGGATTTTTTCTGCTGCCTTCTCAAGAAGTTGAGCTTGCTTCAGTAAATCCTTATTTTCCTGTGCAACCTTTTGTATGGCAAACCGTGCGTTGCCACTTTCTGTAAGCTTTTGTTCTTGCGTGGCACAACGCACTTGAAGAGTCTGAACTTCCTTCTCTCGATTCAGTAATTGGCGTTTCACTTCTTTTTGTTCATGTTGATAGAGTTTCGACTCGTGGCGAAGAGCTTTACGTTCTCGTTCCATTTGATCTAACCCTAAGGTTATTTGATGAAACTTTTCATTGAGTATTTTGATTTGCTCACTCTTCTTTTGTAGTTCGCCATCTTTTTCCTCCAATAAATCTAATAGCTCGGACTTTGATGTCCCACTGTCGAGAAGCTTAATTCTACCACGTAGCTCAGCTAACTCCATTTGCATTTGAAAATAGTCAGGTGACGATGATGATCGACTACTTGATTGTCGTTGCAAGTTAGGATGTGTTTCTTCTTGATGTAACTGCGTCTTTGAGTTAAGGCTATTTCTTAAAGAGACTGGTTTATTTTCATCATTCTGTGATCGGGTGCTTCTTATACTTCCGCTCGTTATTGATGAGTTTTCTGTATCAGAAGATAGTTGCATATTCGCACTATTAGAGTTTTTCAAAGGATTGTTCTGTTTCCGACTAGTAGCCCCTGAAATTATTTTACGAAGTCGACCCATTTTATCTATTTCAAATGGTTTTCTTGATCGAGTTGATAATTTTCAGATGATGATTAAAAAATTCAAAGTGTAAAACCCCGCTAAAATTATTCTATGATCATGAAGCCTCTTTAGGGAAAACCGCACTTGTGACTAGGAAAGACAACGAAGAAGTATTCCCATGAATCGAGACATGTGCTCATATTTATCCGTTGCATTTAGGGCCTAAATAAATAAGTCAGTATCATTTATTTAATATGTTATTAATCAAATAAATAAGATTTATGTTATTGATTAACCTAAGTATATTTTGGATCACCTATAAACTTATTTTTATTAGCAGGACGTTTATCCTAAGAATCAGGTTCGAAAAAAGAAGTAACGACTTCATTCGTCTCTATTCATTTCCAGGCGCTAAATTGTAGCACATAGGTTGATTACTATAATCCAAGGAACAACTTGAACAACTACGTTGAGGCACCAACTAGTCTGTTGGATCGCTGTTCGTACAATAAACAAAAACCCAGAATTGGAAAATCTCACAAGTGAAATTTTTGCTCGATGGAGATGGAAAATTAATGTAGAAAAATGGTGTCAACAATGGGGTCATCGTCACCATCGTTCCGACATTATCTTACTTTGACGAGCTTTAATGAGTTCATATTTGCTTTACAATTATATAACACTTTATTCAAAGCAATGGCACAATCTTTATTTATTATCAATTTATAGATACAGTGAATGCAAACATGGGTTTTTGGAAGTATTTGGCTAACTCGTTATAATCATTCAAATATTGTATATTGTTATAATCTTATACATTCACGTGAGGGAAAAAATCGATATATTGTAGTTGACTCTGGTAACAAGCTTTGTCAGACCTGTTAGTGAACCCATTAATACAAGGAACTGACAAACTGATTGCATCAGCAGATCAAATAGTCAAATATTTTTTCCAAGAAGTATGAAACAAACTTTCGTATTTATGCTTTTCTTCGAATGACTTCCATCACTCTAAATTCTAAATTTCATATTGTTCCTTTTCCAAGAAATTATCACTAGAGAAAGACTTTTCATATCGGACTCTGCTTCATTATTACAAATATTATTACGTGTTATGTATTTTGGAGAAGTTATCCAATCTCCGAACCTCTATTTAAAAAGAGAATGCAATATGTTCCATTTGACTTCGAACGAAACGTCTTTGTTACATATTGGAATTGCTGAACAAAGAAAATGAAATCAAACAGAAGCAGAACGGCAGAAATCGTGATAAGATAAAAAGTGAGCGTAATGGAGAACATGGACAACTTTCGTTAGCTCAATTCCGTAGTGGTGCCGAAATCTCTTAATGCCATCGGGACACAATCGGGAACTATAACAGGTGGCATTATTTTTCCTCGACGAGCACCAACATGCAAATCTAAAAATTCCACCAATTTATCCACAAAAGCCCCAGTTGGTCTTAACAAAGCCTCTATATTATTATGACCAGCACCTTCCACCCAGAATGGACGCGCCCGCCATAGTTGTGGTATGGCCATGAAAAGATCTTGTCCATGCCAAAATGGAACAACTTCGTCTTGGGTCCCATGAACAATAAAGACAGGACATCTTATAGATGCCGCATAATCTATATTTGGAAATCTATCACCAATCATTGTGCTCCGGAAATTAAAAGCGACACGGTAAGCACTGAGTAATGGACTTTGTAAAATCACACCTGCCACAGATCTGCCTTCTTTCGCTGTTTTACTTGCTAAATAACAAGAGGGGCCGGACCCCAGCGATCGACCATAGAGGACAATTTGTTCCGGTTGTAACCGTCTGACCTCCAGAAGATATCGAAAGGCGGCCTCAATATCAGCGTATACATTATCCTCGCAGGGTGTTCCACTACTTTTTCCATACCCCGTGTAATCATAAGCCATTATGTTGACCCTTAGGACTCGGGCTAAATCATTGAACCAATCATAAATCATTCCTAAATCCTCCGCATTTCCGTGTGAGAACAATATTGTCACTTGTGCGTTAGGTCGTTGTATATAAAATGCCGGTATTCGCCCTCCTTTTTCAGTATTGAGCCAAAAATGCCTTGATGGATGAATATAAGTGGGTGGTGGCGGTTGGAATAGAAGGGAACTTATGAGATCGCCCATTTCGTTTATCTTCGATTATTTTCTGTCTATGGAGGATCCTGAAAACAATTTCGGGACAAGAGAGGAAATGGTCAATTTTGCGTCGCTTTTCTTTTCTTAAGTGTGTTCTTGGAATACCATTCAATCTAGAAATTCGTCTTTTGGTTGAAACTTGGTTGTGAGTGGTGTCTGCCTGATTAATATGTTTCTTTTGTTTCCAAATGTAACAAAAGCTCCGATTTTAGATCCAGCCATGGTTTTCTTAAGTCTAAGAGATACACATATATGTTCTTGCTATACTTACAATATTTAATGCTACATTTAGACCTTTGAAAATAAAATAAAAATGCAAAGTTGTATGTATTGAGATCTACAGGGAGCTTTATCAAGACTCAGGTCGGATTTTTCTTCATTGGAGAGAGGGTTAATGTTGGAGAAGCAGGTCCATCTATTCATCAAAACTCTCAATAAAATTGGCTCTCTAATATTATTGAATCAATAAGTCAATTTGAGTCTGCTGCTAGTCTTTAAGTAAAACAAAACTTCTTTTATTAGTACTATTGCATGCCTTGACTTTCTTCTATAAAAATTGTTATGCTCTGTTGATGCACAATCCAATTTATTGATTACAACTCACATTTCTGTTGTTTTAGTACTCTTTTCTTCATGCTTGCGTTATTTACAGTATTGGTAAAAACATAGGAATCATGTATTAAGCTTCTTATCTTGTGTCCCACAAGTGTTTGGCCTCTTTAGACTACTAGTCAAAGCGACATCTTTTCTGGTTAGTAGTATTCCAAGCAGATATCAACTCTGGTTGAGATAAAGGGAATTCCAGATAGAGTATGCATTGAAACTAGATTTGTTATAATTTATAAAACTTTGACCTACTACTAGAAGTGCAAGACCTCTCTAAACGGAAGATTTCTTAGTTTCATATATTTGTTGGGACCAAAATATAATTGACCACATAAACCACTGCAAACAAGTCAATCATATTTTACATACAAAGAAACTAAGCCAATGTACCAATAATAATTTCAATGCAACAAAAATAAATTTTGTTAATAATCAATAATTTGGTAAGTGTCTGAAATTTCTTCAGTAAGTACAAGCAATGTTTTACATGTATGAAATCAGAATCAAGAAACCAATATTTTTATACAAATAAGGAATCATAGTTTGAAGAAGTGAAATTAATGCAAGTAACTACAATATGATATTCTGTAGACCAAAATCCATTTCACAGATAATAGCATCAAACAACCTTCGAAATAGTCATGCCAATATGCCATCAGAAAGTCATGTCAATTTCCTTCAGGCTAAATTCATGAAACAAAAAAGAAGACCATTAAAGAATGTCAATACATTTGATTTAATAGAATTTTGGCAAGACTGACTGTGAAATTGCAGCTGTATTAGATGGATCTTGTGTCATGGAAATTTCAGCATACTGGTCTTGAGACATACTACTTGTATCAGAAACAAAAACTGCCAACTCATTGACTGGTGTTGCTGCAAAATGCCCAGTAAATCGATGTGTAAATCATCAGTATCAGAAACAACTTTAGTTGATGAATTGGACTATAAATGGTGTTTGGCAAATATTTGTCTTTTCCCATCAGCTCTTGATGACCAGACTTTGTCAGAAAAGTCATCATACTCTTCAATAGCAAAATTGTTCCACCTATTTAATGTTTGGGTGGTCATTTTGCTTGCACCGTACACCTCAAGAGTGACACATGTTCCCTCTAGAAATTTTCTATTTTCATCAGATAATGCCAAATCTGTTCTTTGTAGAAGCTATGCTCTCAAATTCTTATATAAAAGCAAACTAGCAGCTATGGTACATGTACTGGAAAACAAAGTTTGGTCCCGTGATCCTTAATGTGACTTGTTGTGCATCCATATCATCATTACTATCATCTTGATTTACATTAGGTAATGCTGTTGTAGCTTTTGCTGTATCTATGATTGAAAAGGTTTTTGTGTTTACACAAGCTAGTAATCCATTATGTAATACTTTCAGGAACACTTATATCATATTTTAAAAATGGGAAAATATTTAACTTGTCATTTTATGTAGTAATACACTATACATATACATACAATTATATTTCCTGTTAGTTGTCAATTGCTTTATGACTCTTCTTTTATTGATGGTATTTTGAACAGTACTCTTGGCATCAGACCAGATTTGCTCTTTCAATTTTTTTCAGTTAAAGTTGAGTTCGGAGTGTGAAAAAATTGGTTTTGGTATAAAGATAGGAAGCCATACCCTAAAGACCATGACCCCTTGTACGTATCTAGTTGCATTTGACATATCACAAATTTAATTCCTTGAAGTAGTTTATGAGATGAATATTATTTGCAATAACTAGTCATTCATCCCTGTCACAGGTGGTAACATAGTATTTGGTAGCTGATTGTTTTTCATAACTTGCAGATTATCAATCTCCTCTTCTTGATTCCTCAAGTTCAACTACATTATCAAGTGTGCTTGTGGTGGCAATATCATCTTGTCGGCAAATAAAGGGTCGAACAAAAAGATGAATACACAGAAAATGATCAAACAAAAAAGTAGTCAAATAAGTGCTACTACTAGGATTCATTCATTTCATGAACATGTAAATCAGAAGAAACCCAGTTGCTTGTGGAAAAGGGGGGCAAAAGATACTCATGAATTATGATAAATAATATACATGTTGTGGTAAAAGATTACTAACTAACAAAATTTATTTTACTTGGAGATTATAGCCACATAAAATGTGGAGGCTGTATAATCCCCAGTGTCTTGACCTAGGAACTCTTATTTTTTATTTGGGAATGAATGCAAGAAAAAACGCATTCCCGCAGAAATATTTACGCATGTTGTACTGCTCCACTTGGACATGATGTGCAACTTTTCGAGTAGATTATTTTCCGGTTGTTCAATCCGATTACTAATACTTCTATCCATACTTCGTTTAAAATTTCGTTTTTTCTTTGCCGAATATTAGTCTCCCTTCGAAAGTAGGCAAGGGCATTTTTTTAAAAAGTCAAGCATATCTTGAGCCCTCTTCTTGATCCTGATTTCAACAGTTTCGTTTTATGTTGTATACAGTAGGTCATAACAATACCTACACACATCGGTAAGCAACGAGTGTATCATTGAAATCATCACTTTAGTCCATTTTTCTCCATTGTAGGATCTTTTGCATGCCCTAATTTCGACATAATGTGAAACCGATTCGTTTTTTCTGTTCTTCAAATGCTGTAGTTAGGAAAGGGTGGCCTTCATCTTCATTGCCTTTCTTTCGCAGATGCGTATGTTATGACCTACGAAATAAACGATGAAATAAAGAGCGCATTGCGCAAATAGAATTTGGAATTACAAAATTCAAATGATCGGCTGTGGGCCCCCCTAATCTAGGGAGGGCACAAGCCCCCTACAGTTCACTGTGATTCTGTCTATTAGGCAAAAAATAAAAATTTCCCCGAAAAATAGAAGTAAATTATATGCATCATGAAGATGAACATTGAGTCAGAGAAGATCATTCAATTGTATCCAGCTCTGAATACAACTTTTTTCTAATAGGGAATCTAGGGTCTCTAAATGTCACTCCCCTTTAGACATAAGTAATTGCTCACTTAGTATGATTTATCCTAAATGAATGTTCATAATTGAATATTATTTTCCTAAGTATTACACTTACATAATAATTTACTTAGATGATTCAATTAATTTTTCTATGAATTTTAAAAATTTTTATTTGGCCCAATTCCTTCTCCTTCCCGAGATATTCACGTTTTAAAATTAAGCTACGCGAAAATAAGTTTTTTTGTTTCTGATGTTCTTAAAAACCGTATGTACGTAGGATAATACGAGAAAAAAATCTTTTTGAATTTCACGAACTCAAGTTTTCTTCTTAGCACGTTTATACATACGTTTTACGCCTCTTCTTTTATTTCGACATGTGAATGTCATTTACACACAACAAAAATACTACAATTAATAGAAAAACACGCTCTATCAGAATACACTTTCATAATATGCTTCAGCTATAAAATGTAGTGAATAAACAACAATA
>Ga0209092_10001720_pt1 | contig 20895 bp, 17 predicted proteins | sample FraStrMetagenome_FD_187446 | JGI IMG/M metagenome (GOLD analysis project Ga0209092, IMG submission 187446) | Marine eukaryotic phytoplankton communities from Arctic Ocean - Fram Strait ARC3M Metagenome (SPAdes) (version 2) | ecosystem: Environmental > Aquatic > Marine > Oceanic | place: Fram... | reverse complement strand
GAAACAACCCGTTTCTAAACCATCTAAACAATATAATCTAAGAAGACCGTAATCCGACCACACTGCGATCATACAACGCTCAAGTAGCATACGTAGCCAGCCAAGTCCGGATTTCCAACGTTGTTTCCAACGCAAAACGACTGCCCCCAACAAATATACCAAAGAAGGGATTATACAATGTTACGTACATTTGTACTTAAACCTTTACGTACATTTCTACGATACATTATTTTCTACGTTACGTAAGTTTCTACGTGAAATAGCTAGCATTTTGACGATTTGTACTTTCAAGCATTTTAGTGAAAAATCCGTATCAGTTACCTTGCTAGTTACAGTATACTTGTACCGGTAAATAATATTTTCGCCGAGTAACGAAATTCTGTCCGAAAGCGAGGAGTCGTCCCAATTCCCAATAATGGTACATGAAAAAAAAACTTTTTCCGAACTTTCTGCCACCCCTAGCGGAGGGGTGTTAAATACATTGTAAATTGTGTACATTTATTAATAAATACATCATTGAGTCGTTCCTTCCATACCGAAATCTATTTATTACAAGAGTAGAAAAGTGAATACGAAAAATTGTGTTTTTTGAAGGTGTAAAAAGTTAAATGATGTCCGAGTTCAAGTACATGTGTGTATCAAAAGTTTTGATACCGGTACTGATGTACTGATATCTGATACTGGGAAATCACGATCACGAACAAATACGAAACTCTTTATGAGAGTAGTAAAAGCTTTAGTAACCCTTTCATTGAACACACGCTCGTACCGAGCAATTTACTTTTCCAATCTTTCATCTTTCATTGCTTTCAACTTTTTCAATACGTAAAGCATCGCTTTGCATGCATCCTTGGTCCACAATTTGAAGCGGAAGAGTAGATCGTGTCTGCGTCAATACCGACTAGCCTTACTTTCGGAAGGGCGAAACAAGAAGAATTTCTACCCAAACGTATTGAGGGCAACCGTGTAATTGGCTGTGGAAACAATGGATATATGTTCTTACTCATTGAAAAGCATCACATATAACGTAAGTTATTAGGGAGTGACAGCGTCAAACCTTTCGGCACTCTCTGTAGACAAGAGAATGATCAAATTTTTACTGACGGGAGGTTTATTTTACAGGGAGAAGACACGTTGATACTACTACAAAATGAAAATGGTCCTTGCCCGATGATAGCGGCTGCAAATGTACTTCTACTTCGTAAAGCCATTGAATTGCCTGAAGCATGTGTCTTAATTAAACAAATAAGATTAGATCAATTGATTACAATCTTGATGGAGTCTGTATTGGATGGAATTAACACGGACACAGAAAACATAGAGTCTCAACAGCAGATAAATGACTTGGTATCGACACTTCCAAAACTGAGCAAAGGTCTTGACCTAAATCCAAAGTTTACAGCAGGTCCGACGGGTTTTGAATATACAGTTAATGTTGCTATATTCGATGCTTGGAGGATAGATTTATATCATGGTTGGTTAGCGGATCCTCAGAATGAAGAAGCATACCAGTTTCTAGATGGTTTAACATACAACCAATTAATGGATAAATTTGTAGAGGAATCAGACGTAATGGAGCGAATGAGTGTTATGGAAAACTTGTTAGAACAAAGTATTCATGATAGGATTGTAGAACCAGGTGATCCGTCAAGTTCAAAACATGACATGGAATTAGTTACAGAAGGTGCTTCTGTTGAAGAAACTGAACCCAATGATGCAGTGTCGAAGCTTTCCGACCTCCGCCAAACAGCATACACATATCAAACGCTGCAAAAGTTTATACTGGAGTCAAGTTCGCAGCTGACTTACTACGGGTTAACGCAGCTTCATGAAACCTTGGCAAACGATTCTGTAGGTGTCTTCTTTCGAAATGATCACTTCAACACCATAACAAAGCGGGATGATAAATTGTACCTACTTGTAACTGATGAAGGTTATTCAAACTCGTCAGAAATAGTGTGGGAACGTCTTGATAACATTGATGGAGACTGTGATTATGTAGACAGCGCATTCTCCACTCAAGGGGTCATCGCACAACGCGAGTTGCAGTATGAACGTGAGCTTCAAGCGCAAATTGCTGTAGCAACCCAGAGATCACTGAATGATGCGGTCGAAGCTAACAATGAAGATTCTTCTTTTCAGCAACAAATAAATGCTCAGCTTGAGGCCAACAAGAACTCAGAAGATGCCAGTTTAGCTATGGCAATGGCCCTACAAAAGAAGTACGAGGAAGACGAAAATGAACGAGTCGCTCGAATGATTCAGAGTCAAGAATATACATCTGCACGGGCAACGGAGAGCCGAGCTGTGCAATCACGCCGAAATGCTTCAAGTTCCTCCACTACTCCATCGTGTGTAATTAGTTAATCTATATCGGAGTTTCCCCCTAAAGAGAGAGAAATGATAATGAACTTATTCGTTCAGTAAACAGAGGCGCACGTACATATTTCTCGAGTGATGACCTTTACGTGAATTACCGTCACGACGTTAAAAGCAAGAAATCTAGATCCACACTTTAGGAATCTGATTCTGTCGATATAACTTGTTTACATGTAGCTCAATTAGTTTCTTTACGGACTTAGCCATTATCCCTTGAACTGTCTTCATCACATTGTGTTTTGTGTTTGGATCTATCGAAAAGATTTGTCATACTTGTATTACGTCAACGTTATCCTTGTGGTAGAAAATTGAGAAAATATGCAAAGATCATACCCAGTAAGAACAGCAGAACCGTTTCAGATGGAACTTGGTAAAACCCTGCAAACTGCAAAACTCTATTTATCGCCACATACGCGTATATGACTAAACTTTTCGATTTTAGTAGGGGATGTAGAGATGTGGATGTGATACATTTGTTTACACGTACCACGTATGTGTACGAGGTACGAGCGTATGTCCGTATGTCCACTGTCCACTCGCGTCTCGCGCGTAAAACACACATCATAAAATGTACACAGTACACAACACTCTGATCTCTGAACTCTGTGCTCCTTCTCTGAAAATTCTAGAAACATCGCACGTACATCATAAAAATGTGCAACATACCACAAAGTTGTTGTGACCTGCAGCAGCACAACCCTATTTACCTTATCGTCATCACCACTTTCCTTATTTCCCACCCAAAATCATCACACCAGCTTCAAACTCAACTGTGAGATAAGCAGCATTATGTGGCCATTTGGACGAGGGAGCGGCAGTAACAGGGGTGGTGGACGCAACGATATCCAATTGTTGCTAGTATTGGCTGCTGCGTCGGCAGTATCATTCAGCTTGATTTATTTTACATATCAGCATATGTTTTCCATTTCGGATAAAAGTGGAAGCAGTGATGATGATCTGGACGAATTTGACGAGGAACCGAAGGAGCACAAGGATGATGTGGCAAAGACGGCCTCTGCGAACAGTCCGAGTAAGGTACCTAGTGATGATAATGGATTAGGATCATCGACGCCGACAACTCCTGTCCAGGGTGGTACGATACATGCCAGTCGTTCCAGAACGCCCATTATTTCCAACACTTCTGCATCTTTGGCAAAAGAAAAGGATGCCAAAGATGCTCCGAGACTTCCGAGTTTTGGTACCATCGAAGCTTTAGATAAGGAAGGTAAATTGTACTTCAAAAATAAGCAGTTCTTGAAGGCAGCTGATAGTTTCACGAAGGCGATAGAAACCGCTGAATTTCTGAGGACTGATGACTCGCCTTCGAAGCAGGAAAAGACTTTGATTAATAATAGATCTGCGATGTATGAGAAGCAAGCATTGGCTGTGGAAGGAGTAGAACGTCAAACTTGGGTGGAATTGTCACTGGCCGATATTGATACGCTATTGTCCCACGATACTTCGCATACGAAGGCCCGTATTCGTCGATTAAGGTTGCTAGAAATGTCTCAACCTCCGAAATATTTTGAAGCCATCATTGATGTTTGTGCTTTGCAGCTTTTGTTCATGCAAGAACACAGAGATAGACTGCGGATGGGATTACCACTTCCACCTAACGTGAAACCGCCAGTTGACCAGTCACAAATTGAATCCTTAATGGAAAAAGTATTGCCTATTGAGTTGGAACGAATAATGGAAGAGAAAGAAAAGCAAAAACAGGAAGGGAAAGCTAACAAAGTTCCATCAATTAATACAATTACATCGTTACTCAAGTCTTTTCGTGGATATAATTCATGGATGTCAGCCGCCGCTAAAGATGAAACCACTACAACACTGTCAGAAATGATAGAAAGATCCTCGAACGATTCATCGGAAGAGCTTTCAGTTCTAATTGACCGTATGAGCTTGCATCTGCGTCGTGGCTTGCGGTACGCATTCGACAAAAACTTTTCTTTGGCAGTAGAGGATTTCGACACGGGTATAGACATAGTTGAACAAATCGAGAAAAACGGTTCGCCTAGCGATAAAATTATTTTGGAGAGCAATGAAAACTATCCTCGCCTCCTGGAATGGGCTGGTCTCGGTAAGCATTTACGGTATGACCTAAATGCAGCATCAAAGCTCTACGAAAAATGCAGTGAATTGGAGCCCACAAATACAGAAATACTTGTGAAGAGAGCAGGCGTACATATGGATAATGGAAAGCTTGACGAAGCTGTACCCTTGTTTGAGACTGCATTGGCTTTACAGCCTGATGCCACAGATGCACTTATTCACCGATCAAATCTATACATGATGAAAGCGCAAGCTGAAGAAGCTAAAGCAGACTTGGAGCGATGTATTTCTTTGCGTCCCGACCTTACCTTTGCTTATTTACGCTTGGCAACATTAAAAATGGCAATAGGAGATACCGGTGGAGCTGATGAGGCATTAAACTCAGCGGAAAAGTTGGAGCCAGAGTCCTCCGATGTTCATTCCTATCGTGGAGAATTATACTTTGCCAAGGGCGATCTTCCTAGCGCAACAGCAGAGTTCAAAAGAGCGATTGAACGTAATTCCAGCAACCCGAACGCCTACGTGAATTTGGCATTGGCTGTTATGAATACTCCGACAGAATCTCAAATTCCTGACATCCAAGAAGCTGTGCGCCTTTTAGAAAAGGCAATTGAAGTAGACCCTCAGTGTCATACGGCATACGTTCATTTAGGACAAATACAACTATCGATGGCTACAAATTTAATTGATGCGCGTAAAGTTGTTTCTCTCTACGATCGAGGATTGGAATCATGTCGGACTAAGGAAGAATCAAAGGAAATATGTCAAATGAGAATTCTTGCTGTGTCACAAGTTGAAGCTGCAAGCATACTAGGATTAGAAACGCTCAAAGCACAATAATATAAACATTGGATACCAATCAATAGGAATATGAAAGATGTAGTTGCGTGGAGTTTTGATTAAAATAAAGTTAGCCACATACTCATCCATACTGAATAGTCACTGTGGAATAGATGTAAAGTGTATTGGGCGTACGATAGCTTGAAGAATTTAGAGTTCACTGCATATTCGCATTGTCTCTTCCACTAGCTGTGCGGCCGGAATATCTAGAGAAACGAGAAATATTTTAGGGAGCTTGAACCTCCTGAACACTTTCTTAATTCTATGTTGTATTGAACTTCCAAAAGTAGTAGAATCGCTGAACTCCCATGCAGAAAGTAACGTATCAATTACGAAGGGAAGGTTAAATCCTCATATATCATACTCAACTTTTCATTTAGTACAAGAAGCAACCTTGTTTAAAATGAAATTTGGTTACTTTTCCATCGGTGGAGCAATCAGTGTTTCACTCTTATGCCAAAGCGCACGGGCGACCTGAAAAGATTACAACATTAGAATAAATAATTCATAGGCGCACACAAAAGAAAATCTTACATGTTCTTCTGTAGCAACTACTGAAGTATTTGTGACTGCGCTATTGCTGAAATAGAGACCATTTTTCAGCTCTAAGTTATTAGAAATGGTACAGAAAACACTTGTGTATGCTCCAGCATATGGAGCTTTCTGGAGAGTTCGAAGCAAAAATCCAAACGCAATATTACCTAATTTCAGGAAGATGGGCATATTTCGCACAACATCGGTTCGTACTAATCCTGGATGCAAAGATACACTCAAAACAGGAGGTGAATCTGACTGTAGGGCAATTTGTTTTTCACGCCTTGCGAGCTCTGACGCAAACATAATGTTTGCAAGTTTACTTTGCGCATATTGACCTATTGCATAGAGGAAGTTATGTTTCATTATCAAATATGGATAAATCATTTAATATATTTTATTCATGTTGCTTACCAAAAAGAGAGTATGACCTTTTCTCGCAATTCAGATCGTCGACAAACATTTGCTTAGCCAAGTTATGCGTGCTACTGGAAACAGTGATAACTCTAGCACCACTGCTTTCTTGCGCACTTTTTCTCAATGTAGGTAGTAGCATTGTTGTCAACAGAAAATGGCCAAGATGGTTCGCTTGTATAGTCAACTCGAACTTATCCTCTGTCTCTTTGTACTCACCCATCATCACGCCAGCATTATTTATCAATACATTCAATTTCTTGTTCATTCCTTCAAAAGTTTTTACTGCTTTACGGACTGAATCCAAGTTGGAAAGATCCAGTTCCAAGAAAATCATTCGATTCCTTATAGAATCTACTGGATCGGCTTGCATATTTGATAACAGGGGCGAGGAAGAGGAAGGCTTCCATTTTTCGTGAGTTATAGCGATGTTTTCCATAGCTGCGCGAGCTTTACTTTCACTGCGGCAAGCAAAAATTACAGTTGCACCAGCCGAGAGCAGTTGCTCTGCAGTTTCTTTCCCGATCCCGGCGTTTGCACCAGTTATCATCACTACCTTTCCACTCATCAGCTTTACTCGATCAGAATATGCCATGCCTTCAAATGGATCAGGACCTTCGACATATCGCAAATAAACCTTTCGCAGTAAAATGAACGAAGCAATATCAATTAATATGAGCGGTGTGATCAATAACCATGGAATACTTGACATTGAATCTCCTTCACAAATTGAAACGACGAGGGCATAGCTCAACACTGGGAGAGTAAGAGTAAACATAATCGGTTTCGTCATACTCGTCCATCCGCATTCTTGCCATCCTGCTAAGAAACAAAGTATGCTGACTGTATACAACAATGGAAGAGTAGACGGAGCAGCTAGAATATAATAAACACTATCATTCATGTTTACTTTCACTGAATGTTTCCTTTTTGTTCTGTTTTTTGATGTCCAATGTACTATGCTTCCCTATATATTCTAACGTTACTTCCTCAGTCCTCAGGTACACCACTCTCTTTCTCGATTAGAACCTATTACATATATAAGTTGTATGAATACTCTCCTTACAACCTGTTCAATAGAGATTTAGGGCAGATAACTTTAACTAAAAGCCAAGAACATGAATTCAACGCTGAATTGTACTTGGAAGTATGGATGTAATGGACAAATGTTTTTTCCACAATGCCGTGATGCTGTGATACATGAATTTTTCACTCTGTCTTTGTGCAGTCGCACCAAATATGAACCTCATTGAAAGTTCGGACTGTACAAGTAACATTTAACGTATATGAATACTTTCCGAACTCTAAATATGTGTTGGTGTGTGGTGCGTGTGTACGTGTGTCCTTATTTTCATATACAAAAAAAAACCTTTTCCTCTTATTGTTATACCCATGATGCAATTATTTCAACGGGGATCGGCATTGCTAGCACTAAGGGGAGGTATCTTACAACGTAGTACAGCTTATTCTAGTTTAAATTTAAGTATGTCTTCATCGGTGGGAGCGAATACCAGGTCCAGGTCCAGTACTAGGACGCTAATTGATGTGGACTGCAATCTCCTACACGCCGATTTGATTTCTGTGATACCCGATAACAAAGATCCGTTGGCAATATTGAAACATTCTAGTACAGTAGATGCAGGTATAGTTGGTGTTTTGAGTCCATCTTCGACTCTGGAAGAGTCTGAGAAGTCTGTTCAACTTTGCTCGAGACTTCAGAACGAAGATGACGTTCAGATTGAGGTGCTTACTACCGTTGGTGTGCATCCTTATCATGCAGCTGAATTGCCTGTCACTGAACAACGTTTATCCCAGCTAGAGGAATTAGCTTTAAGTGGAAGTGCTGTTGTTTGCATTGGCGAATGCGGGCTTGACTATAGTGAAGGATTTCCTGACTCGGTAAATCAACTTGAGTGGTTTAACGCACAACTTGATTTGGCCGTGCAGCTGGAAAAACCATTGTTTTTACATGAACGACTAGCATTTGAAGATTTCATTGGTTCGCTAGAAAAAGCGACCAATAGGAATAATGTCGCAGAGCTGCCGCCTGCCGTTGTTCACTGTTTCACTGGTACACGTAGAGAGGCAATAGAATATATTGATCGCGGATTTTACATTGGAATTACGGGATTTATTCTTAAAAATATAGAAGGAGCTGAAGAAGTCAAGACATTGATTCGGGATGGAATAATACCAATGGAAAAAATAATGATTGAAACAGATGCACCCTATTTGGGATTTGCAAACTCTAGAGACTCTTTTCTTGAAGGTGAGAAGGAACGTTTCACGTCCTTGAATTCAAAGAAACGTAAAAAATTATTGAAGTCAACCTATCCAAATGGTAAGAAATCATCTCCAAGTTGCCATTGCAATTCATGATTTACTAACAACTATTTCCGTTCAAGTACCGTCATCTCTTCCAATGGTACTTTCGGCAGTAACGGCATGCCTTAACGAAGGACGAGCAGAAAGAGGGGAAGAAGTTCTTGATGAAGACGACGTTGCCAGTTATTGTACAAATAATGCCGCAAAGTTTTTTGGCTTCAAATTGTGACAAATAAGTATAGAATAGCCATAAATATCTCCTGCACCTCAATCCCTTCAAAGAAATAATATCAAACCGGATTTTACGACGTTTCTAATTTCTATATCCATATCGTTCTCAAATTGTAGCAAGAAAGATTTAAGCTTAAATAATTTTTCATGCTCAAAAATTGGTTTGCTGGAAAATGGCATGGTCAGTTTGATGAACAACACTAGAGTTTCAATGCATTTTTGCTTGAACTTTGACCCAATATATTCGCTTGTACAGTTTTGTGACGTCAACATGTCAATGATGTCACGAGAACTTTGTTCAAGCACTTGAGGAAGAGTACCTTGCATCAATGCCTGTAATGCTATTACGCTTGCAAGTCTGGAAGGGACTGAATGAGAACCGCCTTCAGCATACGTTGTTCCTGAATCGTTATCACCGCGAATACGTGGAACAAGGAAAGGAAGATACGTTTTCGGGTTCACGAAGCGACCCATTAACTGAAATATGAGTTCTAGCGAGTTCAATATGTTGCTACGTTGCTTCTCCCCTTCCATATCTCTTATTTCTGTGATTAGTGCTTTCAATGTAGAGGAAAGAATCTGATCAAACTCCGTAGTTAAGCTATCCTCACAATACACGATGACCGTGCACAGAACTTTGGCAGACTTTTCTCTAACACCCGAAGACCAATTGCTTAGTTCTCCGGCAAGAACTTTTGCAAGTCTCTTCACATTACTGCGAACGAACATACGTGAACCAAGGCGCGGTCGTGCTGTGAATGGCTCAGGTAGGGGAGCCATAAGATTACAACAGTCATAATCACCGTCAACTGCATACTGGCGCTTTTCAATTAAATCTCCCGCATGCTCTATTTCATACTGCTCGCCACATTTATCAACTGCTTGCATTGCTTGATTGCGAATAGTTTCATCTTTGTCGTTAAAAAAAGAAAGAATGTGTGGGAGTAGGCGCTGATGGTGATCATATCTATCAGGCAAGCACGTGACAAAATAATTTAGAACAGAACAACACCTTCGTCGGACAAACACATTTTTGTCACTTGTTAACTCTGCAAGTATATTGACGCTTAAGCCATGCTTTCTTTCATAAAAGACGCCGACGGGAAGAACCTATAAATTAAAAAAGCAAGAAGTGTTAATACTGCTAGCCAAAATATATTTCCGCAAATTTACAATGACTAATTAAAGTAATCATTTCTTACATTTTCCTCTTGAAATCCGACAAAATCAGCTATAGCATCAGATCCTGCCCCTTTCACTTTTTCTCGATTCGGGACAGAGACGCTTGCTTCAAATGCGTCAAGGGCAGCAACTCTAACGTTGGCTTTATTGTGGCGTAAGTTTGCTAATGCAGCTCGTGCAAATCCAGTTGCAACTTGCTTAGTAATAGTTTCCCATTCTCGAAGGCGTAAAGTCTGCGTAATAACACCAGATGCATATTCCTTTAGTTTGGGGTATCTGTCGCGTTGGAAGCAGTATAGTGCTTGTATCAAGTCACTTGCATACGGCAAAAGAATACCAATAGATCGTCGAGCGACTGATCCTCGAATCAACGCTTCAATTACTTTGCATAAAAGTAGTCGGTTTTCTTCACAGTATTCTATAACTTTCACCTCTCCATAGCCGATTAGATCACCCCTATCTTGCCTTTCTGTTGCTACACCTCTTTTGAATGCTTCATGTTGCTGAAAGTCGTGAACAAAGACATTTAAGTCTGAATCATATGCAGTAGGAGGGAGTCGCAACAATAGAGATCGAACGAAGTATGAAATATGTCTTCCAACATCCATCGCATGAAGGCTCAGCGTTATTAAGCACTTCAAAGCAAGTTCTCTGCATTTCTCTACTCTATCATTTAGCCGCCTGAAAATGTGTATCGCTAAGTGATCAAATACTGCTTGAATTTTCGTTCTCAATAAAATTTGGTTACTGTTATTCTTTTTGTAATTATTAGCAGGAGTTGATTCGCAAGGATCTGTCGTTACAATATCCGAAAGAGAATTAAATGTACGCTGCCATTCAGAAGACCACTTCGAATCATGAGACTTTGTCGCCAAATCTGATACCAAACTTTCTCGTTTATGAAACAATGCAACTTGGTCTGGGTGATATGGAAGGGGAAAATTTAATTCAGGAACAGGAGGAAGCGCCAAGTGTAACTCATCAAGAATTATGTTTAACATATCTAATGCCTCAAGGCGATCAGAGCTAACATCTGATTGTAGAGCGCTTGGAAACCTACCCATTCGCCAAGCACACACCAGTTCTTCATTACACTTCTTTTCAATCGTAAATAGAGACGCGATTGGTTTGTCCGCTTGCAATGATACAGAAGGATTTTCTTCCTCCTCCTCCTCATCATTATCATCATCACTATCATCAACTTCCAGAGAAGTACTTCCATTTATATTGAGTAAAATCTTTTCGTTCCAGGTACATGTGTAGGAATATGACCTCTTTGCTCTTTGGTCAGAAGCTGAGATAACATCTCCTGGCGTATTGCCATTACTTGTAGCACTATCGTTACATAAAATGGATTGGAGGATATTTTTCTTCCTCGATTTACGTTCGACTTTACACGTCGTGGCATTTTTCTTTTTGGTAATGACTTTATGCAATGAAGGTAATGCACAATTTCTCTTTAATTCATTCCATATTTGATCGATGGGATCACTACCAATCATTGTTCACTAACACGTTTTCTTGTATTTCCTCTCTCGTCAATGTCTGCCCTTTTTTCAGCTGTCCGCGAGGAAGTTTTTTGAAACTCGACCATACGAGCACACGATGACTTTACTGAATATTAGTATCGAATCTATCCAACATCTACTGGTAGATCGATTTACCTTCTGCCTTACATTTTTTTCAATTTTACATGTTACTTTATTCATATGCATCATGCAAAATGAATATGAAAGCACGCGCGCTGCGCCGCTGCGCCCCGCGTGACAAAGTCTAAAATCTAAAATCTAAAACAACAGTGCGCGCTCGTACTCTTTACGCTAGGAAGTTTTTTTATGAAATCCGTATTCCGCAACCGGACCATGAGCAAAATAAACTTCTAATTGATTCATTACAGCACAGCACAGCACAGCTCTCCCTAGCTCCAGCAACATCCTAACGACTAAAGGAACGAATTAATTAAGGACTTGATGGGGTCGGGTATAGAAGCGAAGCCTAAACCAAAGCCAGTCGCCAAACGAGCACCTCGGCGATTAAGGTGTGGAAAATGCGAAGGTAAATTTTAGACGCTATGCGATTTAATCATGTAAATATAGCGATTTGCACAAAACATAGATGATTAAGGCCTCAACAAAAGTTATCGGGTTTGAACACAGGATGTCTCCGAGAAGAATGCGGAAAATGTAGATTGTGTTTGGTGAAGAGAAAGTTTGGTGGAAATGGTGAAAGTAGGGGTGCATGTCAGATGAAGAAATGTAAAAATCTGCAACAGCCTCCGCCTAAAAAAGAACCTTCCCCAATTGCGGAGGTTATTAATTCCAAGAAACGAAGTTGTAAAAAACGAGTCAGTGATGCGAATGGTTCCCCAGGAAATCGACCAAGCGAAGCTGAGGAAATTATGAATCAAATACTTAAAAGTCAGAAAGTTAAATCGTCGATGTATGGTCGACCATTACCGAAGTTTAGCTCTGACAAATGCGCAGCTCCTAATTGTTTATTTGCAAAGTCTTCTTCATCTAATGTGCTAGTGAAGTGCATTGGTTTTGGTTGCACACGTCTTTATCATAAGAAGTGTGCAGAGGCAATCTCCCTTGAAATTTGTGGAGGAGAGGACGATGGGCAAGAAAACCCAGGCGTAAGCTTTTCTAATGCAGCAAGAACAATCATTTGCCCCGACTGCGACTATTACGGATCTTCCGTTCATCTTTTACGTTACTTTGAAACTTTTTTTGAAGAACGTGCGCAGTTCGAGTCTTCGCACGATTTCGTTTTACAAACGTTGAAGGAAGGGATCAAAAGTGACGACGACTCGTGCGATACAACTACTCCTGATCGTGATATGGAGAAGCTTCTATCTATCAATGATGGACTTCCTCGATCTGAAGTAACTTTTGTATCTGAAATTTTGAGTGACATCCGTTGTGCATCTTTCATGAAGAAGCGATCATCTCCTTCTAAAGTTTTACAAAAAAAAAGTGACGATTTAACTTCCGCTCGTGAATCATCAACGCCGCAAATTTCAGCTTCGTTCTTTGTCGGACAAATAATATATCTTTATTGTCCAAACGATAATTTTTATCATCATGGTCGCGTTATAGACTATCGTCGCGCTCCTGAACCAAAACTTTCGTCGACTTTCGATAAAGGAAAACCATATTTTTATGGCACTTGTGAGGCACAACGAACTGAATATCTAGTCGTCTTTAAAGCCGGTATCGATGGAAGGAAAAAGGCAATACAACAATGGTTAATGCTCGAAGAACACTCTCTTGCAGTAAGCTGTGCGTGGGTTTGGGCTCATCACAATATCAAGTTAAGTAACGCTCGTACAGACGCATACAGACCAGCCCAAGTGGTGCTCCGAACTTCGATAGAGCTTATGGCAAAACGAGATGCCTACAGAGAATTGCTCGCAGAGAAGGGAAAATTTTGGGGAATGTGTTCATTCGACCAAAATAATAATTCTGTTTTACGTCTCAAAACTTCCACTATCCCTTTCTTGCATCCTATGTTTGACAACATAAGGAGAAATCCTATTGATAGAATGATAGCGATTGGTGTGGGAAATGCGACAACAGATTTGTATGAACAAGAGCGAACATTTAAGTGGCATGAAATGTATTTGAGCAACCCTTTTTACGGGCTATCCATTTTGAATTACGACTCTGTGAAAGATCTACACAATCCGCTTCGATCACATCAACAACATAATGACTCACTTGTGATTCCCCAGGTTTGTCCATCTTTCAGCCATGGTCTTGATCATCTACTCCTAGCAAGTATGTTACCGGAATCGACTATTAACATACATTGCAAGGACGTAGTTTCGGATTTGAAATGCGAGAAACGAAACGTGTCCAAACCTAAAGCTATCCAATTGGCGATGGCAACGAAAAGGAAGAGGATGGGTCTTTGATTGATATCGTGAACGACAAAGTATTTAAATGTCATTGCACATGTCAATAGAAAATGCTTAACTTTTATAGCTATTGCTAGATCGCACCACTGCCCCATCTACTACAAGTACATGAGCCATAATCCGCAAATGTATTTAACAAGCACTAAGAGATATGACATTGTGTATATCCTCTATTGTCCCTTCTAGGTTCACACTTTGACAATAGAATAAAAGAGGTTGTCTACATAGAAGCAGGGGCCAGGTTCACTTCAGTTGTACTTAGCAAGGAACGCAGCGATTTAGATATAGTTCACACCTGGCACACAAGAAACACTCTACTAAACGTGGAGATATTCAAATCAACGCGAATTATCCAATTGAGGGGAGGATAAGCGTACGAGAATATCGTTTCACAATTCACGTTTCCAATATTTCATGGCATTTGTTGGAGTCTTCATCCAATTCATTACGCAATCGTCAGATCCCATATCAATTTTTGTCAACTGGTCGAACGCAAAGCTTGCCACCTCATGGCTTGGAAAATCAATTCTACACGCTGAAGGCTGAGCCAAGTCATTCTGACCCCTCTTCGAGCACACAACTATGTATGGATGAAGCGCCTTGCATAGTTTGTATTCTAATCATAATGATGTAAAAAAATTGCAATGATGCGAAGATTATTAAGAATTAGAAATATTGACATACCTAAATCCAAAGCGAAAAAACCCTGTATATTCTCAATGTACAGAGTCTTGAACTCTGAACAAAGACGAGTTCGAACGGCATGCCGTCTTAGAATAACACCAAAAATTCTTAAATTGATGTCTGTCACCCTTTCATATCCTTCGTTAGTAGCAAATTTAATCAAAGCATAAACGGGTGTTCTTGAACTTCTATCATGAAATACTCCTCGAGCGAGTGACTTTTTCGGAGTCAGTTTCTTTCCGTCGAGAGATTTTGCACCCGGATCTAAATCTGCGCGTACATTGAAAATTTTTACAGATTCTGTATCACCGCATCGACTATATACATCCAATAACTCCTCATGATCTACATCAATTGGTAAGTTGTCAAGAAAGATTGTTCGATCAGCTTTTGTCTTGTATTCTGATTCAATCCTTTCCTTCTCATTGGGCGAAAGAAAGATTCCCTCAAATCGCAAAAGATTAATACGTGGAGAATTTCCCACAGCGGTCCTACCCTGCCTTTGTGGAACATTGTCGTGCGCATTTGCACGCAAATCTTTGAGTTCTTGTTGGATCGTTTCAAATAATTTGTCACCGTGAACTGGTTTCTCTGTAACTTTTCCTTCATACTCCGTAGCAAATCTATGTTGTGCCTCCAAGAACGATTGGCTCAATTCATCTCTTCATCGACGAAAAAACTGTTAAGAGAAATATATACACCTGTCACCCCAGTAACCGCATTTTTTGAATCTATAAAATCTTACCTAACTGCATTCCAATCTCTCCAAGATTCCGCCAAAAAAGTTTCATCACTAAACTTTGGCAATTTAATATGCAAAAATTCAGCTAGCTCAGTTAAAACTAAGTGACAGTGAAAGGAACAGATCCTTTGAATATTTTTAAGATAATATATATTTTTTCTCGCGTTGCCTCGGGAGATTTTCTGGAGATACTCGTATATTTTTCTGTGAGCTGTAGATGGCAGTCTATCCGCAAGCATGTTCGCAATATGTTCTGCTTCCTTTTGTCGCTGAGTTTCGTCCTTTCTTTCAAAACACACTTTAACCTCGGGTGAAATCAATTCATTTCGTTTCCCATTAAACTTACGTGCGGTCCCCTCGCTGAAGAAAATAGGATTATCTCCGAGCACATTTCTTTCTCTTGCTGTCATAAGAATTTTAACATTGTCTATAAAATGCTCTCTATTTGCAACCGGCACAAAAGTTGGATGAGCCATCATTTTGTTCATAAATTCTTCTTTCGGAAGTATTTCCCTCGAAATGTCGTCACTGCCAGCGGCGCTAGCTGCGTAAATATCATTGCTTGAATTTGTCCCAGGATCAAGATTTCCCGAAAGGTACTCAGATAAAACAATCTTCAACCAACTTGAATTCTTTGTCTGATTCGATATAAACCCAAACGCTCTATCTACATGCCGAACAACAGTCGGAAATTTTTTATTAACCCTTATTTTCTTCAATGTGTTAGCTGTGCTCCTCAACGTTTTGTAGCCCAGATGCGGTGCAATTATATCATATAACCTCTCTGCACTTTCTCTTGATTGCTTCTTTATCCCAAACTCAATAGATTTTGAACCAGACGCAAATGCCCTGGTATTGGCATTTGTTATCCTACAAATCCCACTAACATTCATCATTGCGATTGACGATTGAAATAATTGTTTTCAGCAATGAACACCTCAAGCATCAACTAAGCAAAACTTAAGCACTCAATGTTATTATTTCTCAAATATCTTCGAAAGATACTCCTGAAATCAATGTAGCGTTTCATTACGTCGATGAGAAGTTCTATTCGTCTTCGGTTGTTGGTTTTTGGTTCTCATGAACAATGGATAACAATAAAAGACGAAATCAATGGTGAATGGTGAATGGTGAAAAATGAAAGAGTTTTAAGCTGAGTTGAACGAACTCCTGTGTGTACGTAGCTGGACAAACTTCGCTGTACTTACGTGCACCTTGCGTATCTCAGCCGGTCGTAGAGCAGTAGGGTGATGTGTACCCTTTTTTCAGATGAAACTGCTTTCTAACCAATACACCATGTAGGAAAGCAAATGCACATACAGATTGAAATGGTATAGGGTGGTAATATGTAAATATATTTTAGTTGTTAGGTATTACGCTAATTTTCTTCTCGCTACATTCATATGATTCTTTATGTCAACGAGGTATGCTTAACTAGACCAGCCTAAGCAGTAGGATAGTAGTAGTAATAGATGTAGGTTAATGATAGTAAAAGGATGCCCATGCCGAGCCATCTCAAAGGTAGTTACTAGTAGACAAAATTGAATTATAAGATAGTCTTCGGAAGCGATCTGGGCAAGACCGCAATCCGACACCACTCGCCGAAAAGGCTAGAATAGCTCACCACGGTGAAACTAATCCAGTCCCCGCAAGCTTACAGATGAATAATATGGAAGCTTGGGCCCACCGACCTGGTTGGTGTAGACGCTTGCCAGGAGGTACCCATGATGGGAGACCTACGTCCTTGGCAGTGGCGTAGAAGCATCATCAAAGATAAATTGAATGAACTTCCTCTTGCTTTCATTTGAAATCGTTGTCTCCGTGAATAAGTCAGCCACATTTCTTTCTCCCTCAATCCAACCAACTCGAATTATACCAGCCGCTTGAGCTTCTCTAACGCGATGATAACAGATTGCATTGTGCCTTTTATTAAATACAGATGTAGGCACACTTGAATTTACCACAACCGATCGATTGTCACACAGCACATCGGCTGCACCTTCAACCGGTACATCGAAACACCTTAACTTGTATCTTAGTGCTTCCACCATCTCTGTACAGATCCGCAACGCAATGTATTCTGACCCAAAACTCGAAGCTTCTACCGTATTTTGGCGCTTGCTATACCAGATTATTGGTGCTTGATTTATGTAGATTAATATTCCCGTATGTGATCTTCTAGTTTTCATATTTCCCGCATGATTGGCGTCAACAAAGGCGAGTACCTGTACTGGACCCCCAAGTCGTTCTGGCATCTTCACTGGCAACTCTTCCGTTGCATCTTGGTAGAAGTCCAGCCACTCTTTCCTATCAAAATCATTGAATGTTGCAAATTCCATAAACATAGACTTACCATTAAAAACGATCCTGCCCTTACTATTCTTCAGGCGCAAGCTTAGATATTTAAACTTTTTATAAACGGCGATAAGATGGCCTTCCCTTGGTTCGGCAAGGTGTTGCGAGAGGCAGCTGACCTCTGTCAGGATATCAACCCTCCCCAGCTCAATAGCCCATCTCAGAATACCAATCAGTTGCTGAAATCGATTAGTTCTTACTGCGTCTAACACCTGAGTTATGTCAATATTAAAGAGCACTAGAGAAGAATGGCGAATAATAGTCAACCTCTGGTCTATAATACGCTGGGTATGGACGTAATCCTGTACCAAATTGTTTAAGTGTGAGATCCCTTTGACTGAGCTCATCCTTCACCTGTTGTATAGCATTAATTAAATAGTCATAGCAGCTGAGACTCCAAACCACAGAACCGTTGCTGGTCTGTACTCTATCTATATTGCCGCCCAGATATCTGTCTGGCGTGCCTACACCATCTTTCAATCTATACACTTGGCCAAGTTTCTTCATGTCCTCTTCAGGATCCTCAGCAATATGCAAAACATCGTCAACGTAAATTAACATCATTTTGTAGTACGGAGAGCCATCTTCTTTCGATGCCCGTTTAATCCATACGTCTGGGTCCGCCTGAGTCGGCCGGTACCCCAGCATCTCCATGGTCTGTGCTAGGGTAGACCTCCAGGCCGCGCCCGAGGATTTTAAACCGTAAAGTGCTCTAGCAATTATCATCACTGACCCTTTCTCGCTGCCGAACTCCCAGCCAGCGACTGTCCATAGTTTCTCACGACAAGCTGTGTTTAGATATGCATTCCCTATGTCACAAGCAGAAACATGCAACGAATTTAAGGACGCAATAGTCAAGGCAATTCTTGCGCTGTCTCTTGAAACCACACTGGAGTATGTAACCGATGCAGGTGGCTTAGTCTTGTGCCCATCCGCGACCAATCTCGCCTTTCTTGTGAAAGCTCCATCCATCTTAATATCAAATATCATATGTGTAGAGCAATATGAGTATCCAGGCTTAATTTTTCCGGTTCGCATCTGATCTTGCGAAACATTATCTAGTTTCTCAAATGCAACTTTGACATTTTTCATCTCCTTCTCAATAGCTCTTGTCCAGTGGCTAGTCCCCGTAAGTCTATCTATCTCGTATGCTTCTTCGACGGATTTAGGGACCTCGATGCCAAACTTATGCGTTGTACGCCAATATTTGGACCTGACTTTTTTTAATTATTCTCTCCTTGCTTTTCAACACTTTGTGGACCCACCACTTGAAAGCGGGTTCATGCGCTATACTATTAGCCATGACGTATTTGGCCAGTTGCACAGTGTAGACTTCCTTAACTTCTGACAACTTAACCCAGTCCATGCTCCCATCAGCAGTTTCCAGCCTCTAGTGGTCTTCTTTACCACCGGGTTCCCCGCACTCGTTATGTATGATCCATCGGCCACATTTAAGGCGGTGCTATCCTTTTGATGGTCTGAAATTTCCTTTAGCATCTTGTATTGTCGTCCCTCCGGGTCGCACTCTGCCACCATAGACTCCGCTATAAGATTAGCTTCAATCTCGTCTGTCGTACCGTCCGGGAATTCTATTTCATAGACACTATGGTCTCTCAAAGGGTTGTAATAATTTGCACTATTCCTATCGTCTGACTTTATTTTTCTCCTGACTCTCGCCATCAACTTCTGGTCTGCACTGTTTGGAAGAATCACGTCAACACCTACAAATTTATCATATGAATCCGCCTCAGCCTTGGCATTCTCTGAGCTGATCATTTCATCTATATCAGGCATTCCTGGCAATCCAAAATAATCGCCCTCCTTTTCTTCATTACCGAGCGGCAACGCGACGTCGGCATATATAAAATCATTATCATCTTCTATGTCTTGGTATTCTAATTAATGTGTTGATTAAGTAACACGTGGTATTTCTTAACCCTTTCTTGCATCTCACTCGTAGCAAAATCCTCCTTCGTGATGTGCTGAACCGACGTTCTCGACAGGACCGTCGCTTTCTCTGTGAGGATATAATAACATAACGCACTCCCAATATGGTGGGATGGTCCGAGCCACCTTCCGATGCTCTGCCGTGCTTCATTCTCCCTGTCATCCCAGTAACCCACTAGGTCGTAAAATTCAAACTCCGTCCATTCGGAAAAATCAATTGTATCCTCCGTGAGGACCTCCAACGGTGTGCTGTGATCCTTATGGACTGTCCTTGAGTAAATCTGAGCCTGCCACACTATGTGGAAGTCCCATACACATTTAGGTATCCTCCTCCTCGCACGTCTCGCTTTTACCTTCTTGGATAGGACCCCTATCATGTTCTCGCAACGATTTTGCCAGGGTGAATTAGGCTCACCTGATCTTGTATTCCCTGCATATCTTGTTAAACTTGGAACTTCCGCCCATCTCAGGCGCCCATCCCTGTGAATCTCATTCGGTATTCCTACCTGTTGAATTAAATTGAAGAGTTGAGTCCCCGCTTCAGCTTTGCTTCTCATAGGGTAGGCAAATACTGCCCCATTGCCATCTGTAAAAATTTGAGCACAAGTGTTTCCTCTCAGCGAGGTACCTATCTTAGAGAACATCGTGTCGGTATAGAACCTCGTGCTAAGGCGTCTGAGCCTTTGTGATAGGAAATAAGTTCTATACCTTCTAGTGAGTGGTAGAATCGCCGATCTGATGTTTTGTTGTGTAGTGTGTTTAATTGTGTCCTTCGCCTTTTGTAGCCCGATCCCCCACTTTAGTGAAAGTAGGCTGGCATCGACCCTATGGTGTGAAGTAATGCTCTGAAGTACAATGAGAAAATATATACTAAGTAGTAGATTATCGATCTAGAAGATCTATAATGTAATATGATGTATGAATGCCTTAACTGAAGTACAATGAGAAAATATATGAGACTCTCGAATGTACTTCAGGAGTAAAGCACCTAAAAGTAGATAAGGAACTCATATCACACCTAAAGGTATTGTAGGACCATATATATCTCTAACATTCCCTCTTGGTGCGAGATAGCTGGTGTGATAATCAAATTGAAAAAAAAGAAGGTACATATATAGGAAGAATTGAAATCACCATCCGATCATGAAGTTTCGTAGGCGAAGAAATTTTCCCTCTGGAAGAGGTTTCGTGAAGATATCTGCAATCTGATCGTTGGTGGAGATAGATTGAATGTCGACGTTGCCGTTTTTGACCTGATCACGAAAATGATGATATTTGACGGCGATGT